>Ga0315315_10007512_pt1 | contig 10096 bp, 11 predicted proteins | sample M140m3416metaG_FD_203699 | JGI IMG/M metagenome (GOLD analysis project Ga0315315, IMG submission 203699) | Ammonia-oxidizing marine archaeal communities from Monterey Bay, California, United States - M1 40m 3416 | ecosystem: Environmental > Aquatic > Marine > Intertidal zone | place: USA... | reverse complement strand
AAATTCCGTCAAGGATCACTTGAACATTAATAATTGGAGCCCAAACAAATAGTAGTTGGAGATTATCGAGCATATTTTTTCCAGTAAGTTATATGAAGGGAAGGAACTTCCTTCCCTTCAATTTTCAATCCAAGGAATTAGTATTTTACATTTCTTGGGTAAGCTAGATCAGAAAAGGATGAAACTAAGCTATAAGAACCATCAGCTCCGATTTGACGCAAAAACATTGGCTTCGCAATATTATTGCCATCTGGACCAAATTTTACGTCTCCGTAAAAAGTCTGCATTTCAACTCCAGCTATTGCATCTCTAACTGCTTTTTTGTCAAAGGTATTTGCAGCTTCAAAAGCTTCTTTCCAAACATAGACAGCCGCAGACGCCTGAGCTGACTGATATGGAACAGAAGAGTAGCTTGGATGAGCTGCTTTGAAATCTCTATTCCAATCGGCAGCAGAGCCAAACATAGCGTCTTTTTTATCTATACCTGGAACCCATTGTGTTGGACAAAGAAAACCAGTTGAAGCATTTGGAAACTTCTCATGGACTTTTGCTGCTTCACAATGTGTCATAGCAATAATTGGAACGTTAATTTTCATCTCATCAATTTGTCTTGCAGCAGTTGCAGCACCTTTTGAATGGCCTGATACGATAAGAATATCTGGTTTAAGAGCCTTAACTTTGGTTAATGTGGTTGACATGTCGGAGAGATCTGCAGGAAGCTGATCATCTATAACAAGTTTCATACCATAATCATTAATCATTTCCACTAGACCAGCTCTAATATCCATAGAAAACGGGTCACCTTCAAATGCCATTGCCACTCGAGCATCACTTGCTGGTTTACCAATACTTTTCTTTTGATCAGCCGCAAAATGAACAGCGCCTGGCAAATATAGATCAGTAGTTGAAAGAACAGCGAACAAATACTTATATCCTTGAGTAAACAATGATCGCGATGCTCCTTCGGCTTCGATCATTGGGACTCCAAATTTTTCCGACACTGGCGCGATAGCCTTCGTCATACCAGAACTGTAAGGCCCCAACATAAATTCGACTCCATCCTGCTGGATTAATCGTTCTGCTAACTGAGCACCACGAGCAGGCGTTGACTCATCATCATAATACTTAACGGTTAGTTTATAACTTTTACCGCCGACCATAACGCCGCCTGTTGAATTAATTCTATCAACTGCGAAATCATAACCTCTTTGAGTGTGCAGACCATTTGTTGCATACTTACCAGTCAGCGAAAGTGCTGACCCAAGTGTAATAGTATCACCCTCAACACCGGCATTTGCAGAGCTAGAAAAACTAGCTGCAATTAGCGCAAAAGTCATTACCGTAATTATCTTAAATTTTTTTAACATTACATCCCTCCCTGGGTACTAAATATAGAGAATCTCAATATACGATAATTCTCTTTTTTGCTAGCTAAATTTTTTTTATTTCAAAATTAAAATTCCATCCGGTTAAATTACTTGACGCCAGGCTCGTCAAATAATTAAATACTAAGAAAAACTGCGTAAAAAAAATATAAATTGAAACTAAGAATTCGTTAAAACCATGATAATCGATACAGCTAGAAGAGTGATAGCAAAAACTTCTTTTCTACTGGGACGTTCTTTAAAAAAGAAAAACGAAATTCCAAGTGCTATTAGGAGTTCAACTTGGCCTAAAGCTCGTACCGGTGCAACTGCGTTAGCGGAAAAAGCATAGAACCAACAAGCAGTTGTAATTGCACCGAACACACCAACTAAGTACGCTCTCCGCCACTCTGTAAAACTACGTATTAACTGATCTGGAGCTTTGATCCATAGCCATATTCCCATGATTACGGACTGGATTAATACAGCGATCCCCCCAGTTAAACTGGCTTTCATAACTAAATCTGAACCTTCCAATGAATCGGTTGCGGCCCGAAAGGCTACTGTACAAAAACCTAGGAAAGCTCCACTACCAAGTCCAATTGCCGTCTGTCGCGTCCATAACGACGTAAGTATATTCGATAAACCGATATCAGTTTTAGATAAGGACAATAGGAAAACAGCTAGAACACCCAAAAGTATAGCAAGTCCAACTTCAAAACTAACAAAATATCCTAATATTAATGCCTCGAATATAGCCGCCATAAGTACTTCAGTCTTTGAAAAAGCTATACCTGCAGCAAATGACCTATGAGAAAAGAGTGTTATCAGTAGAACTGTAAAAATAATCTGCATTATCCCAGCAATGGTTATCCAAAAAAAATATTGTAAATTTATTGAAGGTAGGGGTTGATTGTAAAAGTACGAATAAAAGGCTATCCATGCCCATGCAAATGGTATTGCATAGGAGAATCTTACATAACTCGCACCAAGATTTCCTAAGCTTTCTTTTAGGTTCTTTTGCTGAGCTGTTCGAAGACTCTGTGAAATCGCTGCTACTATCGTTACCCAAATCCAAGTTGTCATAATAATTTAGAGTTCCCTTTAGTTACGAGTGTATTTGAATTGAATAATTTAAAGTATTCAAGAAAAATCTTAAAATTTTGACAATGTGGATTACAAAATAGTTTGATAGAGGTTAGTGTCTCAGTGACAAAAGGAATTAATCTCATTTTTTATATAAAGGCGTAATATGACTAAACCATGTATAATTTGCGTAGCCATAACAGGGTCAGTAACCACTAAAGCGCACAATCCAGCAGTTCCAATATCAATAAGTGAGCAAATCGAAAGCACTCAAGAAGCCTTTGAAGCAGGTGCCTCAATTGCCCACTGTCACGTTAGAACGGATGAGGGAACTCCCACCTCCAGTCCGGAAAAATTTTTATCACTTAGAGAGGGCTTAGAAAAACATTGCCCGGGTATGATTGTTCAATTTTCAACCGGAGGAAGGTCGGGAGCTGACAAAGAAAGAGGTGGAATGCTAAGTTTGAAACCAGACATGGCCTCTCTAACCGTTGGTTCAAATAATTTTCCAAATCGAGTTTATGAAAATGCACCCAGTCTTGTAAACTGGTTAGCAGCCGAGATGCTCAAGTATAATATAAAACCAGAAATTGAGGCTTTTGATCTCAGTCATATTCATCAAGCAGCAATGATGAATAAAGATGGAAGGATTCCAGGTAAACTCTATATTCAGTTTGTTCTGGGGGTTAAAAACGCTATGCCAGTGGATAAAGATGTATTTGACTACTACATAAGAACTGTTAACCGTTTACTGCCCGATGCGGAATGGTGTGCTGCAGGCATAGGAAAAGATCAACTTACTGTAAATGAATGGTGTATCGCAAATGACGGACACACAAGGACAGGTTTTGAGGATAATGTAAAACTAAATAGAGATACCTTAGCAGACTCAAATGCCCATTTAGTGAAAAAGGCGGTAGAGCTTTGTGAAAAGTATGGTCGAAAACCGGCTACATGCGCAGAAGCAAGAAATATTCTTGGCCTTAGGGAAAACTAACAAAACTAAACTACAGTGATCTATTAATAGAGTAGCTAAAAATATCGACAGGTTTTTAATTGACCTTTATAAAGTTTTGCTTTTGCATCTACTGCCTTAGCCGTCGTAATCAACCACTGCTTAGATTTATGACTACCTCTTTTATATCCAGAAACTCCTTCGTGATACGCAAGGTATTGACGAAATGCATCATTTTTAGAAATACCTAATGATTTACTAGCATTGTGCATGTACCACCCAATAAAATCTACCGAATGTCCAAAATTTGCCCTACTAGCAAATCTGATACCATTACTTTTCTTATACTCTCTCCACGTTCCATCCAGGGCTTGTGCATACCCCTGAGCAGTAGATCTTCGCTGTCCTGGTATAAATCCAAATATCTTTTTTCGAGATGTTCTTGCGTTTCGAGTAAAGCTACTTTCTTTCCAGATTGTTGCTAATTGGACATGTGCAGGAATACCCCATTTCTTCTCAACTTTTTTTAAGGGACGGATCCATCCTCTATGTAGTCTAAGCAACGAGCAAATATCACTTTTTTTGCTAGCAATTCTAGACATGGCATTTCCAGAGTTAACAAAAGAAAATATCAAGAAGGATATTAATAAAAATCTACTGAATATTGTTAACACTTACTCTTGATACCTCACTTAAAGCTAATTACCATCTTTACATAAATAGATTATACTTTGTCAAAATTTCTTTGGGAACAAATTTAAATTACAATCAAAATACAAGTGAAGGCTATTAATATTTTTACCTCGATTGATTATTTTAACTTTTATTTATAATTATTTAAGCTCAACTATTACCAAACATGGAGTTGAAAAAAAATGAAACAATCCGTATTGATAGTAGGAGCTGGTCACGGTTTGAGCGCCTCGCTTGCTAAATTATGTTTTAGTCGTGGGATGTCAGTTAACCTTGCAGCCAGAGATATAACTAAATTAAAGTCATTGCAGCTCGAAACGAGCGCTCAGCTTCATAGATGTGATGCGAGTGAGATAGATCAGGTGTCACATCTTTTCACAAAGCTTGATGAAACAACAGGAGTACCTGATTTAGTAGTTTATAATCCTTCAGCGCGAGTGAGAGGCCCAATAGCTAACTTAAATGCAGAGGATACATTGAGTGCACTCAAAGTCACTTGTTTTGGTGCATTTTTAGTTGCTCAACAAGCCACAAAAAGAATGGAGAAAAGAGGAAGTGGCAGCATCTTTTTTACTGGAGCCTCTGCTGGGGTGAAGGGTTTTCCAAATTCATCTGTTTTCGCTATGGGTAAGTTTGGTCTTAGAGGTCTTGCTCAATCACTGGCTAGAGAACTCCACCCTAAGAATATACACATAGGTCACTTTGTGATCGACGGGAAAATCAGTTCAAAGACACGAGAATCCATTGATAACAGCATGCTGGACCCAGATGAAATCGCAAAATCATATTTACAATTCCATGAACAGCACAGAAGCTCTTGGGCTTGGGAATTAGAACTAAGGCCCTGGATAGAAAAATTTTGAGATTAGGTTATTATTTATATCTTACTTAAGAGTGGTTAAGGCAAAAGCGTACTTCTTTAAGAAATACGCTTTTACTATTTTCTACATATATATCTTGTCACTAAGGCCGTAAATTAATATCGCAGATACTATGGCAAAAACTGTTGGAGCGATATAACCTTCTGCCGTGTATTTAACACCTTCTAAGGTAGCTGCATTCGAACTGGTGACAGTGATGTAACCCGTTACCACTAATATACATGACTGAATAAATATATATACTAGGAAGACCCAAGCTCCGCCTAAGCCTGCAAATAAGAAATATATACCTAAAAGTGTCGCAGCCGCAACAAATGTACCAGCTATTCTGGTGGGTAATACTGCAGATTCATGAATACCATATTTTGCCAACCAATCAACGGTAATAAACAAGGTTTGATACGTATACATCGCAAAACCAGCAATCATTAATATATACAAAATTAAATAAATTATTCCATTAAACTCAGCTACCATTTCAAAACTTCCTTTCAAAAAAATTCAATACTGAATGGTAACATTAACCCCAAAAAAAACGACCCTAATTTTTAAAACAGCTTGCAAATTATAATGTCTGTAGCAACAATGACACTCGAGCCTGAAATGTTATATGCAATTAATCATAGAGATTTATAAGTGCATCATTTGATTGGGTAATAATAAAAGTTACAGGGGAAATAAATGAAACTTCGACTGCACCATATTAATCTTAGTACTGAAAACGTAGAACGTATGGATAAGTTTTATCAAGATGTACTTAAACTTGATAGGGACACGACAGATGACCTACCAATCTTAGAAAAAAATAAAGGTTATAGCGGTGACGTCGCATTTGTTACGGATGGTTCGATACAAACTCATATAGCACAAAAAGATCAAATGGCAGGGTTCAATACTCAGCAGTTTGTTAATCCTGTGGAGCGGGGTCACATAGCCTATAGAACCGACGATCTAGAACAATTTAAAGCTCATCTCGATAAAAAGGGAGTTAAGTATGCTGATTGGAGAAATGTGGCGGTTAATGGTTGGCATCAAATATTTTTTTATGACCCTGACGGGAATATCATTGAAGTTCATTCTGTAGAAAACGAAAAAGAAGAATGGGAGAACTTAAAATATACGGAAGGACGAAAACGTTAGCAAAAAAGAAAGTTATAGATAAAAGTCAGTCTAATCTCGAGAAGCCACTAAAACGGTCTAAATTGAAGAAAAATAATTATGAGATCGTAAGGCGTAGAGTTACCGAATTAACAGTATTTTAAATTATCATTTAATCATTGAATTTAGTCTTTCAGAGATTATTTGATTAGCTTCATTAATAATGCTTCGAACGAGTTCATCACAGCTTGGGTTATCATTAATCAAACCAGCAACCATGCCGCATGACCACGCACCTGCGTCAACCTCACCCTCGAGCATCACTTTGGGATAAACTCCAACAACTTCGTTAGAAATATCATCGAAGGTTATTTCACTTCCAAGCTCTTTCTCTAACTTCAAAACTTTTTCTACTGTCGGATTGACCAGAACTCTTTCGGTATTCCTCAACGGCCGCATTACTAGTCTTGTATCTAATTCTGAGGCATCAATAATTGCTTGTTTTACATTTGCGTGTATTGGGGCCTCCTTTGTTACCATAAAACGAGTCCCCATATTAATACCCTCTGCACCCAATGAAAGCGCGCTTACCAAGCTACGTCCATCTGCCATTCCACCTGAGGCAACAAAGGGTACAGTTAGTTTTTCAGCCGCAAGAGGTAATAAAATAAAATTTGGTATATCATCTTCTCCGGGATGTCCCGCACATTCAAAGCCATCAACAGAAACGGCATCACAGCCAATAGACTCAGCCTTTAAAGCATGCCTAACCGATGTACATTTGTGAATCACTTTTATGCCAGCGTCTTTTAAAGCTGGTAAGTGTGCTTGCGGATTTCGACCAGCCGTTTCTACAATTTGCACTCCCCCGTCAATTATAGCCTTAATATAACTAGGGTAATCCGGAGAGGAAACAGTTGGTAAAAATGTTAGATTTACCCCAATAGGTTTGTCAGTTAAATCTTTACAACGCAAAATTTCATCTAATAGTGCTTGGGGTGACTTTTGAGTGAGCGCAGTTATAATACCTAAACCACCAGCATTCGATACTGCCGCTGCTAACTCGGCAAATCCTACAAAGTGCATCCCACCTTGTATAATTGGATACTCAATTTTGAACAATTCTGTTATCCGCGTCTTCATAATTCGATCCAATCTAATTTAAGCAAAATTTATTCAGTATCATATTGAAATCAGAGTACAAGTTTTAATAGAAAACCTTTTATAGCGCGCTGCCGCAGGTGCCAAGACAATCAAAGTTCCATTTTCTTATAAGAAATAATTAAGTTAGATACAGCGACCACCATCAACTTCCATGGCAACCCCTGTAATCATGCTGGCTTCATCAGAGCACAAATAACAAGCTGCATTTCCAAGATCCTCTGGTGTAGAAAATCTTCCTATAGGAATAGTTGATAAAAACTTCTCTCTTATCTCAGGGGTATCTTCTCCCATGAATGCCTTCAGCAATGGTGTTTCACCCGCAACTGGATTCAAGGCATTAACACGAACGTTAAAAGGAGCCAGCTCTACTGCCATAGCCTTAGTGGCTGTTATTACCCAACCCTTAGATGCATTATACCAATTTAAATTTGGACGGGGCGAAATTCCTGCGGTAGAAGCCATATTTAATATAACACCAGATTTATTTAATTTCATATGTGGTACAAAATTTATAGCTGACAAATAAATTGAACGTACATTAATATTTAGAACTCTATCGAATTCCTCTTCACTAATTGTTTCCATTGGTGCAGGCAGGTGGGTAACACCGGCATTATTTACTATGATATCTAAATTTCGAAATTTCGAAAAAACTTTTTCAGAAAAACCTTTCATACTCATAGAGTCAGACACATCTACTTCAAGAGCTGTCCCATTTATATCATTTGCTACCTTTTCAGCAGAACTCAAGTTAATATCTGAAACGATTACCCGTGCGCCCTCCTCTGCAAATTTCTTACAGATCCCAACACCAAATCCCGAACCACCACCAGTTACGATTGCCACTTTGTCTTTAAGTCTCATAACATTTCCCACATTAACTTATTTATAAAATAACGCCTTAATTAGTCATTCATAGGAATTCTGCGTTCTACAATTCTTGCCATTATAGAAGCCCCTACCGGCAAAACCTCCTGATCCAAAACAAAGCTTGGATTATGCAAAGGTACTGTGCCGCCATGTCCAACCCGGCAATACGCTCCAGGCACCACTTTTAACATATCGGCAAAATCTTCTGACCCTGTTGCTGGCTCAGCTTTATCATCTATATTGTCTATTCCAACGATATCTGCTGCAGCTTTCATATATTCGTCAGATAAGTCATCATCATTTGTTAGAACATCAAATATATTTCGTAAGTCAATCGAAACACTTACTCCGTATGCTTTCCCAAATCCCTCACATAGATCTTTCATCCTAGTTTCGACCATCTCATAAACAGCATCAGAGAAATACCGGATTGTTCCTGCTAGATAAGCCGTTTCAGGGACAACATTATACGCTGCGCCTGCATGGATCTGAGTAACAGAAATTACACACGTTTCTAGAGGAGGAACATTTCTACTAACAATATTTTGTATTTGCCCCACTAAAGCTGAGGCTATGACCAAAGAATCTTTCGATTGCTGAGGCATTGCGGCATGGCTCCCTACGCCTTTTACGGTAATATCAAAAAATGAGGCCCCTGCCATAGCAGCACCCTTACAAATATCAACTGAATTTATTTTTCCATTCGGAGAATTGTGCATTCCAAAAACTTCATCACACGGGAACTGATTGAATAACCCCTCAGACAACATCCCCCTAGCACCGCCCAAACCTTCTTCTGCCGGCTGGAATATTAGGACCGCCGTTCCATCAAAGTCACGAGTTTCTGCCAGGTGTTTAGCTGCCCCGAGAAGCATAGTAGTGTGGCCATCATGACCACATGCGTGCATGGCACCAGGATTCTTTGAAGAATACGATACACCCGAAATCTCATCAATTGGCAACGCATCCATATCTGCGCGAAGCCCTATTCTTCTATTTCCCTTCCCTTTACCATGGATAATTCCAACAACACCTGTTTTCGCAATTCCAGTATGCACTTCGTCCACTCCAAAACTTTCTAATTTCTCAGCTACGATTTTCGATGTTCGTTCTTCTTGAAAGCCAATCTCTGGATTTGCATGAAGATCTTCAAAAATTTCTGATAATTCTTTTTTACTTTTAGAAATTACTGGTAAGATTTTTATTGTCACTTAACACTCTCCGCTTAAAATAATGATTAATATCCATTAACAAATCTCTTTCTCAAGAATCTCTCTGAGTTTATATGCATTAGACTGATTTTCAATAGAAATATCATCGTATCTAATAATTGAATTAGCTTTAACATCTTTCACCAATTTCGCTCCAGCTGAAAGGCCTAAAGGTAGAGCGCCCTGATGAACAGATATTGTACTTGGACGTATATCCCCTGATACAGTATACCCGCCTTCTCCGTCTAATATTTCACCAATTTTTAAATCTCTTTTCGCTATTGTCACAACATCTGATAAAAAATCATTAGCCACACCAGTAGGTTCCTTTCTGATGCCAACGTTAGCTACCGATAAGCCAAGTTCTAATCCAATTAAATGCCAGCGCTTATAACTTGTAAAATATTTACCGCTATCATCAGTTTGAACCTTGTATTCTTCAAAACAATTTTTTTGATAGTCATTTGCAGCTTTTAAATTTACCCAAACACCTTTTCGAATATCATAATCCAACATACCACCATTTGAATCCAAACTATTGATCACCTCCACAAAACCTGAACCGTTTAAAATACCACCATCCTGTCTTGGCCTCATTAGCATTGGTATCTCATCAATAGTTCCAGAGGGGTAGTTCAAACCATGAAGTGGAGCAAGCAAACCAGTTGCATTCGATATTGCAGAGGACTCGATTGCGGGTTTAGTTCCATCAAGAAACGAATTAAACATTTTAGGATTAAGACGACCACGTTTTGCTTGTTCTTCAGATAAACC
>Ga0315315_10007509_pt1 | contig 10097 bp, 8 predicted proteins | sample M140m3416metaG_FD_203699 | JGI IMG/M metagenome (GOLD analysis project Ga0315315, IMG submission 203699) | Ammonia-oxidizing marine archaeal communities from Monterey Bay, California, United States - M1 40m 3416 | ecosystem: Environmental > Aquatic > Marine > Intertidal zone | place: USA... | reverse complement strand
ACTAATATTTATGACCATCTGAGTCACGGCCGGTAGACCTCCAGCGAACCCAGAGAACATCTCCTGGAATACGGGGACAACGTAGATCATCATGACCGCTATAACCGCAATCGCGACGATAAGGAGGATTGTTGGATAAACCATAGCGCCCTTGATTTTTGCCCTAATTTTCTGGCTTTTCTCTATGCCCTCTACGAGCTTACCGAGAAAGGTATCCATTTTCCCGCTGGACTCTCCCGCTTTTAAGAGATTGATATAAATGTCGTCGAAGGCGTTGGGGTGTTTAGCAAACGCATCAGATAGGGGCACACCTGATTCAACGTCGACTTTGATTTGTTCGACAACATATCGCATCGTCTTGTGTTCAATCTGGCTAGCTACCATCTCGATGGTTTCAAGAATAGGCAGGCCTGCACGCATCATCGCCTCAAGTTTTTTCGTGAAAACAACCAATTCTTTGACCGGGACGCTCTTTTTGCGGTGCTTGGCTATTGCCTTGTCGCTCTGCTCCTCTTTTTCTTCTTTCTCAACGACCTCACTACCGGATACTTTAGACAAGCTGGTAATAATGACACGCTGTTCTTTTAATTTGAACGCAGCCTCATCGCGATTGATTCCCTCCATTCGCCCCGAAGCGTATTGACCGTCTTTTAGCCCTTTCCAGGCATAGATTGCCACGATTAATCCTCTCTAGCTAAACCAGTAGAACACGCCGATATTCGGCAGCAGACACTTCTCCTTGTAGCATTAAGGAGCGACCCATATTTTGCATCGTCTGGAATCCATCCTTTTCTTGGGCCATTTCGCTTAATTCGAGTGTTGATTTTTGCTTTAAAATCCCTTCACGAACGTTGTCAGTGATCCTCAGAACCTCATAGATACCCCTTCGTCCAGAGCAGCCTGAGCCCCCACATTTATCACAACCAGCCCCTTTAAATATCTTCACTCGTGAGGCTTCCTCAGCGGAAAATCCCATTGTTTGATATTGATCCGTCGTGAGATCCTCGTCGAGTTGTCGGCATTCGTCACAAATTTTCCGCGCGAGTCTCTGAGCAACAATTGCCGCAAGAGAAGATGAAATTAGATAAGGGGGGATATCCATATTTAGTAGGCGAGTAATCGTACTCACGGAGTCATTTGTATGTAACGTACTAAGCACCATGTGCCCCGTTAGAGCAGCCTTAATTGCAATATTCGCCGTATCCTGATCCCTAATTTCTCCAACCATGATGACTTCTGGATCTTGCCTAAGAAACGACCTTAGCGCGGATGAAAACGTTAGACCAATTTCATCTTTAACATGAACCTGGCCAACCCCTTCCATGTTGTATTCAACAGGATCTTCAGCCGTGAGGATATTAACTCCCTCCTGATTGAGTCTCTCTAAAACGCTATAGAGCGTAGTTGACTTACCGCTTCCCGTAGGACCGGTAACGAGCACAAGGCCTTGAGGGGCGTCCACCGCGTGCTTAAGCGCCTTTTCATCAGTCTCAGATAGGCCCATTTTTTCAAGAGAAAGGTTTGCTGATGAACTGTCTAACAGTCGCGTAACAACTCGCTCACCAAAAGCGGTTGGCAGAACGGAAACTCGAAAGTCAACTTCTTTGGAATCAGTTTCAATCGTGAACGCGCCATCCTGGGGTAGCCTGCGCTCTGCGATGTCTAATTTAGACATAATCTTGACACGGGTTGTTACCGCCGCATAGTTTTTGCCTAGCGATTCTGCGAAGCGCCCTTGTTCTTGGAGGACGCCGTCTTTTCTATAGCGGACCCGATGGCTCGTCTTGTAGGGCTCGATATGGATATCACTCACACCCGCTTCGATTGCATCCCGAACAATCTGGTCAACGAGTAGTACTACTTCGGACGAGAGGGCCTCCTCACTGACGGCGTCCTTTTTGTCTTCTTTTGCGCCAAGTTTCTTGGCCATGGATGCTGAGATCGGTGCTGTTTTTTTACGCTCGACCGTTTTTAACCCAGATCGTTTAGCGGGGGCGGCGTTATTTGATGACGCTGTCGCAACTTCTTCATCAGGGCGAAGCAGTCGGTCAAGGATGCCAGCCATATTTGAAAAGTTGATAACATACGGTACCACTTTCTTATTGGTTATAGTCCGGACGCCCGGAACGGTGTTTAAAGAGTTTGGTTCTGAAATTGCAACTTTCAAGATCCCAGCATTCTCTTCAAAAGGAACGATTCGGTTTTGCTCAATAAAGGTGAGCGGTATTAGTTTCAGCGCGTCACCCTGAATATTCTCAGGACCTTCAAGGTGGGCGACCTCGAGCCCATACATTTTCCCCACTCCACTGGCTATCTGGTCTTCGGTGGTGAAACCAAATTCAATTATGGTCTCGATCAGGCCGCGGTCGCTTTCGGTGCTAGATGTGACCGCCTGATCGAGTTGCTCGGCAGAGATCAGGCTATTAGTGACAAGGAAAGAAGCCACGTGCGTGGCTGCGTCTTTTTTAATTCTTAGATTGGATCGGGGTGCCATTTCTCGGAGCCCTTCGAAAGGAAACGGCGAATTATTATATAGCCCTTGCCTTTAGATAGGGTATCGTAACCAAAAATGTTGGTTAAATAATTCTCGGTGCGAGGAAGACCAGCAACTCTTTCCGAACGTCTTTATCTGATTTATAGCGGAAAAGATGCTTCACGAAGGGTATATCACCTAAAAACGGCACCTTATCCTCGCCATCGGAACTTTCCTGGGTGAAAACCCCTCCGATAACGACGACTGTATTATCTTTGATTAACAACTTTGTGTTTATAGATCGGGTGGTAATGGGAGGGTTACGGGTTGAAGTGTTTGCGGATTTCTTTTCAACCGTGACCGTTAGAATGATATTACCGTCTCCGACAATGCTTGGTGTAACGGTAAGCTGTATCCCCGCATCTTTAAATTGGACCTCTGTTCCACCTTCTTGGGTTGCGCTTTGGTAAGGGATTTCGTCGCCCTGAATAATTACGGCCTCCTGATTATCCAGTGTAAAGACACGCGGATTCGAGACAATCTTGGAGTAACCTTGTTTCTCCATTGCGGTCAGTTCGATTTTTAATGCAGTGCTCGCACTCTGCAGCAAAACTCCAAGACCCGCCCCTCCAGCAACCGCAAAATTTGTCGCGAGACCGGTAAGATCACCTAGGCCAACACCTGTACCCGGGGTTGTTGGTTGGCTCCCAGCAACCCCTCCGGAAGTCACAGTAGTAAGCCCGTTAGTGCCGCCTGGATTACCTACCACTCCAATGTCTGAAATGCCAAACCGCGAGCCGAATTCTTTGCTGAAGTCGTCAGTCGCTTCTACAATAAATGCTTCAATTAGGACCTGTCGGGTTCGAACATCAATTTTTGAAATGAGCTGCGCAATTGAATCGAGATCTTGTCGCTTGCCTTTAATTATTAGAGACTTGATTCTCTGGTCGATGGCAATCTCTACTGAATAAGGCGACGCACCCGAACCACCGTCGTCTTGTGAGTCAGACAGTCCAAATACTGCCTCGAGCTCTTCTTTAACTTGCTCTGGCTCCGTGTAATAAAGCCGGAAGATCTCAGTATACATTGGTCCGATTGCTTCTTCTGCCTCAAGCGAACGGATTAGCGCCTCACGCCGTTCACGCTCGAATGCCTCCTGAGCGATCAGTGCCTCCTGCTCATGAATTCGAATGATCGTGCCTTCTTCATTAACATGCTTGGCAAGCTTGCGGATTTGAAGAATTGCATCCAGCGCTTTGTTCCACGGAACATTGATCAGTCGGACTGAGATCGTACCAGTCACTTCATCGCCCACCAGGATATTTTTCCCAGTGACTTCTGATAGCATGGACATAGCATCTCTTACGTCAACGTCGTCGAGATTAATCGTGATGGGGAAGAGATTTTCTTTAAGTTCGTCAAGATCCATATAGTTTTTTGGTTCTTGCCTACTTACTAACTCGCGTTTTTCTGGAACTTTAAAAGTTTGACCCTGCGGGTCAATAGAAGGACCTGCTCCAACCGTTATATCTACTTTTGGAGCACTTTCTCGTGCGAATTGTTTATAGTTAATCAGGGATCCGGAATGCTCAGAACCCAGGGTATCTATTCGAGAGGCAAGCCCGTCAATTTCGGCTAGAAGAGCATCTTGCTGGGCTTCAAGCGAAGGAATATCTGCTGAGGCCTCCCCTTTCTTTTCCTCTAGAAGAATAAAAGCTGCGCTCATTTCTCTGATCTGCGCTTCCAATAATTCCTTTTCTTCTTGTAATGCTATCTTCTCTTTTTGCGCTTGCTGTGTTGCTTTTTTTGCATCAGCTTCTTGCTCAGCAAGTTCTTTAAGCTCGGCTTCAGATGATTTTTTTGCTGCTGCTTCTTGCTCAGCAATTTTTCTAAGCTCGGCTTCAGCAGATTTTTTTGCTGCCGCTTTTTGATCAGCTATTTCTTGTAATTCGGCTTCCGCTGCAGCACTCAGCTCGTTGAGTTTTTTTTGGGTATACAGTTTCTCTGCGTTCGCCCGCTGTGTCGCTTTTTCCGCGGCCTCTCTCTCTTCCGTGAGCGCGACGAGTTCTTCTTCTGTGAATTTACTTAGCTGGTCGAGTTTTTTCTGTAGGTCTTCTGCTTGGTTTCTCGCGAGTTGCGCAGCTTCTTGCGCACTTCTTTTTTGCTCAGCAAGTTCTTGGATTTCAGAGTCTGCCAACCTATTGATCTCGGCCTGAAGATCTTTAAGTTCGGTCTCAAGTTGATTGACTGAAGTGTCAGGTTGAGGAGCTGCAGCCGAACTGGTTTCGGTCGTTTGCGTACCCTCTTTTTGTTCGAGACCCGCACACGCCGCTAGCCCGAATAGGATAACCAGAGCCAGAGTTACTTTATTCACCGGCTTTCCTCATGCCTCGATTTCGAACTGCGAGTCGCACTTCTTCTGATTCATCTTCCTCGTTTCGTTGGATTACGATAAGCCCAGAGTTGTCGAAGGCTTTTATGAAGCCATCTTGATCGCCCAACAGGTCACCATTTCTAACCATGTAGGTTGTTGAATGCGGAGCAGGCGTTCGTAAAATTGCAATTTGATTCCTTTGATCTTCAGTATCAGCAATCAGCAGCCCCATCAGAACATAGGCCCGAACCGGCCATCTTTGAAGTGGCGGGTCTTTAGGATCAGGTTCTTTCGAAGATGTCGCATCCTCTTCTACGTAGGCAGGCGCTTGAAGAGCCCCAAAGGGATTTGATGCATAAGCTTGCTGGCAAACAGATAAGGCCAGTAGGATGACGATAGAAGCAAGGTTCTTCATTATTGAACATTAGCCGCCAGTGACGTAACGCTCTGCATCGGAGTTCGGAAATCTGAAAGTGGACAAGGTTGCCGAAATGGCAACGACACCCTGGCCGCCCTTATCGTTATCTGGCGGCAGTACAGTGATTCTTTCGCGCTCAATGTTTATGATCTTTTTGGACTTAGCGAGATCTCTTCGAAAATTAGTGTAGCCTAAGTAATTACCGATAAATTCAAAGCCAACGCTGATCTTGTAGAAGGCAACCTCACGTTTCGGTTCTAATCCTTCTCCTTGGTCAATGGCAGGCTTATCTGAGAAGACCGGCTGTTCCTTCCCTTTATCTAGCTTAGCAACAAGCAGTTCATAAGTTAGCGCGAGTAAACTTATATTTCTGTATAAATCCTCAAGTTCCTGCTTGTCATGAAATAATCGGTTGAGTTCATCAAATCTTGCGTTTCCAGCGTCTAATTCCGCCGTTTTCTCCAAGATCTGGCGTTGCAATTCTATGGTCTCCTGACGGATCTCGCTGATACTATTAATCAGAGCTTGCATTTCTTGAATCCTTTTTTGCTCTGGCAAATAGAAAAAGTAGAGGTACGCGCCCACAAGGCCTGCGAGCACAACCCCCACAATAATGCTTCTCAGATGTGGGTTAGGAGGAGATCCGGCATTAGACCCACTGTCTTTTTTACCGCCGAACAGACCCTTTACAAGGGTTCCAATATCAACATTTAGATCCATGGAGCTTAGCCTTCAGGGTCCTCTTCTTCGACCGGCTCCCCAAGGACACAACGTAGGGAGAAGTTCTTAACGTTAATCCCGCCTTCTGTGGATACTGACATCGTCTGCAAGGATGCGCGACGAATCAACGGGCTGTCATCCAACTTACTGTTAAATTCTATTATATTTTGATCACTAAGCGACTTACCGACAATATCGACGACGCCGTCTTGGTAAGTCACTGAATCTAGAGCAATACCACCAATGATCGATGCATTTATATGAGCAAGAAGATCAAACATATATTTCTGGTTCGAACTTAAATCGCTGCTTGCTTCTAAAAGCCCTGAAATTTCATTTATTTTTCTACTGAGTGAGTCGACGTCTGAAGACAATTGATCCCGCTCTCCCGCCACTAATTCGTACTCCAACATCTGGGTTTCAATAGACTTCTTTTTTTCGCTAACCGTAAAAAATGACCAGCCGGCTCCCGCCATTACAATTAAAGTAATAAATATAAGAACGTATTTGGAGAAGGCTCTCGCCTTTTCTTTGGCTTTGAGAGCGTCCCGATTCGGGAGCAGATTGATATTATTTGTGCCAGTGACGTACTGATAATATCCGAAGACATCGAGTTTTCTTGTCGCAAGTCCTAACACTGCCGCAAACATTGAGGTATTTGGTTCCGCGGAAATTTTCTTTTCTATATTCGCTGGAACCCGAATGTCCGCAAATGGATTGAATGCCTCTACTTTGCTATCCGGAAGACCAATTTTGAACTGCTCTACTGCCTCACTGATTGAAGGGAGAGTAGAAGCGACATAGATTTTTGCGATCGTCGCGTTGTATTTCGACTGATAAGACGATACGACTTGAGAGACTTGCATTGCATATCGCTGGAATAATCCGGAGAAATCTTCGGTACTATCGGTTGGTGGTTTACCTAGACTCTCTTTATCGAGGTCCGAAATATAAATTTCAGCTATAAATGGGGCACCCTGTTTATCAAGTATTAGGATGTAATTTTCATATGGCCCGAACTCTAGGATGGCGATAGGTTGTTGAAGATTTAAATTCTTTTTAAGATCAAGCGCATTGCGCAAACTGAAGCAGCGAACATCAACAACCACAGGGCTTAGTCCGGCCTGCCTCACGATCCCCATGTAGTCTTCGATGTCACTCATTTTTGACGCGACAAAAAGAAGATCCATCAAATTTTCGTTGTTATGGCGCTTAATGACCTGATGAAAAATTGAGTAATCGTCTATATCACCAGGCAACTGGACTACGTTATCCCACAACGAATCAGTCTTTATGGCTTGATCTAGCTCTTCGTCTGTCATCAACGGCAGGCTCACCACTTGGATCACTGCGTTGCTTACCGGGATTGAAACCGCGGCATTTTTCGTCGTTATCTTGTTCTTGTCACAAACTTGCTGGAGCTTTTCTGAATAACCGGTGGGATTATTTTTCAAGTCGTCTGTGTCAATTTGGCCCTCAACATATCGGTAGCCGATCTTGGTTACGGTCCACTTGCTTCCTGATTGCTCGAGCTCAGAAATTCGGATGTAACCAGGCATAATATCCACGCCAACAACGTCTTCTTGCTGGACGAGCAATTTACTCAGTTTTTGCTTTAGGGGGGCTAGTATTTTTCTGAACATGAGCTTGAATTTAGCAACGAAATCTCGGTTATCAGCTTATGGCTGATATGAAAAATAAAAAGGATTTCCAACTCCAGATTACCCGTTAGAGTAGGACGAAGTTTATATTCTCTAAATCCTACCAAGTATAGTGCGCAAAATGAATTGGGCAAGGCATAATTACCATGTTTTTGGTAGTTTTTTACCCATATACTAATCAGAGTAAAGTATCCGATAGGGCCTATTTAAAAATTAAAAATTGAGGAGCAAGCATGAGTGTTGGAGATCGAATATTGGCTTACACCGAGGAATACGACCTCTCGGATCTGCATATCCACGCTGGAAGAGCTATGTCGATACGAGTCAGCGGCCAAATTGCCACATTTGAAGACGATATTATTAGCACTGAGGCGCTTGCCGAATTTATCAGCGACAGTCTTGAAACTGACGAGGCTAGAGAGCGTTTTGACCACGATCGGGAATTCGATCTCGCCGTTATCTTGGGTGACTGGCGGTTCCGCGCGAATTTCTTTCATACCTCTACTGGCCAAGCAGCGGTCCTCAGAAAGATTGAGACTGAAATACCGTCAATGGCGGACCTAAATCTGCCGGCAGTCGCTCAAGACATGGCTAACCAGAAAAATGGTTTGGTTTTGGTTACCGGTCCAACTGGGTCCGGAAAGTCCACCTCGCTCGCCGCTATGATCGACCACATCAACAGAAACCGCAATGAGCATATTCTGACGATTGAAGATCCAATTGAATATATTCATACCAATAAGGAATCAATTGTTGCGCAGCGCGAGGTCGGAAGAGATACCCGATCATTCGTTAATGCTTTAAGGGCTTCCTTGCGGGAAGATCCCGATATTATCTTGGTTGGGGAGTTACGGGATCAAGAAACCGTGCAACTTGCATTAACCGCGGCTGAGACCGGCCATTTGGTATTTGGCACACTGCATACCTCTGGGGCCCCAAACACGATCAACAGAATCATAGATGTGTTCCCGCCCGAGCAGCAGGATCAGGTTCGGTCTCAGGTCTCTCAATCGCTCCGCATGGTAATGACGCAACAATTACTCAAGAAGGCTGGCGGCGGTCGGGTGGGCGCGTTTGAGATCATGGTCTGTAATCCAGCCGTACGTAATCTTATTCGAGAAAACAAGATTTTCCAGATTGAGAGCATCATGCAGACTGCCAGAGCAGATGGCATGGTCACAATGGAAGCCGCGATGCAGCAACTTAGGGGTTCTGGACAGTTAGAAATGTAACTGGGTCAAGGATCATCATGATCGGAGTCCGCAACAAATCCAAAAAGGATAGCAAAACGATAATTATTGGTGATTTCTATCGGAAAAGAGCTCAATTTCTGTCTCCAGAGAGCGGCTTTACCGTCATTGAGCTATTGGTTGTTGTTGCACTGATGGTTATTGCGTCGACTTTTTTTTTAAACCTTGGTGGCATGAATTGTGGCCGTGAGGTGCGTAATGACTTTGATAATCTGACCGGCTTTTTTCAAGTAATGCGTACCAAAGCCCTCACTAACAATCAAGGAATGCAGGCGAAATACACTGAACCCAGTGGTAATGATATCCACGTAATCTCGAGCGTTGGCGCTCAAGCCTTTGGGAGACAGGATTGCAAGAGTGGTGTCTGGAATAAAGAGGATGAGGAAACAACACTCGTTTTAGAAGATAAGAGCCGGGTTAGTTTTGGCTCTTCAAGAGACTTCACGGTTTGTTTTTATCCTGATGGCACCGCTGTCTCTGACAAGCCCAAGATTCAGATCGAGGCAACTTGTGGGGACACTAAACATGAATATTCAATGGAGATTATGGAGACGGGATTTTTAGATAAGTTAAAAAGAATAGGCGGCAGCGGATTATGGAAAGAGCTCTAGCATGAAAAAGCGTATGCCATCGCTGGCCTCTCGAGAGACAGGATTCACGCTATTGGAGGTGATGATCTCTATGGTCATCATAGTAATTGGTATAGCAGCTGTTTTTGGGTTCGTCAGTGTGTCGGACGATGTTATGCAAAACGCTAAGCATCGTGAGCAGTTAGATATGATGATCACTGATGTCATTGAAACGGTGCACTCAGATCAAGAACATATCGCAGAGTATTCAGGCAAGGAGTTAAAGAACTGTAGTGGCCTTAGTACTTCTCAAGGAAAGGCCAAACAGTTAAAACACTTAAAAAACTGGTGTAACCAGTTGACTTCGAACGTGGGCGACTTAAAAGGAGCAGATGCTCGCGGTATTAAAAAATTTCAAAAGACGGACCTTGGCAAGACGGTAACCGTCATTGAAATTGAATTGACTAGCAAGGATGGCAAGAACTTGATCTTTGCAAAGAGAGTTTTTAATGCACCTTGAGAAAGGGTTTACGTTGGTTGAAGTTTTGGTGTCGACGGCAGTAAGTGCTATCGCCCTTCTCACGCTTCTCGTTTCATACGATATTGTCGAAAAGCAATATACCAAGATTCGG
>Ga0315315_10007504_pt1 | contig 10100 bp, 4 predicted proteins | sample M140m3416metaG_FD_203699 | JGI IMG/M metagenome (GOLD analysis project Ga0315315, IMG submission 203699) | Ammonia-oxidizing marine archaeal communities from Monterey Bay, California, United States - M1 40m 3416 | ecosystem: Environmental > Aquatic > Marine > Intertidal zone | place: USA... | reverse complement strand
AGAAGCACCCAAATCAGGGTGCTTTTTTATTTTATGTATCTTTGTAAAAAGATTTTCAAATGATAAATTCAGTAAGAAATACTGTGCTTGCAATTATCAACAAGAATAACTATGGATATATATCTCCAGGTGATTTTAATTTATTTGCAAAACAAGCTCAGTTAGATATTTTTGACGAATATTTTATAAGATACAATCAGCAAATTAATGAAGAGAATGCAAGAGTTTCAGGAACAGGATATGCTGATATTAAAAAAGGGTATGAAGAAGTTATAGATATGTTTTCAATAACTGCGTTTCTTACACAAAAAACTCAAAACGTTTATTTTTTACCTTCTCAATCCACAACAGGTTCTGATTATTATTTACTAAATAAAGTTCTTTGTTTTTCAGGAGGAACATTAAAAGGTGAGGCAGAAAAAGTCTCGCACAGTAAAATTACTATGTTAAACAGTTCGCTTTTAACTTCTCCATCAACAACGTTTCCAGCTTATGTTCAAGAAGCCAGTGAGCTAACTGTATTTCCAAATACATTTAGTAATGTAAACGACATACAGGCTCAATATATAAGATACCCTTTAGACCCAAAATGGACTTATGTTACATTGTATGGAGGTGAACCATTGTTTGACCAAACTCAAGCAGATTATCAAGATTTTGAATTGCCTATTGATGACTCTAATAATTTAGTGGCTAAGATATTACAGTACGCAGGCATATCAATTAGAGAGGCTGACGTGTTTCAATTTGGACAATTAGAAGACCAACAACAAAATCAAACTAATTTATAATTATGGCATATATAAATCAAAGAAAATATTATACTAATGATGGTGTTAATCCAACAGATGCTAATTGGGGTTCGTACCAATATGTAAGCTTAGAAGATGTGGTAAAGAACTTTCAATTAATGTATGCTGGTAATCATGGTTTAGTAAACAATGTTAATAGGTTTAAGATATTGTTTCATGCAAAACGTGGAATACAAGAATTAAACTATGACGCTTTTAAAGAAATTAAAAATTTAGAGCTTACAGTTTATGATGATTTAAGATTTGTTTTACCTTCGGATTACGTAAACTGGGTAAAGCTTTATTTGTTTCAAGGAAATACTTTAAGAGAACTAACAGAAAACATACAAGTTCAATCTGCAGTTTCTTTTATTCAATCCTCTTCATCTACATTTACTTATGACGCTGACAACAATGCAACTGTAGTTAGTTCAACTTTAGATGAAGCTAGAAAAAATGGTTCTTTAAATAGTATTTATTTAAATCAAAATAATGAAGCAGATGTAAATGAAAATTGTATTGATTGTGATGATGATATATACAACTCAAGAATTGGCGCTAGGTATGGTTTAAATACTGAGACAGCTAACATTAACCCTACGTTTACTATCGATAAAAAAGCTGGAGTTATTAATTTTGATTCTACCATGGCAAATAGACAATGTGTTTTACAATACATATCTGATGGAATGGAAAATGGTGATGATTCTAAAATGAGTGTAAATAAATTATTTGAAGATTATATTTATGCTTACATACAATATGCTTTATTAAATAGTAAATTTGGAGTTCAAGAGTATATTGTTAATAGAGCTAGAAAAAACAAACAAGCTTTATTAAGAAATGCAAAAATCAGATTAAGTAACATTCACCCAAGTAGATTGCTTATGAACATGAGAGGTGAAGATAAGTGGATAAAATAAAATGGCAAACATTCAAAGAAATTTTATAGCTGGCCGAATGAATAAAAGCCTAGATGAAAGGCTTATACCTAATGGTGAATACATAAATGCTGTAAATGTTAGATTGGGTTCTACAGAAGACTCTGAGATTGGGGCTGTTGAAAACTCTAAAGGAAATATACCTTTAACAACCCTTCAATATATTGATGGAACACCACTAAGTTCTCAGGCTAGATGTATAGGAGCTTTTGAAGATGGAGCTAATTTAGCATTGTACTGGTTTGTTCATGACCCAGCATTTACACAAGGAGCAACTGGTAAACTAGATTTAATTGTTTCTTTTGATGTTGAAACCGGACAACTTATTTATCATGTAATAAGTATAAATGACGGCAACGGTATAAATACAACATTAAATTTTAATCCAAATTTTCTAATTACAGGTGTAGATAAAATTGATAATCTTTTATTTTTTACAGATAACACAAACCCTCCTAGAGTAGTTAATATTAATCAAAACTACGGTGACCCTTTGTTGGGAGTAAATGTGGATGTGTTTAACCAAGATGATATATTGGTAATTAAGAAACCTCCAACAAGCTCTCCTGGAATCGTACCTTATTATGTTGCAAGTATAACTGATGCTTATTTAGAAGATAAGTTTTTATGTTTTGCTTACAGATATAAGTTTGCTAATAATGAGTTTTCTGCTATATCACAATTTACTGAGCCAGCATTTAGTCCGGGTAATTTTGATTTTACTACGAATAGTTATCTGAATGAAGGGATGGTTAATCAAAACAACGCTGTATCTATTACTTATAATACAGGTAGTTCAAGTGTTACAGATGTTCAATTATTATTTAAAGAAGCAGATAGTTCATCTATAAAGGTTATTAAGACTTTAAATAAAAGAAAAGATTTAGGAAACTTAAATAACACTGACTTACAGTATGAGTTTACTAATCGAGAAATATTTACTGTATTACCAAGTTCAGAAATTTTAAGATTGTATGACAATGTTCCTCAACTAGCTAAAGCTCAAACGTTGATGGGTAACAGATTAATGTATGGAAATTATTTTGAAGGATATGATTTAAAAACATCTGACGGTACTTCTCTTGCTTTAAATTTTACAGCTAGTTATAAATCACAATTAATATCAGTTATAACTACTGAAGCTCACACAAGTGCTGGTCAGTTTACGTACACACCCACATCTTCAAGTTCAACTATTTCTGATTCAATTTTAAATATTGATTTAAGTCCATTAGTGCAAGGAGAATCTAAATTAAAAAAAGGAACACGTTTAAATTTTAATTTTGGTATTACATTTATAGAGTTTAAAAAAGTATCTGGTGCTGACCCAACGCCTACAACAGCTGTATTTGACATGTCATGGTCTTATACTTTAATTGAAGATTATGCAAATGTATATAATTTTGTTACAAGTACAGATTTTCAAGAAAAGATAGGAACTGATGGGGTAAACGGAACAATACAAACTGTTGCTAATGCTCAAGCTGGTCTTGGAAATACTTTAACAGATGTTTTTAACAGAACAATACCTGAAAATTTAGATTCAACTTATAGCTTGTCGCAAACAGGAAGAACTTCGGGAACGGCTGTATTGCCTAATGCAGGAGAGTCTATAACAGCAACAATAAACGGAACATCATCAACTCTTTTAAACATACAAAATTTAGCTGGATTTTACAGTGACAATGTTGCACAGTCAGGGTATGCTTATTGGAGAATTGTCAATGAGAGTGCTACATTTAATGACACTGGAAATGCTGAGAGTTTACATAGTAATAGAGGTTATGAAGTTGGAATTGTTTACATGGATGACTTTAATCGTGCATCTACAGCTTTAGTTAGTACTGCTCAAGAAGGTGCTTCAATTAACATACCATGCAGCCAGTCTACTAGTAAAAACTTTATACAAGTAGAAATACCTCAAAATTCTCCTGCGCCTGCTTGGGCAACAAAATATAAGTTTGTTATAAAGCCTACAAAAGATACTTATGAAACTATATATAGTAATATAGCTTATAGAGATACTGTTTCTAGTTCAAGTTATTTTTTATTAGATGGTGAAAATGCTACTAAAGTAGAGGCGGGTGATACATTAATTGTAAAGGCTGACAATACTGGACCAACAACTAGATGTATTAGAGCAACCGTATTAGAAAAAGAAGCTCAAGCAAGCGGATTTATTACAATTTTTGATGCTGCAGGAACTGCAGTAGATGTTATAGGAGGGGTGTACATGAAAATAAACGCTTCTAATTTTTCATCTATACAAGACCCTAATGCTGTAATTGCTGTTGACCCAATTAAAAAAACGTGTACTACTAGTGGTGATATACCTACAATAGCATTTCCGTTTTTTACTACAGTAAATAGAAGCGCTCCTTTAGCTTCAACTTATGACGTATACGATGTGCCAGTAGGAAGTAGAATTGTGATGAGGATTGAAACAAGAAGAAACGGAACGGGTTCTAATAATGCTGGTGGAAGACAAAATTATATATTAGAACAAACACTTACAGCCTCGACAAGCTACACGAATATGGCTAATTGGTTTATTGGCGATAACGTAGGTAGCACTTTAAATAGTGGAATTAAAAATCCAGGTGAAAACATAGTTATTAATAATACTTTTGTAGGCCCTCAAGTAACCAATAGCGCACCGCCTTTTACAACTCCTAATGTAAATCTTGGCTGTAAAAACATTAGTGAACTTAACGCTAATACTTATTTTGGGGGTGGAAGTCCTTCAACATTAGATTTTAATGAAAATTTTTACTACAGAATATATGAAGATGATAGCACACAAGACTCTAATGGAAACAACTTAATATATCTTTTAGCTTCAGGTCCTATCTCTTATGGTAAAACAGATGCCACTGAGTCTATGTTAGAAGTTTCATTTACAGTGTATAGGGGAGATGGAGCTACTTATGTTTTTGAAACAGAACCAGCAGATGCTTTGCCTGACGTTTGGTATGAAAACAGTGAATCTTTTGATATAAGCAATGGTTTTCATTTAGGTAATGTTCAAAATCAAACAGTTACTTTGCCTGCTAAAATAAACCCTGGCTTTACAAATTGTTATGCTTTTGGAAATGGTGTAGAAAGTTATAGAATTAGAGATTCAATAAAAGGTAAATCTTTTAATTTAGGAAATAGAGTTTTTACAACTTCTAACGAAGAATATAAGGCTGCTCATAGATTTGCTGATATTACGTACAGTGGTGTATTTAATGATGAATCAAATGTAAACAGACTTAATGAATTTAATTTAGGTCTTTCTAATTTTAAACCATTAGAAGAAACGTATGGTGATGTTGAAATATTATTTGCCAGAGAGACGGACGTGCTTACTCTACAGGAAGATAAAATATCCTACGTTCTTGCAGGTAAAAATTTATTATCTGATTCTACAGGAGGAGGAGTGGTAACATCAGTTCCAGAAGTATTGGGCACACAAATTGCAAGAATAGAAGAGTTTGGTATTAGTAATCACCCTGAAAGTTTTGCTACGTTTGGTGAAAATAAATACTTTACTGATGCTAAAAGAAATGTTGTTATAAAACTTACAGGTAGTTCAGCTCAAAATGAAGTGTTGACTGTAATTTCTAATGAGGGAATGAGAAGCTGGTTTAGAGATTTATTCGCTGAAGCTTCTTCAACACAAAAATTAGGAGGGTATGACCCTTATATGCAAGAATATGTTTTTACAACAAACACAATTGTTAAGCCTGAAACAGAGTTGTGTACTGCATGTGGTGTAACAAAAAACATTACAATTGTTGCAGGTCAAGAGTTTGTGTATTGTGTCGATATTGGCGAAGACACAGGGCCTCCTAGTAAACTGTATTATGTAGAAATAGATTATGTTATACCTTTTGAAAATACAGACTTAATAGTTACTGAAGGAACAGAACAACAAGTTGTAACGGAAGCAGGAGTAGATATTGAAACTGAAGGTCAAGTATCAGGAACTGGATATACCATTCAAGCTATCTATGATGGCGTAACATATACAACAGGTGTTGTTTATCAAAGTGGAACTTTAGTTTTTCCAAAACCAAATCCAACGCCTACTGAAGTTGTTATGATTGTTTCGTCAGACGCAACAGTAAACGACACAATTCAAGTAACGGTAAAATGTCCAGAAGAAGAATTGTTTAGTGTTTATAGTGTAACGCTTACAACAAATGCAAACTCTGGACAATTTTCACACACAGAATTTAGTTGGTCTGACTCATCGATAGTTTCTCCAACTCAATCTGATTTAGTTACATTTTTAGCAAATCCAAGCGACCCTATTGTTTCTCAATATAGAGAGTTAGAAGGTCCTCAAGGTTCAGGAATTATACCTCCAAATGGAGCTGTTATAACAATGAGAAGTAATAAAATAAATTTTGATAATTTCCAATTTGACCCTACAGAAAATGAATTTAGATATTTGAGGACGGATGCTTTGTTTGGAAATAATTCTACGGATATTAATATTTTATTAGCTGCTTCTGTTCAAGCTACCCCTATTAATTCAAGTGGAGCGCCAACATTATATAGCGCTCAATTTGGTTTGCCTGCAAATGGAAACAAACTTTATTTGATATATGATTTAAGAAATTCAGTAGGTCAACAACTTTGTTATTCATCAACAAGTTTATTTGATGCATGTTGTAATTGTACATTTACACCAGCGCCTACGCCAAGCCCTACACCAGCGCCTACGCCAGCACCAGCACCAGTGTATGATTACTTCTTGGGAATAGATTGTGTAAGCTTACAAGCTGTATATTTAAAAGCAAATCAAACTTTAAATATAGTAGTGGGCGATGAAGTTCAATATCAATTTGGAACAACAATTGGATGTGCGTCTTTATATGATGTTGGAGGAACTGGGCAAAACGGAGAAGTAATAGTTCAAGTATCAGGATGTGGAGATTCAAGATGTTCAGTATAAATGGTTAACTTTGTAAAATTGTAAATGGCAACAACAGGAACATATTATTATAGCTCAGCAAGTTTTTCAACTGCTACTGCATTATATTTAGATGCAGCGCTATCTAGTTTTGCTCCTGATGGGTGGTATTCAGACCAATCAATAGTAAGGCAACAAGCTTCAGGAGTATTATTTGCTGAAGATGATTGTCCTAACTGTGGAACGCCTACTCCAACACCAGTCCCAGTAGTTTATGATTACAGAGTGTATACAGCTTGTGATGGAGTAAGTAGTAATGAAATATTTAGAATAGTTCAAGGAGGAACTTTTCCAGCATCTGTATCTTATAATAGTATTTGTTATCACAACCCTCAAGCCACTGGTTCAACATCTACTATAAATGTTAATGGTTTAGTGAGTTATGCTGACTGTGCCGCTTGTGGTACAACACCTGCTCCTGGCCCAAGTCCAAGCCCTACACCAAGTCCAATACCAACACCTGTTCCAACGGTTACTTATGATTTTAGAGAATATACTCTTTGTAGTACTTCAACGTGTGGAGGAGCTAGCACAAAAGTATTTAGAAAGGTTACAGGGAGTACGTTCCCTGCTGTTGTAAAAGATGGTGTTTGTTGTTATGAAAGCCCACAAACAACCACATTAACAAGTACAAATGATATAACTGATTTTTATGGAGATTGTGCTACTTGTGAGGCTACAACACCAAGTCCGAGTCCATCGCCAAGCCCAACACCTACACCAAGTCCTGTGCCTGCTGTAAGTGGTACACAAATATTTTCTACATATACAGTAGGAAACGGAGTAGGAAACTCAGCTACTGCGTGTGTTGCGCAAGCAACTAATAGTATGTATACCTCAAGAGCTAATGTAGCTTCGATTCAAACTGGAGATATTATATACACTAATTCAGGATTAACAAATGTGTGGAATGGCGGAACAAATTTTTATGGTGTAACAAACGTAAATGGTCATTATCCAAACTTAGATAGTGGCTATGCTTTATTAATTAGTGCACTAGGAGTTGTAGACGCAATTGTGAATTGTACACCTACACCAGCGCCTACGCCTACGCCAACAGCAGCAACTTTCCAAGATGTGGAAATAAGACAATGTTTTACAACAACACCTACTTACAAAGTAAGAGTAACAGGTTTAACAGCGCCAACTTTAGCTAATGGTATAGTGATAGAAATAACAGGTGCTGCTAGTGCGCCAAACCCAGAGTTTACTGGTTCAACTTGTTGGGAAATAATAGATAACGCTGCAACTTCTTATGATTCATCTGCAGCATTAAACTCTGCATATAGTAGTTGTTCAGGTTGTGGCGCAACTCCTCAATATGATTACGCTATATATACTGAATGTCAGACATCAACAACTGCGGTATTTAGAAAACTTACTACAACTGCTAGTTTCCCTAGTTTTGTAGAGTATACTAATATTTGTTACTCAAATCCAGTTTCAACTACAGCTACATCGCTTATTAGTGTTGAGTCTTTAACAAGCTTCAACAATTGTTATGATTGTGAAAACCCATCAATGTTTATTAATGGTTTACCTCAAGGGGGGTATACATTAGCTGATGGATGTGTTGCGAGAACAGATTATTTTGTGTTCTCTAATAGAGCAACAGTTGCACAAATTGTGGTGGGAGATATATTATATGCTAATTCTTCTAAAACCACAGTGTTTGATGGAGGTTTAGAATATTTTAGTATATCAAATACATTAGGATATTTGCCACAATCTACTGATAGTAAATATTTAATTAATTCTTTAGGAGAAGTTTTAACTATATTAAGTTGTTCATCTACGCCTACGCCTACGCCTGCGCCCGTGCCATCACCAACTACTAACATTCAAGTTAGAGATTGTGCTGATGCTAACAGAACGGCTTACATAACAGTAGCTGGAACTTATTTATCAAATGCAATTGGAGTTTCTCTTAAAATTAGTGGTGGAGCTGGTGGTTCATGTCAATCAGGATTTAATGGAACTAAATGTTGGGAAATTATAGCTGTAAATACTGTGAGTGATTGTAGTGTAACAACAATTTCAGTACAAGGTAGTTGTGGTGGATGTACGCCTTCTACTCCGACTCCAAGTCCTACGCCTAGTCCTACTCCGACTCCAAGTCCTACGCCTACGCCTAGTCCGACACCTAGTCCGACTCCAAGCCCAGCGCCTACACAATCTGTGTATTATTATAACATTGATAAGTGTGATGGAAGCGCAGGAACATTTACTAATGTAGCTACAACTTCTATATTAACAAAAGGACAATCAGTAAAAATGTCTGATGGTCATTGTTATAAATATGATGGGGTTGTAGGCCTAATTAACTCTAACAGTCCAGTAGCTATATATTTTAATTGTACTGCCTGTTTAGCATCAACTCCAACACCGTCACCGTCACCTGTACCGTCACCGTCACCAGTGCCAACTCAAGCGCCAACTCCATCGCCTACGCCTTCACCAGTGCCTGTAAGCAATTGTAATACAGTAAGTTTAGAGTATATAGTCCAGAGTGGTCCTTCGCCTGTTCCAAGTTTTACATGCGCTGGGTTAACAACTTTCTATATGAACACATCAAATTTCTGTACAGCTACGTTGTTATATAGAGATAGCGCTTGTACAAGAGGGGCTTTTGCAGGGTATTACAACACTGGTATTTTCTATAGATATTGGAATGGTTCATCATTTACACTTTCATGTACATCTACAACTTGCCCATAGTTTTTCATTTTAAATAATTATGATTAACTTTATTTGAAATTAAATCAAATCAAATGGAGGAAATACACAATTATATTACGCCACAGGAGTGTCAAGAACTTATTAAAATGATTGACGCCAACCATTCACGCTCATCAGTAGTAGTAGGGGGTACTGATAGAACAGATGTTACTAATCATAGAACATCAAGCACGTCTAATTTAGACATGAATACTCCTATAATGTCTAAAATAAAAAAACAAATAGCTGACACTTTAGGCTTAGAGCTTATTAAAGGTGAAGCACTTCAAGGACAACTATACGAACCCGGTCAATACTTTAAACCACATAATGATTTCTTTAGTGGCCCTGCCTATGACATGCACTGTAAATCATCTGGCAATAGAACCCACACTTTAATGATATATCTTAATGAAGATTATAAAGGAGGTGGCACATATTTTCCAACACTACAAAAAACAATAGAACCCGAAACAGGCAAAGCTTTGTGGTGGCATAATTTAAAAGACGGAAAAGTTCAAGAACAATATTTACATGAAGGGGTTACTGTGGATGAGGGTAAAAAGTATGTTGTTACTTCTTGGTGGAGAGAAAAAAGTTGGGATGGAGCTGGAGATGAAAAAATGTATTATGATTCTAAAGAAGCTATTGTTGAAAAAGAAACCATAGAGCCAAATCCTGAAAAAA
>Ga0315315_10007502_pt1 | contig 10101 bp, 9 predicted proteins | sample M140m3416metaG_FD_203699 | JGI IMG/M metagenome (GOLD analysis project Ga0315315, IMG submission 203699) | Ammonia-oxidizing marine archaeal communities from Monterey Bay, California, United States - M1 40m 3416 | ecosystem: Environmental > Aquatic > Marine > Intertidal zone | place: USA... | reverse complement strand
ATAATAGTGCAGGTCCTAACAACATTAATGCACCAATATTTTCTAAAGATAAAGCACTCATCATAGTTACGAATCCTTCTGCTATTGCACTAATAATTGGTGGAATTGCTCCCATTACCCCAACTATTACACCACCAAATGCTTCAATTGCTGGTGTTGCTATATTTAATGCAATTGCGAATGGAATCATAGCCAATCCTAATGCTCCTATTAATGCGATTCCTAAGAATGGTAATCCACTAGCGGCTGCTGTTCCTAATGCGGTTAATCCAACTCCTAATGCACCTAAACCAGCTGCTGCTGGTATTCCTAATAATGATATAGCTATTAAGAATGGAATAGATGCTATTCCTAACCCAGCTGCTACTGCGAATGCCGCTAATGCAAGTGAACCCATAAATGTGGATGCCATCGTATTTAATCCTACTGCTAATGATATAAAGTTAGGTGCTAATTGTGCTAACGGTGTTAATCCAAAAAATAATAAGAATGGGATTGATGCTATAGATGGGATTGCCGCTATTCCAAATGCGGCAAGTGCTAATGACCCCATAAATGTGGATGCCATTGTATTTAACCCTAATGATAAGTTTGTAAAGTTAGGTACTAACTGCCCTAATGATGTTAAACCCATAAATAATAAAAATGGAATTGATGCTATAGATGGTATTGCTGCTATTCCGAATGCTGCTGTTGCTAATGAACCCACAAAGGTAGTTGACATACTATTAAGACCTGTAGCTAACCCACTAAAGTTTTCTTCTATTTGATTTAGTTTAACTTTACCCATAAATAATAAGAATGGAATTGATGGAAGTGCTATAACAAAGGCAGGTCCTGCTAATGCTACTGCACCAATACCTGCGAATACTTTACCATCACCCATAGCTTTTAAACCTTCAGCTAACGATTTTAATCCACCTTCACTTCCTTGTGCTTGTGGTGCTACATCATCAGCGCCAGGAACTTCGGTTTGGATATCACCACCACCACCTTTTTTACCCATACCAGGTATAAGGTTACTTAATCCAGTACCTTTACCTTGCATTAAATTCATAATACTCATCTGAGCTATGAATGCTATAAGACCTGTAGTTGCTTCTTTGATACCACCTGGTACTTTTTGCCACATTTCTAATGCACCATCAGCTGCTTTTGCTAATGTGCTAGCTTCTGCTGCTTTATCCGCCTGTTCTTGCTTTTGAATTTGTTCTGCTAATTGGTCTGCTGTCATACCAATCGATTCTGCGTAAAGTTGTTGTCCTCTTGGACCTAATTTGTTAAATTCTGCAGCATCCATACCCGCTTTTTTGAGTTGTTCTCTTAATGCTTCAAAATTTCCTGTTTGTTGGAACTCCATTGCGGCAGCAGTCATACCCTGCATACCTGCTAATTGTTCTTTTGAAAGTTTTCCTGCTAATAATACTCTAGCTTTTGATTGAGCTTTCATAGTACCTTCGATATCCATCATATTTTCTGAGATAGATTTCATCAAATCTAAGGTTAATCCTTGTTTGTTAAGTTCAATGGTTTTCTTAGCTAAGAGTTTAATTTCTTCTTTAGTTGCTCCCAACATTAATCTTTGTTGAGATGCTAAATCTTTAAATGTGGTACTAGCCATTACACCAGAATCATTAGCCATATTTTTGATTTCTTTGGCCATGTCTTGTGAACTACCATTTGCCGTTTCAAACATTTGAGATAGTTTTGCTGCATCATCACCACCAACTCCCATCGATGAAAGTTCTGCTACTGTGTTTCTTAAATCGTTTGATATTCCGGCTGTTGTACCAAATGTGGTTGCTAAATCTTTAGTTGCTTGATTTAGTTGTTCAATACTGAATCTTGAAAACATAGCATCTATAGATAGATTCTGCATTCCTAAATCAACTGCTTGAGCTGATGTTATACCTAATTCTTTGTTTAACTCAGATGCAAATCCTATGGTATTTTCAAATCCTTTTCCAATACCTTCGACTAATCCTTTAAATAGAGCCATTGCGGCACCTAATGCAGTACCTGCTTTTAACATATCACCCATTGTACCTAATGAACCAAAAAGTTCATCTTTAGCATCTTTGGTTAAATCTTTGTACTCTTGAGCTAAATCTTTTCGTTCTTTCTCTGCTTCAACATAGAACTCTAATGTATCTAATTGTTCTAATAATTTTTTACCTATATCAGTACCTGTTTTCGCTTGTCTTTCTAATATTTTTTGTTTAGCTTCTTGGATTTTGGTAAGTTTAGCTGAGATATCCTTCTCACCTTGTATATCTGATAGTAAATCCTTTTGGTCTTTATTTAGTTTCTTTTGACCTTGTACTCTTTGTGTTAGTATGGCAGATATATTCTGCTGAAGTGCTTCCTCTTGTTTGAGAGCCTTCAGATTATCAGCGTTTCTTTTAGCTATTTCTTGCGCTATCTTTTTACCGTCTCTTGCCATACCAATAACGTATCTTTATTATTTCCAGTCTACAGGTTTGATATTATATTTTTTAAGAACCTTTTCGAAATCTGGGTCTTTTGTCAATTTCTCATATTCTTTTTCTTTTTTGGACTTTTTGATATTACCAAAAAACTTAGATAAGAAACCTTCAGAAACCCCATGTGTTTTTAAAATCTCTGTAAGTTTTGATTTTTTTATTTTTGCCATAGTATTATATCCCGTTGTTGTTATATTCTATAAATATAGAAATACCCAACAAATCATCAAAAAATCTGTTGGGTATTAAATTATCTTCTTCTTGCTTTAGCTTTTTTAGATTCTTTCTCATATGCTTTCTTTTCTTCTTGCTTCCATTCTACTATTTTACCAATATAGAATTTACGAGCCCAAACCGGCATATTATAAACATCTGAAAAAGTGAATCCACCATTTCCGTGGAATATTAAATCAAAAATGTGAGAGTGTAAATGCTTTCTATAACTATGATTGAGGCCAAAAAAACCCTAAATCCATAGGCAGTAGCATATCTCTCCTTTCCCCGGTCTCATCAGATATAAATTCATATGTTAAATCCATATCTGGAACAACTTTATTTATATGCGTTCTGAGAGCCCTTGAATCGGCCGCAAATAATTCGTTATCCACAAAATGGTTGATTGTTTTTTGGTCTGATTCATCATCAACAGATACAATCGTATTCTTTAACCTAACAGTAAGTTGTTTATCAGTTCTATCTTTCATCTTTCTAGAAGCTCTTTTGGATTCTTCTAATTGATGTTTGATTTTTCTTTCCTTACTTTCAGTTAATGCTTGAAAAGTAACTTTTCTTTTAGATTGTGGTAATTCGAACTCATATTCGTTTTTATGTAGTTCTACTTGACCTGAACCATCGTACTCAGTTGCTTCAAATTGAGTTAAATCAATTGTTTCTTTTTGTTTTGTACCTGGCTGTGTCGGGTCATCAATCTCTACTTCATAATCTTTACCATATCCTAAGATTCTGGCTGCAATCATAATAGCGTTCTTATCACCCATTGTAAGGTCTACATACTTTATAGGTGTACCTTCACCATTTGATATAATAAGAGATTGAAATAATCTATCTAATACTGAACCATCTTTAATATAAGATTGGGTAGTTAAGATATCTTCTTCTTTAGCAGTCATATACTTCATCTCTATCTTTCCAGTTGATAGAGGATTATCTTTCGAATATATAAGACCTTTGGAAGGTAAATCTACGATTTCTGTTGGAAATTTGTAATCAGAAACCTTTTTTTGCTCGTATTGTTGTTTAGCGAGCTCCACCATATCCTCATTGGAAACTGGTGATTTGTAATCATCTTGTAATTTTTCTTTACTCATAACGTTTCTCGTTTTAAAACTTTTTTAATATTGGTTAACCATATATAAATATACAAATAATATTAATTAAACGAAAAAACCTCAACATTTCTGTTGAGGTCTCTCATTATTTAATTTCTAATATATAAATATAACAATCTGAAATTAATATTGTAATATTGCGTAATCGTATGCAAGTGTTAAATCTACAGTTGCTAAATCTTCACCAGTATAATCCATGTCTGAGAATTTTGCTGTTTCGATGAAAGCTCCTTTTAACGTCCACTCTTCTACTTTATCACCAACAGGACCCAAACTGTTAAATGTGATATCTTTTTTATAGAAGTCGGAGTAACCATCTCTACCTGTTACTGATTCGTGGTGTAATCTTACCCACTCCATTGCTGCTTGCGCTGCTGATGGAACTACTGGGTCGTATAATGATATAGTTAAACTACTCCACTCACTTCTTCCTTTTACATATCTTCTAACATTGATATGGTCGATTGTAACCTTACCATTTGCTATTTCTGGTCTGTTAGCGGCTTTCACTAAGTACGCTGGAATTCCTTCTATGTACATAATGAATCTGTTTGACATCTTCGGTTCGAATGATGTAAACATTACTTCTGTTGGGTCTAATAATTGTGCCATTTATGTTCTCCGTTTCTAATTCTTTAATATAAATATAGTTTATTTCAAAAAATAGTTAGTCCCCCTTAAAAAAGGGGAACTAATTTATTTTATACTATTCTGGAAATGCTGCTCCAGTTGGTAATACATTGAAATCAAGTACTATAAACTCTGCTGTTTTTGCTGGTTGTAAGAATATCTCACCTACCATAATGTTTCTATCAATCACATCTGGAGTGTTGTTGGTTTCATCCATCTTCACTTTAAATGCGTATAAACCTTGTCTTTGTTGGATTGATTCTAAATAAGGATTAACGATTGATAAGAATCTATTTCTCGTAGCTGCTGTGTTGTTTTCGAACACTAAGTAACGAGTAGATGATGCGATGAATTTCTTCACTGCGATTAACAATCTTCTTACATTGATTCTATCCAATGCCGATGGTTTAGCTTGTAATGTTTTCTGTCCAAATACAGTAACACCTTGACCAGGGAACGTAGCGATTGGATTCATTCTACCTTCGTAAAGTGCATCTCTCTCAACTCTCGTTAATCTTGTCTTAGCTTCAATTACTGAAGTTAATCCACCTCTGTTCAATCCAGCTGGTGCGAACCATTCAGCGGCAACCTGGTCGTTAAATGCTATAACGCCTGGAAGTACAACCGATGGCGGAACCCATACTGGTTTGTTCTTATCTGTATTAAGTATCTTAACCCAAGGATAGTAAGATGCTACATAGTTTGAATCAAATGCTTGAACTGCGTTAACAGCCGTTGAAATTGAATCACTCCATGCAGATGCATCCATTACAAAGAATGTATCTTGTCTATCTTCACACATATCTTTAGCGAAAGTAGTTACTGAAGAGTGTAATCTGTGGATAACACCTGGTAATACTAACATATTGATATCAAATTCATCAGGATTAGATACAGCGTTTATTGCTTTTCTGTATGCTAATGTACCTGCTGCTGTGTTTGAAGATAAATCATATCCTTGCGAATTTCCTGCTATGATATCGTTTCCTAAAGAAACAACTCTATTTGGTTTGAATCCATCAAAACCACCTTGGAAAGGTACTAAGAACTTTCTAGAGTTAATAGAAGTTGCGTTATCATTTAATGAAATTGCTGATGTATTAGGTGATGCTGATGATGGGAAGTTAGCCCCAGCGTCTTGATTGTAATCACCTAAATAGAATGCCGTACCTACACTAGCTCCAACCTTTGGTGTTGGTGCTAAGAAGTTTCTGTTATCTGTTCCAGCGAAATCAAAATCATATCCCCAAAATCTTTTAGGATTATATGAATCATTAATTTTTTGTGCTGCTACATAAGATGGATTAGGTAATGCGAATGCTGAACCGAATGGGTTTTGTATTGCTCCGAATCCGAAAGGTACTAAACTTTCATCAATTGCTTTGTTCATTACTGCTGCACTTGCTTCAACTCTAATATTTTCTGAATTGTTAGCGTAATCACCATTAGTTGATAATTTACCATCATCATCTACAGTAATATACTTATCACCAATTACTCTAACAATGTAGTTTGGTGAATCAGGGTCTAAGTTAACACCTTGAAAGGTTTCAACTAAATTAGGTCTGATATCAGAATCAACTACACCTACAAATGGTGAACCAGCAATCTTATCTTGGTCAACTCTTCTTACTACTACAGTAAATGAACCATATTCAGAACCAGGAACTGAACCGGCTGGCTTAATATCTTGGATACCAATTTTAAATTCGTAGTTAGTTGCCGTACCATGTGATAATGTATGGAACTTAAATAAGTTAGTAGTATTACCACCAACTTTTTGTGATGTAATAAATGGTGTAGATGCTTCAGTATAAGCTTTACCATAATCAATATCTGAACTTGTAGCGATAGTTACTACAGGAATCTCACCGGCTTTAGCGAATGATGCTGATTGGAATGTTTTAAAGTTTGAATAAACATATGCATCTTCTGCACCTCTTGCTGAAAATCCAAATGATTTAGTATAATAATTATCACTAGTCGGGTTTAAAGATGCTGAATAAAAATGTTCAGCTGCTTCAGAACCTGATAACTTTAGTGAAAATATTGATGCTGAAACATCTGTACTTGCTAAGTGGTCTGTAATTGTTGATTTAATGAACACATCTGTATCGGATACGATATCATGTGTTGGGTGTAGTACACCTACTACTTTTGCACCATGTGATGATGATACTGTCAATGCTACTGGGTTTTCTAATTTGTACCCGTCTTTTCCTAATACTCTAACGATTGTTGCAGTACCAGCATCTTCTAAATAAGCTTGTGCAGTATATGGTAGATATGAATCTTCTGTCAATCCACCGAATACTTGTTGAAACTCTTGAAAAGATGATACTGTTGTTGGAACGAATGCTGGTCCTTTAACTGCTGAACCTATTAATGCTGCTCCAATTTCGCCAATCCCTTGAGGTAGAAATGACAAGTCCTTTTCTCTCGTAAAAACTCCAGGACTTACTATTCTTTCTGCCATTTGATTCTCCTATTAATTTCTTTTGGTTTTTATTATATCTATAAATACATCAAAAAACTCAAAACGATTATATTTATGCGATAGGAGTGAAAGTTCCATTTTCAATATCGAACTCACCATTACCATATTTCTCTTTGAATTCATTGGTAATAGCAACTTCTTCATTTCTCATAGACTTAAACTGTTCAGATAGATTATCTTTAGCATCTTCAATATTTTTCAATATCATTTGTGCATTCAATCTTTCTACCTCTACCTCACCTATTCTTGCTGTAACCTCAGCAAAATCGCTTCTGAATTTGTTAACTCTTTCAATATCTTTTTCATCGATATTGATAACTTGTTTTTCCGTAATTTCTTTTACTTCTGCCATAACTTTAATGTTTTTTAATTTGTTTGTTATACTTTATGTGTATATAAATATGAGAATTTTTTTCTAAAGATTAAATTTTAGGAGTTGTTTTCCAAACTATCTTCGATGCACCAAATGCTTTTTGAGTATTTATTGTATTTTTACCTCTATCTTCTGGTACTAAATACGCCTTAGCAGTTAGTGTTACATTACTTCTAACGATTCTTTCTTCACCCACTCCATTGGTTGTATCAAACGAATAAGATTCTCCTTTAATTTGGAATTTGTATCTTTCACCGAATGCACCACCCTGAAAGTATATGATTTGTTCTACAACCTTATTCAAATCTTCCATAAAATCACACCATACAATTACATCATATGCTATATTAACGTAATCTGGCCTATCTACTATATATTTCTCTATAACAGGTTTTTGGTCTTGTAAAAGAGAAAATTGGTCATATCTATTTTCTTTTGAATATTTTTTAACAAATGATTGTGATGTATCTTCATCAGTCATTACTTTCAATTTAGAATACTCTGTATTGATATCTAATGAATTTCTTTTAAACGAAATCAATGGTGTTTGTACCTTACCATTATTATCTCTTAGGAATCCTTCTCTTTGAGCAGATGCCCAATTTTCAGGAGATGCATACATTACAGGAACAGGAATAAATTTACCATTTTCTTCAATAAGTGGTTTAACATCCTTTTCCAAAAAGCTTTTAAATGCTAAATCAATATCGTAAATACCTACGTTTACGTTTTTAACATTATCTTTTCTACGAGATACTTGTTTAGATTTATTCAATTTAGGGTCATCTGAAAAAGAACTTTGGGTTCTTTTCAAATCAATCTTATCATCTCTCTGTATTCTATATCTTTGAGCCATATTAGATTCCTACTGGTAAATCATTATTATCTTTATTAACACCTACTCTAAAATCATCTTTTAATTTTAGTTGACTTCTCTTAGCCACATGCGTTTCACATATAATAGATACACTATATCCATGCTCATCACCACCATCCCAAGTAGTTGGGTTTTTACCTGCGAAAAATTGGTTTTGGAATGTTACATCTACAATGTGTTGTTCATCGTTCCATTCAATCACATCACCTAATTCAGGAAATATATTTTTATCTACTAATGTATCTCTTAGGAAGTAGAAGTTTACGTTTCTAGTATAAGATGTACCAAACTCATCAAATACAGCTTCTGCGTTTGTTCTATCAACTAATGTTGGTATTTTTACAGGATTATAATAAACTTTGTTTTTACCTTCACCATATAAGTTTTGTTTTGTATCTTCTACAATGACCTTATAGTAATACACTTCGGTATCTATGATATCCGTTATCAACTCTTTGTTTATTTTACTAAACAAAGCCATATCTCTTTGTCCACCGAATAATGCCATTTGTTACCCTATATAAATTGCACGAGGTACTCTACTTAAAGTAGCTTCCATCGCTTCTGATTCTTCTTGTTGTGCTTGAAGTAATGCTTTTCTAGAAGTAGCTTCTAAGTTTTCTCTTAATTCTGAAATTAGGATTTCCTTTTCTGATGCTGCTTCACTTCTTAAATCAGCCCCATCTAATGTTATTTCTGAGTTAGGAATTGGTACTGAACTAAACTTAGCTCTTACTGCACCTAACATTTCTTTAGCCAATGCTAATGTATATTTTTCAACCCACCTTCTACCTACGTGGTTTATATGTGTATATTCAATTCTATCATATTTAGCATTTGAATAATCAGATACTACTGAATTAGCTACTATTGGGTTATTTCTTTCTGATTCTAAAACATAGTGAAAGTGCACTGTATAATCTCGTTCTGGTTTTGGAAATATTCTAATTCTATTGTTTTGAATATCAAACCCATATTGAGATTTACGAACCTTATCATTAAATTCAATCGCTTGAACTCTTAATAAATCATCATAAAGTGGTTGCATCATAAATGAAACACCTGGCGAATAATTACCCCATCCAAATGTATCCATCATTTGTTGTGAACCTAAACCAGTTCCTACGAATGGGTCAAAGTATCTAACCATAGCAGGTGGTGCGTTATGCATCATCTTTTTTATTTCGAATTTATCAACACCAGCAGTTCCACTTTCTAAAGATGCTCCTGAATTGGATACGTCTTGTAAATCATATATTTGTTGTCCTTTTTTAGCTGCGAATGAACCAGTATAATATGTTACACTACCACCACTACCTACTTCAGAACCATAATCTTTTGCTAAAGTTACTAATCCACCTAAATTAGCATTCATTTGTTTTTGAGATAAATTAGAACCAGTTGCTTGGCCTTTTATTGAAAGTAAATTTTCTCTAATATTAAATTGATTTACTTGAGATGAGTATTCTGTTACAGCTTCTTCAAAACAAGCATAGAAGTTTATGTCCTGTAGTTCTATATCAACTATAGGATAACCCAAACGTTTTGCGCACCAACCGGCTGTTTTATCAGCTGATGATGTGAATTCTAAATCGGTATCATAGTATCCAAAAGGTGTACTACCTTCTGAGAAAGATGATGAACCCGGCCATATTGGAATGTTTACTGCCATTTACTATCTCCTAATTCTTTTATATAAATATGAGAATCTTTAAGAATCACTTTGTTTTGTAACTCATTGATACTCAGAGCTTTTCACTATCACTATCATAACCCATTGGTTTTCAGATAGTTATGTTATTTTTTCTTTTCTTCACAAGTATATGTATTGGATACTGCGCTATCATCATTAAGTTGAATACCACCACTTGTACTTGTTGCTAAGAATCCTG
>Ga0315315_10007501_pt1 | contig 10102 bp, 8 predicted proteins | sample M140m3416metaG_FD_203699 | JGI IMG/M metagenome (GOLD analysis project Ga0315315, IMG submission 203699) | Ammonia-oxidizing marine archaeal communities from Monterey Bay, California, United States - M1 40m 3416 | ecosystem: Environmental > Aquatic > Marine > Intertidal zone | place: USA... | reverse complement strand
ATAAAGACTCAGAAAACAAAGATTAAATCACATGCCTACTATTGGTTGGTTTGAGATATTAATTGTTGTTGGTATTGCAATTGTTGTTCTTGGTCCAAAAGATTTTCCAATCATGTTAAAGAAAGCTGGGTCTTGGATAGGGACTGCAAAAAGATATGTAAGCAATATTCAAAATGAAGTTTCTAATTTAGAAATTGATGAAGAAAAAATTGATAACGAAATAAAAAAAGAAACTAAAAAAGATGAGCAATGATGAAAATGAAGGTGGATTTGTTAGCCATCTAACGGAATTAAGAAAAAGATTAATACATAGTTTTGTATTTCTAATAATCTTTTTTGTTATTTGTTACATATTTGCAGAACACATATATGGCTTTTTAGTTGATCCATTTGCTCAAGCTGTAAAAGATGATGGATCTGACAGAAGGCTTATTTTTACAGCCTTACAAGAAACTTTTTTAACATATATTAAAGTATCTTTTTTCACTGCTTTTTTTGTAACCTGTCCATTTATTTTAATGCAAATATGGAAATTTATTGCTCCAGGTTTATATAAACATGAAAAAATTGCTATAGTCCCATATCTTGTATTAACACCCATCCTTTTCTTTTTGGGAGGAATGCTTGTTTACTATTTGATAATGCCTTTAGCTATAAAATTCTTTTTATCATTTGAAAGTACTGGAATTTCTACAAGTCTTCCAATCCAATTAGAAGCTAAGGTAAATGAATACTTATCACTAGTTATGAAATTAATTTTTGCATTTGGTATAAGTTTCCAATTGCCTATTATTTTAAGTTTATTAGCGAGAATAGGTGTTGTTGATAGTCAATTTCTAAAAGAAAGAAGAAAGTATGTTGTAGTAATTATATTTGCTGCTGCTGCATTATTAACACCACCAGATCCAATTACTCAAATAGGTTTAGCCATTCCTTTATTAATTTTATATGAATTATCAATATTTTCAGTAAAATTTATAGAAAACAAAAATTTAGAAAAGACTGATGCATAATTTAAAAGAAATAAGAAATGATTTTTCAAAATTCGAAAAAGATCTTGAAAAACGTTTAGTTAAAATTGATTTTAATAATTTAAAAAAACTTGATGATTTAAATAGACATTTAATACAAAAGAAAGAAAATTTAGAAAAAGAAAAAAAAGATATCTCAAAATCTAAAGATGAAAGTTTATTTAAAAAGTCTAAGGAAATATCAGCAGAATTAGAGAAAATTTCTGAGCATCAAAAAAATACTAAAACTGAATTAGATAATATTTTATCAAATATACCAAACATACCTCATCAAGATGTTCCAAATGGAAAAGATGAAAATGATAATGTAGAAGTTTTAAAAGCTGGCAAAGTTCCTGAGTTTGATTTTAAACCCAAATCTCATTACGAACTTGGCGAAAATTTAGACATGCTTGATTTTGATCTTGCAACAAAAACAACAGGATCAAGATTTGTATTTGTTAAAAAAGAGCTAGCATTACTGGAACGAGCTTTATCCAATTTTATGTTAGATACTCATATTGTTAAAAATGGTTATCAGGAAATTTCCCCCCCATTGATAGCTTCTGATAATACAATGTATGGAACTGGTCAATTACCAAAATTTGAAAACGATCAATTTGAGATAAAATTTGATGAAGGATCTGATAGAAAATTTTTAATACCTACAGCTGAAGTAATATTAACTAATATTGTAAAAGATAAAATTGTTGATCAAAAAGATTTACCCATGAGATTTGTTGCCTCAACCCCATGTTTTAGAAAAGAAGCGGGGAGTTATGGTAAAGACACAAAAGGCATGATTAGACAGCATCAATTTTATAAAGTTGAAATGGTTAGTATAGTAGAAAAAGAAAATTGCTTAGAAGAATTAGAGCGTATGACTAATTGTGCAACAGATATACTAGATAGGTTAGAACTTCCTTATAGAAAAGTTATTTTATGCTCAGGTGATATGGGTTTCAGCGCTGAAAAAACATATGATATTGAAGTATGGTTACCATCAGAAAATAAATATCGTGAAATATCATCGTGCTCTTCTTGTTCAACGTTTCAGTCACAAAGAATGAAATCAAGATACAAAAATAAAAACAAAGAAACTGTTTTTGTTGGAACTCTAAATGGAAGCGGTTTAGCAATTGGAAGAACTTTAATTGCTGTTTTAGAAAACTATCAACAAAAAGATGGTTCAATTATTGTTCCAAAAGCACTGCGGCCGTATATGAATAATTTAGAATTGATTTCACCTAAATAAAGTTGTTTTAATTCCATAGATAGTATAAATATTCACATAATTTATAAGGAGATTTATGGAAGGTTCAGGAATAGGACAATTTATACCGTTAATTTTAATTTTTGTTATTTTTTATTTTTTCTTAATCAGACCACAGCAAAAAAAAGTTAAAGAACATAAAGCTATGGTTGAAAGTCTTAAAAGAGGTGACAAGGTTGTCACTTCGGGCGGTATTACGGGTACAGTGGAAAGACTTATAGACAATGATAAAGTTGAAGTAGAAATTGCTGAAAACGTAAAAGTTGAGATAGTTAAGTCAACTGGTATTCAAAGTCTTGTTAATACAAACACTCAAGAAGTTAAAAAATAATTATTTTTAGTTAAGTGCTTTATTTCTCTAAGTTAAGAATTTTATTTATAACTCTTTTTTCAGTTTTATTTATTTTAATTACCTCATCAAATCTTTTTAAGTTTGATGATAGTTTTTTTGATAAAAAAATTAATCTGGGATTAGACCTTCAAGGAGGCTCTTATCTTTTATTAGAAATTGATAATGAACCTGTAATTGAACAAAAGTTACAAAATCTAACAACTACAATCAGAAATTATTTCAAAGAAAAAAATATAAAAATCAACAATATAAAAATAGAAAATCAAAATATTTTTTTTAATGTTTCTGATAATGAAAAACAATCTATCTTAGATGTTTTTCAAGATGAAAATAGTGACCTTAACCCTTATTACCCAAGATTTAAATCGCATCAGTTAGAAATTGAGGATACAGGATTAAATCTTAAAATTAATTTTTCAAAACAGGGTTTAATTAAACTTAAAACTTCGTCACAGGATCAAGCTGTAGAAATAGTTAGAAGAAGAGTAGATGAGGTTGGTACTAATGAGCCCAATATACTTAAAAGAGGAAATAATCGTATTTTAGTTGAGCTTCCTGGATTAGATGATCCGATGAGGATTAAATCATTACTTGGTAAAACTGCAAACCTTACTTTTAGATTTGTAACAAATGATGAAAGTGATCGTTTTGGAGTTCAAAAATTAAAATTTGAGAATGGTTTAGAGGAAGCATTAGTTAGTAAAAGAATAATTATAAGTGGAGAAAATTTATTAGATGCTCAACCAAAAATGGATGCACAAACAAATCAAACTATTGTTTCATTTACATTAGATAGAGTGGGTGCAAAAAGGTTTGGTAAAGCAACTTCAACTGGAATTGGAAAACAATTAGCAATTGTTTTAGATGGTAAAATTATTAGTGCACCTGTTGTTAGAGATACAATTGCAAGTGGATCTGGTCAGATAAGTGGTGGTTTTACTTTCCAATCAGCAACAGATCTTGCTCTATTATTGAGATCAGGAGCATTACCAGCTCCATTAGAAATAATTGAAGAAAGAACAGTAGGTCCAGATCTTGGACAGGACTCAATTAATGCAGGAATGATTGCTTTAGCAATTGGTTTTATGTTGGTGATAATTTTTATGTTTGTTAAATACAAAATTTTTGGATTAATTACCAATGTAACTCTGATAGTTAATTTATTTATCCTTTTAGGTGTATTAACTTTATTTGAAGCAACTTTAACATTACCAGGAATTGCAGGAATAATTCTAACTGTAGGCATGGCTGTTGATGCAAATGTTTTAATTTTTGAGAGGATAAAGGAGGAATTGAAAGACGAGACTAATAATATTTTAGCTTTTGATGGTGGTTACACCAAATCAAGAACAGCTATTTTGGATGCTAATATTACAACATTATTAGCAGCAATTATTTTATTTTTTATGGGTTCAGGGCCCGTTAAAGGTTTTGCTGTAACATTAGGAGTTGGAATATTTACTACATTATTTTCAGTTTATTTTATAGCAAGGTTATTTACTAGTATTTATGTTTCCAAAAATAAAAATAAGGAAAGATTAATCTAATGATAGCTTTCAACAAATATTATAATCACTTTAATTTAATATCATCAGTATTAATTATTGTTTCCTTATTGTTACTAATTTTTAAAGGACTTAATTTTGGTATAGATTTTAAAGGCGGTACATTAATTGAATTAAGAGCTTCAGATTCTAAAATAAATGTTAGCTCATTAAGAGATAGATTTAATCAAATGGATTTAGGAGATATTTCAGTTAAGAAATTTGGTAATGACACTGATTTTTTAGTAAAATTTGAAAATAAAGATAATAAGAAGAACATCATTAAAGAAATAAAAGCTAATTTAGATAAATCTTTTGGTAACAGTTATGATTTTAGAAGAGTTGAAAATGTTGGTCCAAAAGTTAGTGCCGAATTATTAAAATCAGGGGTAATAGCAATATCTTTGTCATTAGCATTAATGCTTATTTACATTTGGATTAGATTTGAATGGCAATTTAGTTTGGGTGCAATTTTAGCATTGTTTCACGATGTTATTGTAACACTTGGAGTTTTTTCTTTATTTACTTTAGAAATAAACTTATCAATTATAGCAGCAGTATTGACAATAGTAGGATACTCAATGAATGATACAGTAGTCATTTTTGACCGTGTTAGAGAAAATTTAAGAAAATACTCAGATATAAAAATTTTTGAATTAACAAATATTTCAATTAATGAAACCTTATCAAGAACAATAATAACATCAGCAACTACGTTACTAGCATTAATAGCTATTTATTTTTTTGGTGGCGAGATACTTAAAGGGTTTTCTCTTGCTATGATATTGGGTGTTGTTTTTGGAACTTATTCCTCTATTTATATTGCTAATACTGTTTTAGTAAGATTAAGAGTTTCTCAAAAAACAGTTCTGAGAGAAGACGATCAAAATAAATCAAATTAATCATTAAAAATTTAAAAATTACATTATAATAATGTTCGTTATTATATTATTTTATGAATATGAGACTTTGGCAACCGTCCAGTAAAACAAAAAAAAATTCAAATTTATTCAAATTTGAAAAATTTATATCCAAAAGATTTAATAAAAATTTCAATTTAAATTTCAAAAAAATTCATGATTGGTCAATTAAAAATCAAGGTGATTTCTGGAGTAGCGTGTGGGATTTTTCAAAAGTAAAGGGCTTTAAAAGCAATACTAAAGTTAAAAAATCAAAAAAATTTTTTAAAAATATTTTTTTACCAAATTCAAGATTAAATTTTTCTGAAAACTTACTTTCAAAAAATACAAAAGAAAAAGCAATTACTTTTATTAGTGAAAATGGATATCGTGAAATAAGAAATTGGAATGAGTTAAATAAAAATGTGAAAAATATTTCAAATAATTTTAAAAAGTTAAACATTAAATCAAAAGATAGAATAGCAGCTTATATGCCAAATATACCTGAAACAGTAGAGGCATTTTTGGGCTCTGTTGCAATTGGAGCTATATGGTCATCTTGTTCGCCTGATTTTGGGGTAAATGGTGTTATAGAGAGATTTTCTCAAATTAAACCTAAAATTTTAATTATTACTAATCAATATTTTTACAATGGAAAAAAAATTAATATTTTAGACAGAATTCCAGAAATAATAAAAAAAATTCCTTCTATAAAGCATGTAATTATATCTATTTACCCAGGTCAGCCTATTTTAAAAAAACTTCCAAAATACAAAAATGTCAAAACACATTATTGGAATAATATCATCAAGGAAAGTGTTTCAAAATTTAAATTTCCTAAATTTGATTTTGAACATGATTTAGCAATTCTTTATTCTAGCGGTACAACAGGTAAACCTAAATGTATTTGCCATAAAAATGGTGGTGTATTAATTCAGCATTTAAAAGAACATCAGTTGCATTGTAATATTAAAGAAAATGACAATGTTTTTTATTTTACAACATGTGGATGGATGATGTGGAATTGGCTAATTTCAGTTCTAGCCTCAAAAGCATCAATTGTATTATTCGATGGTTTCCCAATGTATAAACGCGATGATCTTCTTATAAAAATTGCAAATAAAGAAAATATCACCTTATTTGGAGTTAGTGCTAAATATATCGATGCTTTAAGAAAAACAAAAAAAAATTTCAAGAAGGTTCATAAGCTAGAAAAACTAAAAACTATTTGCTCTACAGGGTCTCCGTTATCATCAGATTGTTTTAAATATGTATATAAAAATATTAAAAAAAATGTTCATTTAGCGTCTATTTCTGGAGGAACAGACATTGTTTCTTGTTTTGTGTTGGGTAATTTATACCAACCTGTTTATGCAGGAGAAATACAAAGCAAAGGTTTAGGTATGGATGTCAGAGTATTTAACGAAAAGGGGAAGTCTATTTTAAATCAGAAAGGAGAATTGGTTTGTGTTAATTCTTTTCCATCAATGCCTTCAAAATTTTGGAATGATCATAAAGATACTAAATTTAAAAAAGCTTATTTTAATAAATATAGAAATATATGGCACCATGGTGATTACGCTCAGATAACAAATAATAATGGATTAATAATATCTGGAAGATCAGATACAACTTTAAATCCTGGTGGTGTAAGACTTGGCACTGCCGAAATTTACTCTGAGGTAGAGCGTTTTAAAGAAATTAGAGAATCATTAGTTGTAGGTCAATCTTGGGATAATGATGTTCGGATAATTTTATTTGTAATTTTAAATTCAAATTATCAACTTGATGATAATTTATTAAAAAAATTAAAATTACAAATTAGAAAAAATGCATCACCTAGACATGTGCCACGAAAAATAATTCAAATAAACGATATACCAAGAACTAAAAGTGGTAAAATTGTTGAATTATCAGTCAAAAATATAATTGAGGGAAATGAAGTAAAAAATAAAGAGGCCTTAGCTAACCCTGAATCATTAAATCAATTCAAGAATATTGAAGAGCTAAAATATTAATTTTTTTAAAATAAATTTTGCGCTGCAACCATAGAAAGGAGCATTGGCAAAGATAAAAGAGTATTAGTTCTTGAAAATAGCATTGCTGTTTTAGCAGATTTAGCTTTAGTGTCTGGATCACTTTCAACAATTCCTAAAGCTCTTTTCTGATTTGGCCAAATTACAAACCACACATTAAATGCCATTATAATTCCAAGCCACATTCCAATACCTATTGCAGTATGTTTTGGTACACCTGAACCAATACTTAAAGTCATTGCATCATGAAGATATCCATTAAGAAGAGCTAGAATTAAACCTGAAAGAACAGTTAATGCAGCAGCCCATCTAAAGTAAAATAATGCAGCTGGTGCTATTACTTTACCAATAGCTGGTTTTTGTTCATCTGGAATTTTCCCCATATTTGGAATTTGAACAAAATTGAAATACCAAAGTAATCCAATCCACATAATTGCAACAATTACATGTATGTATCTAAACATCCAGCTCCAGAATAATGTATCAAAAGCTATTCCATCATTTAAATAAAACAAGCTTAAAAACAATATTATCGCTAACGCAAGGGATGCGTGAACTGTTTTTGACAGAGATGATAATAAAGTACTCATGATTCTTAATAATTATATACCATTTTTTGATAATTTTTAAGTTGTTAAATCTAGGTCAAAAGAGGTTTTAAAAATTGACCGGTATAACTCTCCTTAACTTTGCATACTTCCTCAGGTTTTCCTTCGGCGACAATATTACCACCTTTTATACCACCCTCAGGACCCATATCCACAATGTAATCTGCTGTTTTAATTACATCTAAATTATGCTCAATCACAACCACAGTATTGCCAAGTTTTACAAATGTATGAAGTATTTCCAAAAGTTTTTTAATATCATGTTGATGCAAACCTGTAGTTGGTTCATCTAATATATACATTGTTCTTCCTGTTGATCTTTTTGAAAGTTCCTTTGCAAGCTTAATTCGTTGTGCTTCACCTCCTGATAGAGTAGTTGCTTGTTGACCAATTTTTATATAACCCAACCCAACTTTTTTAAGAGTTAATAGTTTTGTTTTTATATTAGAAATATTTTCAAAATACTCACATCCTTCATCAACTGACATATCTAAAACATCAGCAATACTTTTACCTTTAAATTTAATTTCTAAAGTCTCTCTATTATATCTCGTCCCCTTACATTCATCACACTGTATATAAACATCAGGTAAAAAATGCATTTCATATGTTATTACACCATCACCTTCACAAGCTTCACATCTACCACCTTTAACATTAAACGAAAATCTTCCTGGCTTATAACCTCTAGTTTTAGACTCTGGTAAGCTAGTAAACCAATCTCTTATAGGACCAAAAGCTCCTGTATATGTTGCTGGATTTGATCTTGGAGTTCTACCAATAGGGGATTGATCGATATCAATTATTTTATCAATTAATTCTATACCTTTGTAACCTTTAAAAGCTTTGGGAGTTTTTCTAGCTTTGTTATTAAGTGTTAAATTTAATGCATGAAACAATGTTTGTAATATCAATGTAGATTTACCGCTACCCGAAACTCCTGTTACACAAGTAAAAGTTCCTGTAGGAATTTTAAGATTAACATTATTTAAATTATTTCCGCTGGCACCATTGATTTCAACAAATCTTCCGTTCTTTGCTAATCTTCTTGTTCTAGGTATTTCTATCGTTTGCTTATCTGCTAGATATTGCCCAGTTATACTATTCTTATCTTTTTTAATTTCTTCATAAGTTCCTTGAGCAGTTATTTCACCACCATTCATTCCAGCTTCAGGGCCTAAATCAATTATGTGATCTGCGTTTTCCATAGTCTCAGTATCGTGTTCAACGACAATAACGGTATTTCCAAGATCACGTAATCTTTTTAAAGCATTAATTAATTTTATATTATCTTTTTGATGTAAACCAATTGAGGGTTCGTCCAAAACATACAGAACACCTGTTAATCCAGATCCAATTTGTGATGCTAATCTAATTCTTTGAGCTTCACCACCAGATAAAGTTCCAGATTCTCTAGATAGAGTTAAATAGTCTAAACCAACATTTAATAGAAAATTTAACCTTTCATTGATTTCTTTTAATACATGTTCTGCTATTTTAAATTGTCTTTGATCGAGGTTTTTTTCTAAATTTTTAAACCATTGTGCAGCATCTAAAATAGATTTTTTTGCTACTTCACTAATATTTAGGTCGTTGATTTTAACACATAATGCTTCCTCTTTTAATCTGTCACCATTGCAAGCTTCACAAGCAGTATCAGATTGATATTCAGCTATTGCTTCTCTTTTCCATTCACTATCAGACTCTAAAAATCTTCTCTCTAGGTTATTAATCACACCTTCAAAAGTTTTTTTATAAGAATATTTTTCATAACCGTCATCATAGTTAAATTTAATTTCTTCCTCATCTGAACCATAAAGAATTATATCTTTAATTTTTTTTGGTAATTTTTTCCATTTTTCATCTAATGAAAAATCATAGTGCTTTGCTAAAGAAGCTAAGGTTTGAGCATAATATAGTGTTGTAGATTTTGCCCAAGGTTCAATAGCACCATCTGCTAAACTTTTTCTTTCATCAGGAATAACTAAATTTGGATCAACATTCAATTTCATCCCAATACCTTCACATTCCTCACAGGCTCCATATGGGCTATTAAATGAAAATAACCGCGGTTCAATTTCTTCAATTGTAAAACCACTTTCTGGACACGCAAATTTAGTTGAGTAGATTAATTTTTCAACTTTTCTAAATTTTACTGGAATAGTTTCATCTTCATACTCAACAAAAACTAAACCATTTGCTAAATTTACAGCTGTTTCGATACTTTCTGCCAATCTATTTCCAAGTTTTGAATTTAAAACTATTCTATCAACTAGAATTGAAATATCGTGTTTAAGTTTTTTATCTAAATTAGGTGATTTTTCTATATCATATAAAACGTTATCAATTTTAATTTTTCTAAAACCGCGTCTTTTATAGC
>Ga0315315_10007500_pt1 | contig 10102 bp, 17 predicted proteins | sample M140m3416metaG_FD_203699 | JGI IMG/M metagenome (GOLD analysis project Ga0315315, IMG submission 203699) | Ammonia-oxidizing marine archaeal communities from Monterey Bay, California, United States - M1 40m 3416 | ecosystem: Environmental > Aquatic > Marine > Intertidal zone | place: USA... | reverse complement strand
CCTTTGGACCAAAGATAATCTGTAATATAATTGATAAGCTAATCAGTTTAATGCCAACGTCAATCGCACCATCAGCACCGTTCTTTACTTTTTCTAACATATTGTCTCCTATATTAATGTAAAACATCGGCTATACAAGCCACCCCTTTCTAAGAGCATCTAGCCATATAGCTATATAAACTAAAGAACTCGTAGAAATTATTGTCGCTGTTATAAATACGAACTGTAGAAACATATCTAATTTTTCTTTCATAGTTTCCACCCCGCACATAGCGATTCATCTTCTGCTCTGCAAGTTAGTTGTTCATCCTTTGCCATATCAAACTTAGTTTGTAGCTCAGAGCATCCTGTTACTAAAATAAAAACAATTAATAAATACTTCATTCTATGTCCCTCTCTTCTTCAACTAAATCAACAAGCTCACACACACTACCAGTACAAGCCAAGGTCTTAGAACCTACTGTAGAATCTGTAAGTTCATACTCGCTAATCAAATCCCAGTTGACTTGCTTGGGCATAATCTTAGCTAGTGCATCGTGTGTCTTCTTATCACACTCCTCGTATGGTGCTTGCTGATATGTATGGTCTGAGTGTGGTAGGAAACTAACACCTGATACTTCATCAAAGTGTTTGTATACCCACGCACCTACTTCCATCCACTCGTGTTCTCTAACACTAACAGTAACACTAGGCTTGTGCTCACAGTAGTACCTCTGATATGTAAGCCACAGCTCTAACTGTTCGATAGCACTCCTCTCGTTCCTAGTTACCGCACCCTTAGGAGCTTTCATAGGGAAGGAGAATACCTTAACGCTGTTAGGCTTCATTACATCAGCTTCAGCAGGTATGCCTTGGTCTTCCATAAGCTGAGCTATAGGGTCTTTAGCATCTGCTCTAACCCTACGGATATAGTAGTCACTGTGTCTAGTGTGTATACCACTGGCACTATCCACTAGCTGACTGACAGTACCACTAGGTTTAATAGCAGTAGTGGCAGTAGCTTGTTGAATACCTAGTAGCTCTGACCAATGAGCATTAGTCTTAACAGATTCTTTTCTAAGGTCTACTAAGAAATCAGCTAAGCTCTTCTTACCATAGTAACCTCTGCTGTCATCATTACTGCCATTCATAAATGCGTTGTCCATAATACCTGTAAGAGATACACCTAGTAGTGCTTCCTCTTCTGTATTGTGTACCCACTTAGGACGTAATCGTTTGATGTTAGTCAGTGATGCTTGGAATGTACCCAGTATACTAGCCAGTCTAACCTTACGGAGTATATCCTTCTGCGTGTCTTCCGCTCTGACTACAACCTCAGTCAAGTTACAGAACTGTCCGTCTCTCAGAATGATTTCACTACAAGGATTACAACCAAAGTCGTGGTCTGTATCACGTCTACCAATAGACTCTACTTGTTTAATCGCGGCTTCTCTGTTGAAGATACCACGCTCACCTGACTTAGACTCGTACAGTGATGTCCACTCTTTCATAAAGATACCTATATCAGGTTTCTCTGTATAGCACACACTGTTGTTACTCAGTGCCATCTCAGGTGTATCCGACCACCACTGACCACTCTTAGCATTACGCATACGCTCGTCAGTTAGATTAGATAGAGAGATAAGTGCTGACCTACGAACACCACCTACGACTACCACTTCTGCTATCTTACACATCATTCTATGACACTCATAGCTAGTCAGCTTACGCCCACCTGCTTCTTTAAATATGTTAGTGGAGAAGTTAAACAAATCAAGTAGAGGTTCAGGACCACTGGCTCTACCACCAAAGGTAGCAAGTCTAGCACCCTTAGGTCTGACCTTAGAGAAGTCCCACTTAGGCATCTCACCGTCATACAAGTAAGTGATTAGTTTACGGAACGCAGACTGCCATCCTTCTTTACTATCTTGTACTACAATAACATCTTCTACATCAACCATCTCTTCGGGTACTTCAGGTAGCTTGCTTATGTGTTGTCTCTCTACACTAAAGCCTACACCAGTACCGTGCATCAATATAAATAGACACTCATCAAATGCTTTGGGGTGGTCTACACTAAGGTAGGCACAGTTGTACCCTGCAATATTATTCTTAGCTAAGGCAGGTCCCGCAGTCATAAGAGCTCGCATACTAGGCATAACTTCTAAGTTACATACTGCTTCCTCAAGTATCTTCCTAGTCTTAGGTACTAACTCTTGGTTGGTATTCTCTTTTAGATGCTCTTCCATAAAGTCAAAGTATCTAGCTACAGTTTCTTTCCAAGTCTCTCTGCGTTTCTTCTCAGGTAGCCATCGTGCGTACCTGCTAAGCGCAATAAAGTTTTGGTAATCATTTGGTAATTGGTTCATTCATCCTCCATTGGTTCGATTTCAATGTTAAGCATTTTCTCTCCATTGTTATCTAAGTAAGTATTATATTTAAGTCTTCCGTTCCTGTGCATCTGAACAGCGTCAGTTATACCTTTGTCATAACAGCGTGCCCCGTGTCTCCAGATTATTACTGCTCCTAGTGACAGCAGTGCTACTGTTAATAACATAAAGCTCTCAGTCGTTATCGTCAACATCTTCAAACTCCTTTCTTTTGTCCATTAATTTATCCTCGAACTCGTGTAAGATATCTTCTGTTGTTATATCTAATACCTCACACAGAGTACAAGGGTCTATTCCTACATTAACTATACGCTCTTTTAGTTCATTTAAAGTTAGAGCCATACTGACCTCCCTCGTGTTCTATAAGTTTATCTAAGAACCACCGAGCTTTCTTGAGGTCTTCTACTCCATTTTTAAATCTCCATCTGCATATATATTTCATAACAGATGCGGTTAGGTAATCCATATTTTGGTCTAAGATAAAATCTATGACCTCGATATTACCCTGCTTATAATGGTTTGGATTTATGTTATCTTCGTCCACTTCTTAAGCTCCTTAATTTCTTTAGTTGAAAATATTTTAATATCATACTTATCACACCACTGCCGATAAGTAATCTTATTACCCTTGGCTACCTTAGAGTCCGGTCGTGGCATCAAGAAAATTAAATCCTTACCTTCAAACTTTAGTTGTTCAGCAATTGATTTATACTTCTGTCTGTCACCACTGCGGAAGAAGCCCTTAACCTCGATATGATACTTACCCTTAACAAAGTCAGGGGTGTAGTTCTTTCGTATCGTATAGGCTATCCTACAGGGCTCATACTTCCACTCTTTGCCTAGTGCTTCCGCACATTCTTTCTCTAACTTACTTCTGAATTTCAATGCCATTAGCATCTACCTCTAAAACATCCGGCTCTCTTGCTACAAAAGTTAAATATCTAGGACCATTAGAATATATAAATGTTCTTAGTCCTCCTTCCCAACAAGTGTACTTGTAAGAGCAATAACTACAGCCTGTACCTAACTTCATATTGCCCGACTTACCATCAGGTATATGCCCATAACATTTCTTAGGTGGGTTAGGTTGTTTAACTACTGCCTTAATGTTTTTAATTCTTTCAGGAGAAGAAAAGAAATTTAACTTAGACCAGTACCACTGAGACTCGTCTTCCATATCATACTTAAGATATGTTAGGTGTCCGTTTGTCTTATCCATAACTAACCAACCAAACTTTGTCTCACCTTCTGCGTGAGCATAACCTTTGATTTGTTCTACATATCCAAACGGGTCGTTGTCTATAAGCGAACCATCTTTAAACTTCTTAAATCCATAAGGTGATGATGACTTAACATCTGTCAGTACACCATCAATCTTACAGTCCATAGAGCCTTTGATGCCATCTACTTCTACTTGCTTCTGTTCATCTGTCACATCGTGACCGGCAAGTTTAGTTAAAGCTAACACCATCTCTTCAATCAAGTGACCATAAAGAAACTTGATTCTAGTATGGGGCATAAGTTTCTCACCCTCTACTCCATTGTAAGCATACCACAACTGTCTATCTTTCTTACCTATGTTAGACATACGGAGCTTTCGTCTATCAAACTCGTGCTCTGTGATATTGTTTCTAAGTATCTGTTTGACATTCTCACCGAAGTCATTGATTACTTGTTCAATAGGTACACCATCAGGAATTTCCTTGGTGTCTATCATACGATATATATCGTCTACTAATGTGTCTGTTGCCACGTTTTACCTACCTTATATTCACCGTCCAATGGACAGTTTAAGTTAAAAGATTTACCTGCTTTGATGATAGCTCCTACCGCTAGACCACCGAAGAAATCAGCTTGGTCATCTCTGACCTCACACTGAAACTCATCGTGCACATTCAGTACAAACTTATAGTCTATGCTGTACTGCTTAGCATATGTATCTAGTAATACCAACGCCTTCTTCATAACAACTGCACCTGCACTCTGCAATAGAGTGTTAAGTGCTGAATGTTCTGAGCGTATGTGTAGCTTCCTACCATCTAGTCCTGTTACCCACCCCTTCTTACTGGAGTTTGAAACCTTACTACGCAAGTGTTTTAATGCGGGAGTATTATTAAGGAAGTTATCCTTAAGTATACGACCACGCTTAGCACCACCTCCTGCTACCTCACCAATCTTACTATCGCCTGCTCCGTATAGGAACGCATAGATAAAAGTCTTGGCTTGGTCTCTAGTCTGTAGTCCTGCTGACTTCTGATTAGCACTGTGTATATCACCGTTCAGTATCTCGTTGGTGTATGCTTCATCATCCATATAGTGAGCGAGCATTCTAAGCTCTAGTCCACTAGCATCGCAACCCACTAGACTGTAACCATCAGGCACAGTCCATAAGTCACGACAGTCAGCTCCATATCCACCATCAAAACCCCAAAGTATATTACCATCTTTGTCGTGCTTAGTCGCAGGGACTTGAGCACAGTTAGGTTTAGAGTGTGTCATCCTACCAGTCACAGCACCGCAAGGGTTTACGCTTCCGTGTACTCGACCAGTATGCTCATCAATGGCATCGACCCAACTCTTTACCATAGCTATACGCTTGGTCAGTGTCAGGTAATCTACAATCAACTGAGCTTCCGGTATCTTCACAGACTTAAGCACCTTCTCATCCACGATAGGGTTTCCCTTCTCAGTAAATGATTTAGGTTTCCAACCGAAGTGCTGTAGATACTTAGCTATCTGCTGACGAGAGCCTAGGTTGAACTCAGGGTAATCATAGTATCCCCACTTACTCCTTACACTTTCATCTGTTGCTTCATAGTGAGCACCTTTGTCTAGCTGAGCTTGATACCTTTTAGATATACTACCATCCTTGTTGTGAGTCTTATCACCGGGATGTGGTAAGTCTACCCACACAGGCAGAGGTTTAAATCTCTCGTGCACCTCGTCCTCTATGTCTAGTACCTTCTCCTTCATCTCAGCGAGCAGTTCATAAGCACGCTCTTCGTCAAGTATCATACCGTTGTCGGTCTGCTCTCTAATAATATCAGCAGTCTTATGTTCTATATCTACAGCAACATTGTTGACACCGGTGTCACGATTTAAGTGATGATATAAAGTCTTAGTCACTCGTACATCTTGTTGACAATACTTTAACATATCGTGGCTATACTCTTCCCATCCACCTTGATAGTCATCCTTATAATCACCCAGTCTCTCACCCCAAGACCTTAGAGAGTGACCTCCATCAAGGCTAGGGTTGTGTAGTCTGCTAAGAACGAGAGTGTCCCGTAGATTAAAATCCCAATCCATCCCAGTAATCCTACGCAAAACAGGAACATCAAAATTAATAATGTTGTGTCCCACAAGAGTGTCGACATCTTCTGATGCCAACCATTTCCGAAAAAGTCCATTGGCTTCTCCTCCTATAAAATTGTAAACAGTAGACTCACCATTATCTAACATCGCACAAATGCAATGTACTTTGGTAGCGTTGAGCCCATCAGTTTCTATGTCAAAAAAAGCTGTGTTCATCATCTACCTCCGATAATCTTCCGGTGTCGCTATCATACTGTAGCTTACAAGCAGGACCAGTCAGACCTGAGAACCTATTCTTTATAACACGCAATGTAGTTTGATTGCGAATGATAGGGTCATCGTCCTGTTGGTTACGCTCCAAGCCTATTACAATATCAGACAACTGGGCAATTGCTGCAGAGCCACGGAGCTCTGAGAGGCTCACCTGTCCACCTTCTTCGTGAGCCCTACCTTGAGGTCTCCTGAGATGAGATATAAGGAATAAGCCTATGCCAGTCTCCTGTACTATCTTGCGGAGCTTGGTCATAATAGCATCAATAGCCTTTCGCTCATCGAGAGAGCCATCTTGCTCGCTTACAACGATAGATAAGTGGTCGAGTATAATCCACTTACAATCATAACCCTTGGCATAATTTCTAATGACATTAAGTAATGAGTCCTCTTCAATACTGCCCCAATGATTGTGTATGTATACATTCTTATCGCCGACAGCTTTCTGCCATAGTGCTTTCTTCTCTTCTTGACTCAGCTCTCTTTCATACTGAGGGATATGGATAGGAGCATTGGCTTCGATAGACATCAGACCCTTAACACTACGAGCAACTGACTCTTCCAAGTGAATGATAGCCACGCTATCGTCAGTGGTATTAAGTAAGTATGCTTCTAGTTCCTTAACGATACTGGTCTTACCCATACCTGAGCCACTTGTGATAGTAACCAACTCCTTCTCTCTAAATCCATAGGTTAGTTTGTTAAGACCCTTCCAAGGATAGTCCACAGTTAATGAGTCCTCTTCTTCCATTAAGAACTCCCAAGTATCCTTACCTCTAACAACACCTGCGGGACTGTAAGGCTCGGAAGACCACCAAGCATTGGTAAACTCCTTGACCTTTCCGTTCACTAGCATATCACTAGCGTCCTTCATAGGTAGCTTACAAACCTTGAGCTTGCCGACAGATATAATATCTTGACAGGATTTTACCGCATCGAAACCGGCTTGGTCTTGGTCGAAACAAAGCACTACATTATCGAAAGACTCTATGTATTCTAGATTTTCTTTGATATCTCGTGACGCAGAAGACGCTCCGTTCTTAAGGGAGACCACCTGCCACTTGCCATCGAACATTTCTGAAATCGAGAGGGCGTCAATTTCGCCTTCACAGATAGTCAGATACTTACCACCGGAGCGATTAGCATTCTGTCCGAACAGACCTGAGCCTTTGTTCGTCCCTATTATTTGAAAGTCTTTAGTCGCGACAGTTCTCTCTTTATATCCGAGTAGCCTGTTGCTCTCGTTAGAGTCGTAGTATGGATAGTAATGTTTATCTATCTTACCGGTCTTGTCGTAACTAACAGTCACACCAAACTTCGATGTGATTTTAGATGATATGCGTCTCTCTTTAATTGACGCATTAGATACACCTCTCGGTGTTATTGTTTGCATAGGCATTTTCTCCTCTATAAAATTGTTGACACCGGTGTCATCTTTTTGGTAATGACCACAGGCATTGCAATAACCGTGACCGTCAGAGTAGACAGCCAAGTTATCACCTGACCTATCCCCACCCGTCTCACGACAGGCAGGGCAAGGCTTATGTTCTACAAATGTAGAGGGGTTATGCGAAGAACTCACTTGTCTCAGAGTCTTGTGACTTGTACCCTTCAGTACGCTCGCTGACCTTGACTGCTGTCAAGTAAGTGGCAACACCGTGAGTAGGGTGTTCTTGTCCTGCTTTCCATAGTACCTCAACGACAGACTCAGCTCCAAAATCGTGACCGATTGCTTCGCCATCTGCAGTTTTAATCATCTCGAAAGACAGTGGATATTTAGTAGAGAATTTGCGAGCCCTATAAGACCCTCCATCCTCTGTCTGAATAGTACGGACTTTGACACCTGCATCTTCCAGTGCCTTAACTTCTTTGTCATCAACTGCGACAGTAAGCGTGTACTTACCAGTATCTTCACCGTTGAATTTTTCCGTGCTGTCTAGATAGACATACTTTGCTATACCTTTAGTTATCATAGTTATACCTCGAGACCTGTAGAAAAAACTTAGACTAGTAGGTCTCATAGACTAGTCTAAGGATAAAGATTAACTAAAGTGATAATCATTATAGTTATCACTTTAATTAATATCTATAGTAATATTTTATAGTATTCAAGATGAAGAGTCAATAGACAAATCTTCTTTATTTATAACTTCATCATCATCTAAAAAAGAATAAGGATTAGAATGGTATCGACAGACACCACACAAATCTAAGAATTGTTTTCTATCTGACGGGTCTCTTGCCTTAGACTCCCATTCAGTGAGCAAGGTATCACAACATTTACATCGCATTACATACCTCCATAATTTGAGAAGTCATCTTCACTGAGGATATCTTTGTTCTCATAAGAAACTTCTACACCTTCGTCATTAATCTTGACACCGGTGTCATCTTTTTCATCGTGTCTACCTACAGACCAACCATTCTTCATAGCAAAAATGTAAGCGTCAGTCTGAGTGACATTGTCTAGCATACAATTGCCTTCTCCATCAGTCACAAAGTACAGTAGTTTAGTGTCTTCATATACCTGTGCTAGTCTACTTATTAGTGGTTTACTTTCCATTTAACACCTCGTCAATTTTATGTCTGATTAGACCAATAGTATTTTCTTTGCTTTGAACTTCTTTACTGAACTCTTCATCTAAAGATTGTATAGTAAAGATTAAGACATCTTTTATCTTGTCGTTCTCACGCTTGAGGTCTCTATTGATTTGTAACGCCTGCTTGTAGGCATTCATATTGTTGTTAGGGTTTGTCATTTCGTACTCCATCCGTCTTGTTTAAGTTGTTTGATTTCTGTAGCAAGGTCATTAATCTGCTCTTGCATATCAACTATTATAGCAAGATATGTGTCAGGTTCAATAGCGTAGGGATAATTTTCTACACTTAATCTACCGTCATCATCAAAAATTTCCTTGCCTATTCTGTGTCTGATGTCAAAAAATGATTCGACTTGCTCGTCAAAGTCCCTGACATCGCTTGAATATATACTTATTTCCATATTATCTCCTAAAAATTAACAGTGAATTCGACTCCCGCGTCAACGAGAGCCTGTAGATGCTCAGCTTGACCCTTATAACGCCTAGCTAAGCGGTGATTGTCATCAAAATCTGCATCTTGGTAGAGCCGAGTGACTCTTTTCAGCTCTACCGCAGTGTCGATTAACAGGACTTCTTTTAAGGGAGTCCAATCCCTGCCTGAATTACTCTTCATCGCGTTGATGTTCACAATATGGGCAGATTGACTCGTAAATACTGTGCTCTTCTTCACAGTTTTCACACACAATCAACATTGTTTCGTAATCTTCATCAGTTATTTCTAAACATCTGTTGATGTCATCAAAATATTCATCTTTCCAGACACCATTTTTAGCTACTTCCATAGCGTGTTCTTCGCTATCAGCTTTTACTGTGACATCGAAAGATGACTCTTGTTGTAAAGTTATTTGTACTACATATTCCATAATATCTCCTATATTAAAACGGGTTGAACATACATTGCTATATTAAATTTCTTTAAGACAGCAATTTCATTATCATCTATGGGTCTACGACTATCAACCCATACTGCACTACACCAATCAGAAGTCATAAACTTCTCACCGTGCACTTCTTGTTCGTCTAAGTCACCGAAGTATTGAGTTAAAATGTCCTTGTTATTAGTATCTTCGTGGCACAACGCGTACCAATCAAACTCTGCTTCGCCTTGACGTTCAGTTATCCTTGCTAATTCCATAATATCTCCTAATCAATTAAGTCCATATAGGCTTGAATATTGTTCTCAATGAACCAATTCTTACCTTTAGTAAAATCTTTATACATTTTCCTAGCTTCTACTAAATCTCCGCCAGTGCCAAGCTCGATGTGGTCGTGATATGCCATCATAGTATGGTCATAAATTGCCATTTCAACTGGGTTTAGCTCTACGATAACGCCTGAATAAGGGTTTTGCCTTGAGCTTTTCTCAGGCTCGAGCCACATATGCGTACCAAACGGTAGCTTATCTGTGTCATAACCCCAAGATTTGTATAAATCCTCGCGTTTTACTTGCATTTTGTCAGTAATGCCGGCTCTACGCTCGCGTTCTTCCTCGTAGATAGCATCATTTTTCATCTCTTCTTGCTGTGTCATATGTCCTCCTTGGACTTT
>Ga0315315_10007498_pt1 | contig 10103 bp, 7 predicted proteins | sample M140m3416metaG_FD_203699 | JGI IMG/M metagenome (GOLD analysis project Ga0315315, IMG submission 203699) | Ammonia-oxidizing marine archaeal communities from Monterey Bay, California, United States - M1 40m 3416 | ecosystem: Environmental > Aquatic > Marine > Intertidal zone | place: USA... | reverse complement strand
TTACCGCCCTATGATAAATTAGATGATATTTTGGCCTGTCTGATAGAGGGTGAAATGAGTGTCGCTGAAATCGCTGCACGTGAGCATGCGCCAGAAACTATCGAGCGGGTTTGGCGTATGTTGGACGCTGCGGAATATAAGCGCCGTCAAGCTCCGCCGGGCGTTAAGATTACTAGCCGTGCGTTTGGGCGCGATAGGCGCTATCCGATTACGAACTCTTTACGCAAGATCCTATAGTCGGATAAGGGAGTGACCGAACTATGGCGACTAGACGAGAACGACGACGGCAAAAAACTCGTGATAAAAACAATGGGCATTGCGCCCCTTTAGAGGTGGGGCCTCCCGCCGAAACTCGTCCTGACCTGATGACAGAGGCGGCACAACTATATGAATCTGGAGATATTGCTGGGGCAAAATCCACTTTCGAACTGATTATTACCATGGAACCCGGGAACGCGGACGCCTTATTCGGGCTCGGTGTTCTGGAAGAGCAGGTAAATAATATTGCAGGTGCGAAAAAACATTACGAATCTGCTGTTGCAAGCGAGCCCAATCATGCGCCATCGCTGGTAAACTTAGGTGATGCGCTCCGTGAGGAAGGGCAATTCGAAGCTGCCATAAAATTACTGGAACGGGCGGCGTCGCTGGCTCCTGAAATTCCGCTAGTCCATAATAATTTGGGGATAGCCTTGCATCAGGGAGGCTTGATCGACCGCGCGGTATCGGTTTTTCAAAAAGCGTTGGCGTTGGCACCGGATTTTGCGGAAGCGCATTGTAATCTGGGGGCAGTTTTTGCGGATTTGGATAAATTTCAGCAGGCCATTAATTGTTTCGAGCGCGCGCTTGAGCTGGACCCGAATTTCGCTCCGGCCATGGCTAATCTAGGAAATGCTTTCAATAGTTTGCACCGTATTGAAGAAGGGATTAATGCCTTAGAAAAGGCGGTGCGGATCGATCCTAATCTTGTTTACGCCTATGCTAAACTCGCAATTGTTTATGAGCGAATGAATAACCTCCAAAAATCAGAATATTTCATAAATAAAGCAAAAGAAATAGATCCAAATAATCCAGAAATTCTGATGATAAACGGAGTAATTTTGGGAAAAAATAATAAATTTTCTGAAGGCTTAGAAGAAATTAAGAGGTCAATAAAATATTTATACTGTCCAGTTATTTTATGCAGGGCGTATTTTGAAGCGGGAAAATTGAGTGATAGTCTTGGTAAATACATACAGGCATATGAATATTATGAATATGGAAATTCTTTAATAGAGAAAAGGGCGGTAGAGTTAGCGATCGACCGTGATCAATTTTTAGTCGATATAAATAAAAACATTGATTATTTTAAATATTATAAAGATAAAAATAACATTAAAGAACTATTTTCTGACAAATATCCAATATTTGTGATTGGATTTCCTAGTTCAGGATCACTATTATTAGAACAAATAATTGATTCTCACGACTTAATACAGTATATAGATGAAAAGTCCGTAATAATAGATACAATAGAATACCTATGTGATACTCTTGGGGAATATCCATTTTGCTTGGATAAAGTAAATCAGTTAAATATAGATAGTATTAGAGAAGTATTTTTCCAAAAAGTAGGTAAGTATATAGCTATAGATACCGAAAAAGTATTGGTATGCAATATGCCTTTAAACTTAATACATGTCGGTCTTATTTATAAATTATTCCCTAAATCTAAAATTGTATTTATGGAATGCCATCCCTGTGACGCCTGTCTTAGCTGCTATATGCAGTATTCCTCTTTAAACTGGGCAATGATGCATTTCACATCGCTGGAGTCGACGGCGAAATTCTATGCGTTGGTGATGGGACTTTGGCAACAATATACGGACGTATTGCCAATAGATTGGCATGCGTTGCGTTATGAGTCCTTGGCAGAAGATTTTGAAGGTACGGTGCGCGCTTTATTTACTTTCTTAGAGCTAGATTGGGATGATTCTGTTATGTCCTATGATCATCATGCGCAAAGCAGAACCATATTGACGCCGTCATCTTCGCAAGTTATCCAGCCGATGTATGCCGATTCTAATAAGCGTTGGCAGCGGTATGAAAAGTATTTGAAGCCGGTCCTCCCCATTCTGGAGCCGTTCATTCACCATTTTGGCTATGACACCGAGCCGGCCTCTCCCACTAAAGGCTCATGACGTTGCCGACCGTCATCCTGGTGGAGCCGCAGCTGGGTGAGAATATCGGCTTTACCGCGCGCGCAATGTTGAATTGCGGATTGACATCTTTACGCTTAGTAAAACCACGTGATGGTTGGCCGAATCTGGCTGCTAAAGCTGCTGCGGCCGGAGCCGATGCGGTCGTTGAAAGCGCTGAGGTTTTTAAGACAGTCGAGAGTGCTATAGAGGACTTGCGTCGCGTCTTTGCGGCGACTGCGCGGCGTCGAGAGCAGATAAAGCGCGTATTGACGCCGCGATCGGCGGCGCTTGAATTGCGAGCCTCGTTAAATTCAGAAGACGGTTTATTGTTTGGCCCGGAACGGTCGGGTCTCGACAATGATGCGGTGGCACTTGCGGATGCGGTGATCGAAGTTCCCCTCAACCCAGATTTCAGTTCTCTGAGTTTACCGCAAGCCGTTCTGATTGTTGCCTATGAGTGGCGTATGGCGGGTATGCCTGCGGAAAACGATATGATTGTCTCAAATGATGCACTGCCGGCAAGTAAGGCCGAGTTGCATAGTCTCTTTGCACGTCTGGAAACTGCCCTAGATGATAGCGGATTTTTTCATGTTGAGGAAAAGCGGCCGATCACGGCGCGCAATATTCGAAATATTTTTCAGCGTGCTGGTTTGACGGGCCAGGAGGTGCGGACGTTGCAAGGAATTGTCACAAGTCTGCGTCGCTATCAAGGCTCGAGGGGCGCCTAAAACAATCCTAACTGTTTAGTGACGGGAATAGGCTCTACTTCCGTTAGGAGCGAAGCATCGTTATTGGCGACATTGTTTACACGTTTTGAAACTGTATGAAACGCAAATGGTCCAGGGTGTGGTTGTAAGAGTGCGCGCGCGTCATTTGCCGGTAACCTTAACCAGGCTTCAAATTTTCCTGGGTTTAATATAACGGGCATCCTGTGATGAATTGAACTGATATCGGCGGCGGCCGCGGTGGTAAGGATGCTGCAACTCTCAACGGTTGTGCCCGCCGGATCGGGCCAGCTTTCCCATATGGCAGCAAAACCAAACAAGTCTTGATGTGTCAGCCTAATCCGCCAAGGTTGTTTTGTGTCGCCCCCGGCGCGTGTCCATTCGTAAAAGCTGTTGGCTGGTAGGATACAGCGGCGATTTCGGAAGGCGCTTCGAAAGGCAGGCTTCTCAGTTACGGTTTCGGCCCGTGCATTGATCATACGGCTACCAATTGAGGCATCTTTTGCCCAAGAGGGGATGAGACCCCATCGAACGTTTTTAAGGGTCCGCTTGTTCCCATCAGCCTGAACCGAAAGAACCTCGTGGGTGGGGGCCACGTTGTAAGAGGGAGCCAAATTAATTCCTGAATCCGTTTGGAATAGATTGTTAATGGCGTCCAAAGGGGACGTGATGCTGTACCGGCCACACATGAAATGCATAATGCCAAAAAACTCGTGGAGGTGCAGCATGCAAAAACATTCGGTGCGCGTTTGGCCATCGTCGGAAGTCCATGATCGTGAGGAAGAATTGGCGTGGAAGTTTGCGACGCTTGCAGCGGACTCGGTTGATGTAGACGAGAAAGCGGTTGCGATGGTGGTGAACAGGATTATCGACAACGCCTCGGTGGCGCTGGCTTCAATCAACCGTAGGCCCATTGTTACGGCGCGGGCGCAGGCGTTAGCGCATGCCAAGGCTGATGGCGCGACCTTGTTTGGCTTAGGTTCTGAAACGCGTGTTCACGCGGAGTGGGCCGCATGGGCCAATGGTACAGCAGTACGAGAACTTGATTTCCATGACACGTTTTTGCATATGGAATTTGGCCATCCTGGAGACAATATTTGTCCTTTGATAGCGGTAGCTCAACAGAAAGGACGTAGTGGCGCGGATTTAGTTCGAGGAATAGTGACCGCCTACGAAGTACATGTAAATTTGATGAAAGCTATTCGATTACACAGTCATAAAATTGATCATGTGGCACATACAGGCGTGGGTGCAGCGGCCGGTATTGGCGCTATGCTTGGTCTTAAGCCAGAAATTATCTATCAGGCAATTAATCAAACTCTTCATATTTGTTGCGCGACAAGGCAATCCCGAAAAGGTCAAATTTCGTCTTGGAAATCCGCGGCACCGGCGCATTCTTCAAAACTTGCAATTGAAGCTGTCGACAGAGCAATGCGCGGAGAGACAGCACCATCGCCAATTTATGAAGGCGAGGACAGCGTTATCGCTTGGTTGCTCGATGGCTTGGATGCGCATTACACTATCGAGTTGCCCGAGGCTGGCGAGCCTAAACGCGCGATTTTGGAAACTTGGACCAAGGCCCATTCGGCGGAATATCAGGCGCAAGCTTTTATCGACCTTGCTTTCAGGATCCGTGGCCGAATAGGCGATCTCGATAAGATTCAGGATATCCTAATTACTACCAACAATCATTGTCATTACGTTATTGGGTCTGGCGCAAACGATCCCCAGAAGTATTCGCCCGATGCGACGCGCGAAACTCTCGATCATTCCCTCCCTTACATATTTGCCGTAGCACTTGAAGATGGTGTTTGGCATCATGTCGATTCCTATTCATCTACGCGTGCGCATCGTCCGGAGACGGTGGCGCTTTGGCAAAAAGTGAAGACGGCAGCAGATGAGGAATGGGAGCGCCGTTACCTGTCAATCGATCCGGTGGAGAAGGCTTACGGTGGTGTTGTAAAGGTAACCTTTGCGGATGGAACGGTTATAGAGGAGGCGATAGAGTGTGCCGATGCGCATCCGTTGGGTGCTAAGCCGTTTATTTTCGACGACTATGTCGAAAAGTTTTGCGGGCTCGCAGAGGGTATTGTCGGAGATGCAGAGCAGAGCCGGTTTATCGAATTGGCCAACCGGTTAGCCACACTAGATGCAAAGGCGCTGGAGATGATTAACCCGATTGCGGATGCGGTTGCGTTGGAAAGCACCAAAGCAGATTCTAAGGGCATCTTCTAAAATTCTTTTGCAGGCGCGTGGTAGCCGTTAAGCTCCGTTAAATTTTATCCCAAGGGGAATCTCATGGAATATCGAATGCTCGGCAAAAGTGGTTTGAAAGTAAGTCAGATCTGTTTGGGAACGATGAATTTTGGTGATAGCTCGGATGCGCAAGTGGCGGCTTATATAGTCGATGGCGCGCGCGATGCGGGCGTCAACTTTATCGATACTGCGGACGGGTATGTAAGCGGTAAATCTGAGGAAATTCTTGGGAAGCTTATTAAAAGTGACCGGGATGATTGGGTGTTGGCGACCAAGGTTGGCCAGGCGGCAGGTTCTGAAAAACGGAAAAAGGGTCTTTCGCGGAAGTGGATGATGGAAGCAGTCGACGCGAGCCTTGCTCGGCTTCAGACCGATTACGTGGATATTTACTATATGCATCATGTGGATTGGGAAACGCCGCTAGAAGAAAGTGTAGCTACTATGGGCGATATTATTGCTTCGGGTAAAGCGCTCCATTGGGGGTTCTCAAATCACCGCGGCTGGCAGATTGGCGAACTGATCCGCCTTTGTGATGCGCTTGGCGTGCCTCATCCGGTAATATGTCAGCCTCATTACAACGCCATGATGCGGTTGGTGGAGACGGATATTCTGCCAGCTTGTGAGTTTTACAATATTGGCGTTAACCCATTCTCACCATTAGCGCGCGGTGTTCTGACCGGCAAATATACTTTGGGGGTGGAACCTGATGCAGGCAGCCGGGCGGGACGTGGTGATGGTAGTATTCTAAAACGAGATTTTCGGAAGACGAATTTTAAGTTTGTTGAAGAGGTGAAAAAACAAATCGTTGGGCGTGACCTGTCCGTAGTAGATTTTGCGATGCTTTGGCTATTTAACAATAAGATTGTTACCAGTGTCACTGTTGGACCCCGGACGCTCGAGCAGTTCGAGACTTACCTTGGATGCATTGGCAAAGAGTTCACCGCAGAAGATGAGGCGCTAGTGGATTCGCTATGCGCAAGTGGTTGCGCCACCTCGCATAATTTTGTTGATCCGCGGTATCCGCCCACCGGCCGTCAAGCGACTGTCTATTGACGAGTACTGTTGGGAGAACCGGCAGATATTAACTATATAATTGTGCTAGTTTCAGTAGATCCCTAGCGACGCTATAGCCGTGTAAGGTCAATTACCTCTCCGATATGGTTAATTGTATCGAATGTCCAGAGCTTCTTCAGAAGTAGCTCTTGGCGCTTCTCTTCGATGCAAGCTGATGAAAGTTTCCGGAACTTTGCCTCAACCGTCGCAACATCCGGGCCTCTGAGAATGTCTGTCGGTGTTTGTACGTGCTCGGCGATAATTATTTCGCCAGATTTAGTTGTCGCTTTCAATCGGCAGGGGCGTGTGGCAGGCGCGACTTTGTCATATTCGTCGTCGAATTCTACACTCATTCGCCCCATCAATGCCCGCACATCATCTTTTAAAAACCGCTCATTCTCAAAGCTTGCTTTATCTAGCTTCCCGTCGATTAAGGTGGCCGCTAGGCAAAATGGCATTGAGTGGTCCGCAGTTTCACGTGTTTGGGGATCCCAGAACGGTGCCTGATCGATCCACTTCAAGTAACCGTGGCGATAGGTATGAATGACCAACTTTTCGATGTTTTTTGCCGCAACTTTTCTACCGAGGGCGAGGGCGGTCATAACTGGCACCTGGATAGCATCGCGGATAGGGTATACTTTCACATTGGTTTGCTGAAGTGCGAAAGTGTGGCCTTCGAAGCTTTCAGGCATGTGCACGTCGTAGGAACTTTCACCCATGGTCCGTGCATAAAGGCCGTCGATGCCTTCGAATACGTTTTCTGGCCCGGTCATGCCGGCTTCCGCCAAGAGTGCTGCATACACTCCTTCGCGCGCCGCGTCAGGACCGGCCATCCCCTTCCACATAGAAAGGTTACCGCGCCGTGTTTGGTTGAGCGCTACATTGGCTACGGTTGCGATGGCAACTGCATCGCGCATTTGGGCCTGACTTAAGTTCAACATTTGAGCAGAGGCTAAAGCAATGGCAGGGGCACTACAAATAGGTTGGTCCCAGCCATTATTATTGAAGGTTGCTACCTCGCACATACGGCACTGAGCTTCGTAGCTAATGATAGTTGCCAAGAGGACGTCTTTACCTGTGGCTCCTATAGCCTCTGCGATAGCAAGAATGGCTGGAATATTATCCGACGGATGTGCCGTGCTCGCCATTAAATAGGCGTCACTCATATCGAGGTAACGGACCATGGCACCATTGATGAGAGCTGCATGCTCCAGCGATACGGTTTCCAAAGTACCGAATACTCGAGCGCGCCTTCCTTCGTTAACTGGGCTGGCGATCTTGCGCGCAGCGGCTACGGTAGGTGCATTCATGGCACCCAAGGCACAGCCAAAACTATCGATCATCCGCACTTTGGTGGCGTGGATCGCACTATCGGACAGGTCATCGTAGGTGATCGACGACGCAAATTTGACGAGCTTTTGTTCAGTACTGTCCATTAGGACTTGTTACCCGCACTCGATGGCCGCTTGATGAGCGCCCACGTATTAGGCACCTCCCCGATGGGCACTTCGATTAACGCGGGGCCGGGCGTGTCCATAGTTTCCTTGAGGGCTGCTGCCAAAGCGTCTGGGCCATCTGCATAGATGCCAGTCATCCCATAGGTCTCCGCCATCTTCGCGAACTCCGGATTGTGCAGATCGACCGCGATGTGTCTGCCACCATACCCTTCTTTCTGGAACCGCTTCACATTACCGTATGCCTTATCGGCAAATACGATGCATGTAACATCGATATCGTGGGCTACGGCGGAGGACAATTCCTGAACGTTGAACATGAATCCTCCGTCGCCGGCAATACAAATAACTTTCTTTTCTGGTAGTGCTACCTTGGCACCCAGTGCTGTCGGGTACCCATACCCTAATGTTGCTTGGTAGCCTGGAGTGATAAGGGTGCGAGGCTGATAGACTGGCATCCAATTTTGCATATAGGTTGCCATTTGTGTGACGTCGGTAACCAATACACCATCTTCGGGTAAGGCATCGCGGATCACTTTACCAAAGCCAAATTGAGGATCGAGGCCTTCTAGCTTCGCAGTGGTATCTGCTTTGGCCGCATTCAGCTCATTTTCCCGGCTTTCGCGTTTCTTATTGTGAGGTTCGATCTTTTCTGCGAGCACTGGCATTGCCTTTTTTGCACTGGTAATGGCGGTGATATCGGCCTCTCGAGGCAGTTTTGCCTGGGCCGGATCGAGATCAATGCGAATGAGTGTGACGTCTCTTTCACGCCCCCAGGCCAGTCCTGGTGAGGAAAACCGAGTACCGATAACAAGCGCTACATCCGCAGTTTCCCAAAGCCCTTGGCCAGTAATCATGTTCTGGGCCAAGTGATGACGATCGGTTAATGCGCCACGGCCGGTGCGGCTCATTATAACCGGTGCTTCTAGAAGCTCTGCAAGACGCTGCAATTCCGCCTCTGCGCCGAACACGCCAGAGCCAACAAATATCATCGGGTTCTCCGCTTCGCCCAGCAGTTTGGCCGCGTCTTCTAATGCGTCTTCGTCAGGCTCTGGTGCGGCATCATAATCTTCCATATCCATCAAGCTGACGTCTTCCATTTTGCCCATAATGTCGGGGGCCATTTCGAAAATGACCGGAAGCTGACGTGCGCCAAGCATTTGGCTGAAGGCTTCGTGCAAGACCGCGGGGGTATCCGATGGTTGATCTGCCCGACCGACCCATTTTACAACACCGCGCATGGCGCTGGTTTGATCAATGATTTCATGAGTGGCCCCAAGGCCGACACCTATTTGGTTGGATGGGATTTGTCCTGCAATGCAGATCACCGGCACGTTCGAGCCGTAGGCGGTGCAGAGTGCTGCGCCGGCGTTTAACAGGCCGGGTCCTGGTCCAACAATACACGCGCCAACCTTACCGCTGGCTTGCGCATAACCGAGCGCCATATAGGCAGCGCCTTGTTCGTGGCGGGTGTGGATGGTGCGGAGTTGGTTTTTTGCCTCATAAAGTGCGTCGAACGTGTTGTCGAGCTGTACGCCTGGTAGTCCAAAGATTGTATCGACACCGTTATTAATGAGTGTACGGACGATTGCCTGTCCGCCTGTCATGTCAGCCATAAAGCTTTCCCCAAATATAGTTGCTGTTCTTTAGGGGATTTTTAGCATGAACTATCCGGTAGGCAGTAGGGGGCTCCTTATACTGGCCCGAAGAATGCTAAAGCCCGCATTTCGCAGCTTTCGCGAGGATGGGCGATAGGATCCTGGTTTGGTAGTGGGAATGAAGTGTGCGCCGTCCAGCGTGCGCGGCCGTCTTTTGCCGATTCATACACTTTGAAAACAATAGCCTCATCGCGGGTCATTTCCGAAAAATACAACCATTCATGTTCCTGGCTGTGGGTCACCACGTAGGTCTCGCCGACGCGATCGGGATAGATACGCCGAGAGGGGTATAATTCACTGCCCTTCAACAGCCGCGAATCACAAATGCAGAGAGGGTCGGATTTGATCGGTTTGTTGATACCCCTCCATACCTGAATGATGGCGAAGCGGCGTTTTAGTAATTCATTAGCTTCATCGGGAATAAGATCGCGCACCCGCTGCGGGCCGGACCACTCGGTATAGTCATTATGGACACGGCGCACCGGCTCACGCACCGGTTTGTCTGCACGGAAATCGTTATCGCCGGAACGTAATGTGTGGTCGAATACTTGGACGCGGGTGGCGCCTGATGTGGCTTTAATGAGCTCTTCAGTTTCTTTGTAGTAAACTGAGAGCATTTCGGCGGGATCGTAAAAGTCCTGAACTTTCGTCTGGTGGTCTACCAACTCGAAACCGTGCGTTTCAAGTTTGAAGTCGTGGCGTTGGGGCCGTGCATCCCTGATCAGCATCATCTTATGTTCATAGCTGCCTTCGTACGATCGACTGTTATCGATTTCATCC
>Ga0315315_10007497_pt1 | contig 10103 bp, 3 predicted proteins | sample M140m3416metaG_FD_203699 | JGI IMG/M metagenome (GOLD analysis project Ga0315315, IMG submission 203699) | Ammonia-oxidizing marine archaeal communities from Monterey Bay, California, United States - M1 40m 3416 | ecosystem: Environmental > Aquatic > Marine > Intertidal zone | place: USA... | reverse complement strand
GTGCCTCGTCCGGACGCGCAGACATGAAACGGAACGAAAAGAACGGGAATCACGTTTTCGCTGTGATTTTTTTTATTCGCGCTGTCCGGGCTCTTTGCTGTCTCAATATTAATAATTAATTATTATTATTAATTATGAACATAATATAATATTAATATTATTATTAGTAGCTCGTATATTATATTGTTATTATTATTACTACGAGAGTATACTAGCTAGTACGACTCCTAATATGCATACTACTTCTAGCTATCAGGCATACTACTGTACTAGAACAGCTTTATAGCGTGTCAAGGCTGACAGGCAGACGCTCAAGGCTCAAGCACGATCAATATTATCCTGTTATCAGTCAGTCAGTTCAGTTTATATGCTCGTCGTTCCCATTGATCGCCGTCGACGCGAACGCCGGACCCCACGGCAGCAGCAGCGGCAGTGTTCACAGGGAAGGGATTGAGCTAACTTCGAGCAAGCGGTGACACCTGCGCCCCCCAACCCTTCCGCGCCACCATGGGCCGCTACACCACCTCCCAGTCATACGCGGACATCGACGCCAACGCGCGCACGGTCCCATATGAGCAGGCGGTCGGCTCCTCCACCGCGGCGGCCTCCAGCGGCGCCAATCCGCCCTCGGCAGCCGCCGAGCGGGTTGTCAACCCGTACGGATCCACGGCCGGCGCCGGCTCCGGCGAGTTCCACGTGTACCGCCACGCCAGGAACCGCGAGATGGAGCGGCTCCGCAACCTCGACGATGCCGATGCGCGGGCCAAGGCCGACGCTGAGTTCGAGGAGAAGGTGGGGGGCTGGAGGGAAGAGGAAGAGCTTAGGTTGGAAAGGAGGAGGAAGAAGCGCAGGAGGGAGAAGGAGGCTAGGGAGCGCAAGAAGAACCTGAGGCTGGGAGGGATCGGGAATGTGGCGGGCGGCGCTTCTGCCTCCACCGCGGGGGAAGGGGGGCAGGCGAAGGTGGGCAAGGACGAGTTCCAGTACACTCCCGTTAATACGGAAGGAGGCGATGAAAAGAAAGACAGCGGCGTGGATGAGGACGCTGGGGCGGGGGGTGGCAGCCTGAACGGGGAAGGTACCCAGTCCTCCTCCTCGTCCGAGAAGGGAGGACTACCCGCCCAATCCTCCTCGAAGCTATTTGCAAACGACGGTTCCTTCCTGGAAATGATGAAGAGAAAGATGGCGGAGGATGAAGCCACCTCCACCGCTTTTGAGGTCCCTGATACCGGCACGAGCACAAGTAAGAGCGCTGATGCGCGTCCAGAAGATGGGGAAGGGCGTCTGCAAGGGGAAGGGATGCAAGACGCTTGATCGTAGAAATACCGCTCGCCACTCTTTATAGGAGAAACATAATGCATTTATATTGCTTCCTTGCGTCATTGCACCATGGCATGCTGGACGAAGTCCTTCCCTTAAGATATGTATCTGTGCGTGCTTCTCTGGACCCCACAGAGTGGAGGAAGAGAAGGAGTCTTTCCTATCTATGGCTACGAGCTACGTACGCTAGATACTCCTATGCATACTACGAGCGTAGTATGCATAGAAGGAAATGCCTACTAGATCTAGTAATATTATGTTACACTACTCTAGAGTATGCATACTACGAGTCGTACAACATCCATACATAAATATGTAGTAATACTGTTGTGATAGTACTAGATGCGACACTACGTTGCAGCGACTTGCTATCTCGGACGTTGCGTACGAGATTAGCCAGAAGAACAGCGAAGAAACGAGCGGGCCTCGGAGAGAACTGCCTACGTATCTTCTGCGTAGTGAAATCGAATAAATGTCCCCCTCTGACAAAAATGACCCTCTTTTATCAACTATGGCCGATGCTCGCAGTAAAATTGATACAGTACGATGTGATTGGTTACTTACTAGAGTATTATTTATTATTTGTTGACCTCCATTGCAATAACGTTTGTACTAGCAAGTAGGAATATTTTATATCCAGCTACACCTTTCCGATAGAGCACGGACCTTGGCTAGTAGTGTACAAGGAACATCCATCTGCGATCTAGGCAATAATTGCCCGGGACCGGCCTTCACCGCAAAGAAATAATCTGATCGGTCGTGTGCTCATGGAGCACAAGGACGAAAGCAACGTGCCAGGCTTATGGCCGCCGCAGGAATCTGCGGCGGTGGTGACTATGCCCACCGAGCAGGACTTTGCAGGCTCAGCCTCGAAGGTGGATGAGGCGGTGGCGACCACGCCTCGTTCCGGCGCTCCTCCTCCACCCGCAGCCTTCCATAACCTGCCCATGTCTCGCACCCTGGCGGCTGGGGCATCGAACAAGGGGACCCCCACTCCCATTGTCTTTTCAGGAGAGGATGTGGTCCGGACGCCAAAATCTTTGAAGTCGGCGAATACGGTGAACGGAGAAGCGAAGGGTGGCGGGCTCAAGGTGACCAGCGCGGGCAAGAAACGCACCAAGATTAAGCGCCCTGGTTCTAATTCCAAAGAATTGCTAGTATCGCCGGGGATGCAGAGTGCATTGGTGCCCCGGAGCTTTAGTAATGGTGGTGCGACGGACGCAGCGGTCACAATGAAAGGTGCTGCTTTCGCGGATATATCTGGACCTATCACAGATGTTGCTTCGGATAGAGATGGGAAAAGTCAGAACTCGCTGATCACTGACGATACCGCAGAGAAAGCCGAGAAAATATGGGACAAAGATAGGGGTGGGAATGAACCTCAGTGCTCTTCCACGACCTCCCGCTCCAAGGATGTTGAGCCAAGTGTCTCTGGTGTTTCTGACGCGTCTAACTCCGTGCCCGCATCGTCCTCGCAGGCATCTCGGTCGCAGCCATCGCTGCCCTCTTCCCACGACACGTCGGGGCCGTACCCAATCTCGAGCACCAACGATTCGTGCACTTTCTCTGGGAATGTTTCAACGCCGGCTTCCTCTTGGGATGCTTTCAGCGCTAAAAATGTGGGCCTCGGGAGCGAAGGGGTGAGTGACCATCCAAAGGATGACACGCACATACATGTGAAGGATTCGGCTGCTGCGCCTGACCGAAGAGCGATCCCGAAAGGCCCGACCAGCTACGTCAGCTTCGACGCTCTGGGAGATCCTGATGCCCTCGTTTCGGATGGGTCGGTAATTTCAAGTCTTCATGATAACGCTGCCAACTCCGTTGGTGAGAGCATTGAAAGCCACGTGGCGATTAGCGATGAATATGAAAGCGAAGATCTTACTGTAGGTGGGATAGAGGGTCTCCTGAGGATTACTGCGGACCTGCATGGTGGTAGCAATGGCATTCAAGGCAGCGGGCTTGCAATCAATCACAAGCCTTCCAAGAGGTCTTATCGCCGGAGCCACCGTGCTTCTTTAGAAGAAAAGTCCTTTTCTACGCTCGGAACTTCGGATACTTTTGCTCGGGCGGCCGATATTGTTACCAAAGATTTGTCCTCAAATCCGCCGAGGAGACGCTCGGTCATTCGCAGGCGCCGCTCCTTGGATATCGAGGCCGATATTTTCAAGATTCGGAAAGATTCTGCGTCGTCGCTGCTTCGCTCTTCGTCAAACCAGGCTGCCCATGCAACCATGTTTGCCAGCCAAGAATTATTTTCGCGAAGGGGTAGCAGAGGAAGTTTAAGTAGCTTTGAAGGTGGAAAAAGCGCTATGAGCACCATCGGATCTACCTTCGGATCTAGCTGTCTCGCCAACGCGTCTCTCTTTGAGAACTTCGATCGAAACTGGCTTCAGGATAGGAAGAAAAGGACCGAGATCGCGATGGAGAGAATGTGCCTGGCGTCTTTCGCTCTTGTATTCGAGGGCATTGGTACTGGATTCCCTTATCAGACTTACAGCGGTCTCTCGAAATCAAGCAGCTGTTTCACTCTCCCTACGTGCGAAAATGTCTTCGCGGGTGCGCTTGTCGAAGGTAATCAAGATGAGGGTGTTCTGGAAAAGGAAGACCTTCTGACAATGCCCATCCAGGTGGTTAAGCTTTTGTGGTCTGAAATTGTCCTCAAGTCGCTTCCTGAAATTGACGGCGCTGAAGTTGATTTGGTAGGAGTACTGCCCTCCATTGTGAGCTCCCTTACCGATGATTTGAACTTTCTCACAAAGGTAGAAATCAATGGTGTGCAGTGCCTTCGCCTAGCCCATGAGACTTACACAGAATACGGCACCTACATAATCGAAGGCTATCGAGGTGTTGAACATGTCGATGAGGTAATATGTGAGTGGCACGGGAGATTTGCTGATGTTCTCAAGAAAAGCCTCTTTTCCAAGAAGAAAAGAGATGTTCACGGTGGGGTTGATCTTTATGCGGCCCTTGCTTTGCCAAGGCATATGTTTTTGTCCTCGGACGATATAGACGACCATTCATATCATGAAAAGGACGATGATTGCTGCCACCTGCTCGCTGATACAACCTTTGTAGCCCGAAGGATGGCCATTCTTGCTTGTCGACTAGGCGCGTCAACATGCGCTTCCAGCAATAAAATCGAAGCCGAAAGAATCAGTTCGGTTGGAGTCGTTCGTGCAACGCAAATACACATCTCCGACATTGAAAGAGTACTTGAAAGTACAGAGAGAGGAATCGATTCAGAGATCGTCGATATATATGGCGCGTGGGAGGTAGCATGCCAATCCATTCTTGGCGCTAGATCCACTAGCGAGCGCCATGATGAAAATCCGCTTCCCAGATCACAAAAGCGCCAGCATCGAACGCACAGCACACTGTCTTTTGTGCATGGAGATACACCTGATACTGCAGTACCTGATAACGCTTCTACTACAGGCTCTTCCGAAGACGACTTGGTTAACGAGCATGGTGCTACGCTTGCTCCTGCAGAACTACAAAATATTGCAGAAGATCGCAGACTCACTAAGAAGTTTTCAAGACGCGATCTTTGCGGCAGGGCGAGGACTGGTCCCAAGACCAAATTGGTGCGACAGAAGAAAGTATCTTTCACTTTCGACAAAAGCGAAGACAGTGCAAAGCAATCCAAGAGCTTATCAACGGATGCCGAATCTGATGTTGCTAGTTCCCTGACGGGTTCCTTTGCTTCAAGAAGATTCACTTCCTCTGCCAGATTTAAGGCAGACTTCACTGCCGAATCCAGGGGCGTTACGCTTTCGGATGTCTTGAATATAGACATTCGTCAATTGAAACGTGAAGTTGCGGTGGCGAAAAGTATTTATCTTCTATCGCGATCGCTGTGTCGTACTGTTGACCCCGATGAGAGGCATCTGGATTGTCTGGATATGTCCACGTCGTCCGTATCTCGTACTCTATCGACTATCGCGGCTCGTATGCAGATAAGGCTAGGGACTGCCTCGGTTGAGCAGTATGCACTAACTACCGGGACTCTTTCTTATCTACTTTCGGATGATCTCGACGAAATTGACGAGGAAGATCTGGTAGAAATGCAGAAAAATGGTGCCAATTTCTCGGGTGATTTGTGTGTGACAGCTTCTGAACGTCTCCGTTGCCTACATGCCGATAAGATCGAGGCGCAGTCACTTGTCAAGACTGTTCAGCTGTTGGGAGTTGAAGCATGGTATGGAATGGGCTTCTACCTGGCACAAGCATCCGATGCAGGGTTGCCAATGAAAGAGCTTGCGGACACCGAGCTACTCTTACGATTGGGCATTCTTGGCGTGGGTAGCGGGCAGGCTGCGAGTAGCTTCCCTATTTCTGACGACTTTGATTCTATTTTCGATGAGACTGGGCCAAAAGTAAGACTGGGTTCATCGAAGAGCAGTGAATCTAGTGATCGGTCGCTTTCTGTTGACACTGAGGCAATCGCTTGTTACCGCATCGCGTACTCTCTCTTAAAGCCACTTGTAATCAAGCGGAAGAAAGGAGCAAGCAAGATCCCTCCGTACTCTTACGAGCTCAAGGCTGGAATCCTTCATGAACTTGGGTATTACCAATATGAACGTCGAGGAGACATGAAGAACTCTCTCAAATTCTTCATCGAATCGATTGAAGCTCGAAGAAATGCTGTTCAGGACCTTCAAGAGGATGGAGGGGAAGAACTTCTACGAGGAAGGGCATCTCCATTCTCTGGCTCTATTTTTACTGCATCTCTAAGAGGTGGAGTGCCCTGTACCCGTAGCTGGCAAGAATCAGCGGAGGCGGCGGATACGCACGCTTTGAACCCGTTCACGCCATCGAATTCTTTCTTGAAATTACAAATACCATCCATTGAAGCGTCGTTATCATTAACGATTGAATTTGCTGCTCTCGCAGAGCATGCTCTCACCAATTACAAGCCGTCCCTGGCCTACTTCCATGAAGCCATCATACTACGGGCCACGCATGCTGGAAAGGGGAGTCTGGACGTTGCAGGTCTTCAATTCAATATGGGTGTTGTACACGATGACTTCGGTGAGTACGAAGCAAGTATCAATAGGTACTCTGAAAGCCTCAGAATAAGGCTAGACCATCTGGAAGACATGGTCGCCGAAAGAGAATCTTCAAAGGACACTCTATTCGGGTCCTCGAGAATTGACGAAGACATAAACGAACTTGAAGTATTTGTTGTTCTCACTCTAAAATGCATGGGCAATGTCTACAGGACGATTCACCAGTTCCAAAGTGCCTTAGAATGCTATTTGAGTGCAATTGATATTTTCGATATGAACATGGCTCTGATTGATTCCAACTCGTCTTGTCTTCGGCATTGCAACCTAATGGAAAATATTTCATCGTTTACGATTCCGCTTCCTGAGCTCGTCCTCGATGAAATGCTAACGCGAAGTGAGGAGGTTGCTGAAAAAGGATCTCGATTGTTGGCATCAGAGAAGAGCCGTGAGGCTTTGGAGAGAAATGTTGCAAACGGTCGCAGCGGTGTTTTCGCCATATCTGATGAGCACATGACGGATATTGACAAAATGCTCAGAGAAATGGCTAATATATACTCAATCGTAATTCAGCTTGTTGACTTGAAAAAGGATAAACGATTGCATGTCCGAACACCCAAGGAAAAGCTGCCATCTGCGACCGTGAAGGTTCGCAATATATTTGCGGTCATTCGGGCCATTTATGGCTCGGGAAGGAGTGCAGTCTGGATGTATCGAAGGTCAGTACTATCGAGAGTGGAGGATGTTGAGGATGTCGATTCCATAGTTTTATCTACGGCCTACAATCTTGGGAAGTTATACATACACTTTTCGCAGTTTCAGTCGTCGATCGAGTTCCTGGAACACAGCCTTCGAACCTTATGGGCGCGGAACGCAAGCGATAGCAGCTACTTAGAGACCAGTCAGAGCGATCTGTCGGATTGGGATTCATCTGCCGAGGCCAGAAAATCAAGGCCTTCCCATCGCAATGTTTCGTCATCTTTGTCGCGAAAAGGCAGGGACGTTGTGGAACATAGTATTGAGGAAGGTACTATTTACCATCTTATGGCAAAATCTCATGCTGCACTTTCTGACCACGAGCGCGCTGTTCGGTGCTATGTCACGGGACTCCGCCACTACAAACGTGGTTCCGGTGATTTGAAAATTGCTGCAGCTTTATACGATTGTGGCCTGAGTTATTGGCGTCTTGAGGATTTTTCAGCTGCTGAAAAGTGCTGGTCCGATTGCTATCAACACTTAAACGGTGCTGATGATACAATGGAGAAGAGGGAGCGCCGCGCCAATGTCATGTACAACATTGCCGCAGCTACCTGTGCTTTGGGAAACAATGGTGACCCTACTACTCGTGAATATTTGACCAATGCCTCTGCCATTTACCAATTAAATTACTCAGGTAGAGGTGGAGCCTCTGAATCCCAGAAAGTTGGTCATTGCTATTTTTACCTGGCTCTGATAGAGTTTAGGCGAGCCTTTACAACGAGGCAGAAACTGCTTTTAATTGTTCCCGCCATCAACATAGATGGTGGTGGGGTGGACGGATGCAAGCGTAAATGTGCGAAATTGCCAACAGATGGAGATTGGGGAGGTGGGCTCAAGACCGCCATTTCATATCTGGAGACGGCGCAACAAATATACGATAGTCATCTTGACCTATTGGATGAACACGAAATAAAGGCAAATCGTTCCCTCGATAAAGGCGATTGTTCAAAGGACGTGTGGGGCATATTTCATCCCATGCAGGCCCACATTTCGCACCTGCGTGGCCTCATCTTTGAGAATCTTGGACTATTTGACAAATCCACTAAGGAGTATGCGTCTGCCCTAAGGTTGAGCAACGTTCTCTATGGACCTACGAATGTGCACTCTGCGTCGATCTTGCATAGAATGGGGATCGTATTTGGGGTTTTAGGGCACAATGGAACGGCCCTAAAGTGCTTCGATGACAGCTTTGCCAAGCGACGGACAATTCTTGGCTTGAAAAATAGTACAACTGTGGCCACTCTCTTCGATATGGCTGGGCTTTACGCTCGTATGGGTGAATACGAGACGGCTGTTAAGGCTTATGACGATTGCGTGAAGATCCGTATCGCGACAGAGGGCATGTCAAGTGCAGGCGTCATCGATTCACTAACTTGTTCAGGAATCATCCATGCCAGGCTCGGAGCCATTCGTAAAGCCAGAGATTGCTTTTCGGGAGCTCTCAAAATATCTAAGGATCGCGTAAGCCGCCTCAAGCATTCTTTTGAAACGAGCGATTCGAATGAAGATAACGAGAAAGAGTCAGACATGGCCGATATGAATAGGCGGGAAATATGGGAAGGACTCGAAACGCTCTGCCAAGAAAAGAAAAGAATGGCCAGAATTCTTCATAACATTGCCAATGTGCACTTCGGACTCATGGACAGTTCCAAAGCTTTATTCTGTTTCGAAGAAGCCTTAAGAATCCGCAGGTGGCTCTGTGGTCATCACGAAGCTAGCTTTGGCAAGCTTGACCTTACCCTAAAACAACTTGAGGATAGCGGTGCCAACCTTGAGGAGATCTGTCGCTATTTGGACGAAAAGAAGAACCACTGCGACGAAGAAAATTTGAATGACCTTGCAGATACCCTACATAGCATGGGATGTGTATTCGAGGCCACTAATAAGCTCGAGCACGCGCTAACCTACTACAACGAGGCCTTAATTTTCAAACGTGGCAGCTCTGCTTCCTTTGCAAGCAGCAACTCCGAGCACAAACTTTCAAGCGAGAGGAAATCCACCCACCCCGAATCGCTGACCTATGCCAAGACCCTCATCCGGATTGGCTGTGTGCAAAGCAAGCTGGGAAATTTTGTAGTTGCTCTATCCCATCTTGAACCGGGTTTGCGCCTCCAGCGGCGCCATCTTGGACGTGATCACCCAAATATTATACAGACACTTTCGCAGATAGGTCGATGTCTAAGATACAGGAGAGTGGTTGCCGGATCCTCGCAAGGGTCATCAGAAGCTGTGGCCCTGAAGTGTTATGGTGAGGCACTCCGTATCTCTAAACTTCGGTATGGACCGAACCACCTCATTGTAGCTGGGATTTTATACGATCGAGGAAGCATTCTCAACAGAAGGGGAGACTATAGCGAGGCAATCTTGTGCTACAGACAATCGCTTCGCGTTTACGGACGAGAATATGCCAGAAGTATGTGGAGGAATCTTATCGGTACTTATACTTCATCACAGGGAAATTCTTCCAGCAACGTGATCGATGCGACAAAATCTACCGACAAAGATTTGGATCCCTCTCCAGAATTGGTTGCACCCGACGGCATGACTGTCAAGGAGAAATACCTTCGAGGATCACTTGCTTTCAGGGAGTGCGTTGTGAAACATAACGAATCCAGCGGGGCCAGCACTTTTTGCACCAAATCAGACTCCAGTGATTGCTTGACATGGTTTGAGTTAATGTTGTTGCAAATGTTTGAATACGTTGGAATCCTTCTCATTGATCCAGTCAAAAATACTATAAAGCTTGCCATCAACGAGACCATCCAAAAAGTAGACAATGTTGGAGCAAATGCGATAATCACGGCGAAAGATACGATGCAGCTGTATGACACAAGCTTAATTCAAGACTAATTATTATTAAATAACTGCACATTTTAAAATTAGACCCCCCTATTGCAAATGTGAAGTGTTGGAGTTTGTCTGCAGCTCTACTTTTTTCTACCGCCTCCAAAATTCTTTTCGAGAACTCCTAAATGTAGCTAGGTCACCTTCCTCGACACAGAACCATTGCGGACTATT
>Ga0315315_10007494_pt1 | contig 10106 bp, 9 predicted proteins | sample M140m3416metaG_FD_203699 | JGI IMG/M metagenome (GOLD analysis project Ga0315315, IMG submission 203699) | Ammonia-oxidizing marine archaeal communities from Monterey Bay, California, United States - M1 40m 3416 | ecosystem: Environmental > Aquatic > Marine > Intertidal zone | place: USA... | reverse complement strand
GATAACTCTGTTAGTTTAACAATAACATTTAGGCCAAGATCGGCCTGTCGCTGTCTCTCACGATCGGCTGACTCTTGCGCCTGAAACGCGCCGGTTTGCAACATAAACTTGTTAGTTCTAGTCATGTTTTCAGGGTCTTCAATTGTTTCATTTACAATTTCGACCGGAATTGAGTCTGTTCGTACCTCGTACTTAGGTAGTTCGGTATAAAATTCTAGCTCTAGAGCCCTATCTTTCTCCACGATTTGTAAAGAAGGTATATCTAGAAGATTGGATTGCGGATTTTCGGCTATTTTGATGGGGGGCACATTCCCCGAGAGATAAAATAGGACGCAGGCAAAAACCCCTAAAGTGGTACCGATGAGTATTCCCGTTACCATCATTGACCAGGCAGGTGGTGACTGGACAACCTTCTTATCCAGGATGGGTTCAGGCCGAATTTTTGCAAAATCTTGTTTCATAACGTTATAGATTATAAATCGTTGTTTTTTATCATAAAATCTTAAAAAATACCTACTGTTCTTTCAATTATCGGTATAAAGTCAAGAAGCTAAAGTGGAATCTTATGGTTAAGAATTGTCATCAAGAAGTTACATAAGTTCAATAGGGTCGATGTCGACACTCCAGCGGACACTCGGAGGCACACGCAGGGTCTCTATTTTTGAGACTAAAATTAGAACGAATTGCTGAAGTGTTGATTTCTTTTTGGTTTTCAAAATTAGTTGACTTCTAAACATTCCGGCTCGCTTTTCAATGGGTGCGGGGATTGGGCCAATGGAATTAACTTGATGATCAAATTGTACATTTACTTCGTCAGAAAGAATTGTAACTTTTTTTAAAAAGTTGAGCGCGGTATCCAGTCGTTTCCCCTGCGCTTTTATTAGCGCGAGCTGGCTAAAAGGGGGCATGTCTGCAATATGCCGTTCTTGCAAAAGAATTTTTGCAAAGTCGTTATAGCTGCGATTCACTAAATTATGCAATATCGTGTGTGATGCATGACGAGATTGAATTACCACTTCTCCTGGCTGAGACGCGCGGCCGGCTCTTCCACAAACTTGCGTGATTGTTTGTGCCATTTGCTCTTGTCCCCTAAAATCTGGGCTGAATAATCCCATATCTGCATTAACAACCGCTACTAAAGTGATATTCGGGAAATGATGGCCCTTAGCGATCATTTGTGTACCAAGCAACAAACAGCTTTCCCCAGTGTTTATTTTATCTAGCATTGATTGAAAGAAAAATTTACTTCGGGTTGAATCTCGGTCCACCCGAAATACAGGAGTTGATTGAAATCTAGACTTTAGGAAATATTCTAGCTTTTGTGTACCAATGCCTAAGGGTTCAAGCTTGTTATTGCGACAATTAGCGCATTCAAGGGGTAAGTCAGTTATTATTCCGCAATGGTGGCATCGTATACTTGGAGGTTTAATGTGCATTGTCATCTGAGAGGCGCAGTTGTCACATTCGGCGACCCAACCGCATTTTTGGCAGGTTAAGGTAGGGGCGAAGCCTCTGCGATTGATAAAAACTAGCACTTGTTTTTTTGAGGCGAGGTGCTGTTCAATTTTGTACAGTAGTTGTTCGGAAAATCCATTGTCCAAATTTTGATTAGTCGTATCTATGATAGTTTTGGTTGAAGCGATCGCTTTTCCTGCTCGGTAATCCAAACATAAGCGCACGAATTTTTTTGCGATTGTATTTTGCAAGCTTTCTAAGCTCGGAGTTGCAGATCCTAATATTATCGGAATTTGTTCTTCTCGGGCTCTCATTATCGCTACGTCCCTAGCTGAGTATTTAAAGCCCTCCTGCTGTTTAAATGAGTTATCATGCTCTTCATCAATAACGATTATCCCTAGGTTTGCGAAAGGCGTAAATATTGAGGAGCGTGTGCCAATTAATATCCCTGCTGTTCCATCTTTGGCGTCATTCCATGCGGTTAAGCGTTCCTTGTCGGTTAGGCCGGAATGAATTGAGGCGACTGGGCATTCAAATCGCTCCCTGAAGACCGCCAATGTCTGCGGTGTGAGTCCGATTTCTGGAACTAAAATTAGGCATTGTTGTCCCTTACAAAGCTTTTGTTGCATCGCCTGCATATAAACTTCTGTCTTGCCTGAGCCAGTAACACCATCCAGCAAAAAGCATGTGAACTTCCTTTTTACCCTAGTAATAGCTTCAAAAGCTATTTGTTGTTGCTCATTAAGGTCCAGCGACTTTGAATTTTTTTCTGGTAATGGAGCAAATGTTTTTGGGAGCGGTTCAATCACGTCATATTCGTTTATAAGGCGTTTTTTTTTCAGCTCTTTAATGAGATTAGTATTGAATCCAGCGTTAGTAATTTCTTTTTTTGTTAGTCCGCTCTGACTTTGCAGCAATTCAAATAGTGCTTTCTGTTTTGGTGCATTTTGTATCAATGTCAGATTTTTTGCAGCTAAATGGGGAGAAACTTTCCAGGATTGATAAATTGGTCTTAAAGAATTAGGGTCGCGGATTTTTTTGGGAATGGCGGCATTCAGAACCTCTCCAATTGGGTGCTGATAGTAGCGAGCACTCCACAGCAATAGCTTTAAAAGTTTGTGCGAAAGAATGGGATTTTCATCTAAATTCTTGACAACGGTTTTTAATTTGCTGAAATGCAAGGAAGAACTAAGTTTGTTAGAAATGACAAAACCAACGACACATCTTTTACCGAAAGGAACCAATACTCGCGACCCTGGCTTAAGTCTTTCCTCCGGGCTTATGGGTAGGTAATCAAATACCCGACGCAAAGGGGTGGGGACCGCGATTTCATAAACTAGTCCTGTATATACATTTTTTGTAGAGTTGTGCATTTAAATATGTGAGAGGGAAGGACCTTTTTGAACGTCGCACCATAGTAATGAAAAACTATTGATATAGTAAGGCGTATTTATTTGAGAGAGAATATAAGGATTCTGATTTCAGTTTGCTGTCTTGATGGTTAGCTTGGTTTATAATGAATGTCTTGAGATGCCTGAAATTGCATCATCATGAATTTGTTGCTCGAGGAAGGGAAATGATTACTAAATCAGCTCCAAAAGAACTTATAGAGGCGCGAAAAAAATTAGACTTAATCGACGAACGTCTAGTAGAGATGTTGGAGGCGCGATTTAAGCTCACACATCAAGTAGGGCTTTTGAAAGCCGATCAAAAAATGACATCTTTGGATTCAGATAGAGAGGCGCAAAAAATAGTTCAACTGCGCTCATTGTGCGAGGGGAAAAACCTGAACCCAGACTTCGTAGCGGAAGTTTTTCGCCTCGTGATGGGGGAAGTCGTTAAAAATCACGAAAAATTGCGACGCCGATAAAAAGTTGGGTTACTTGCCAATTGTTAGCCGTCTGATAGAATGCTCGCCCCTGAGAGAAAGAGTGGTGTTTTAAACCGAGAATTTCTTGATCTAGAGAGGGACTTTTCATTTTATCCCCCTTGATTTGGTCAATTTTAGAGGCAAAATTATGAAAGCAGATATTCATCCAGCCTATGATTTCATTAAGGCTACATGTAGCTGCGGCAACGTAATAGAAACTAAATCTACTTTGGGTAGAGATATACTTATTGAGGTTTGTTCTGCTTGTCACCCATTTTACACTGGTAAGCAGAAGATTTTAGATTCTGGTGGTCGAGTAGACAGATTTAAGAAGCGGTTCGGAAGCCGCAAGGTCTAGTTACGCAGTTCTCAGGGGAGCATTCGTTTTTTGGGCCCTAAATTCAGATGATAAATTTAGGGTCTGGTAGGTATATCACCAGCTAGTTAGAAAATGGTCTCGGTGGAAATTTCCTCCTCTTCTTGGCTCTCTTCAAGCGATGGAAGATTAGTGTCGGGAGGCTTGGGAGCATTCTCGGTACGGAAATATTCAAACATAGCGTTTTGGTCGCCGGGTATGGCGGCCACCCCGGTATTTCTGTTAATTAGTCGGTCTACAATCCCGTTAGGACGTTCTAAAGTAGCTTCAGGAACCCCTTCCAAAGCTTCTCTCATAAAGTCAATCCAGATAGGTACAGCTACTGTTGCGCCTTGTTCTTGCTCGCCCATAGGCTCTGGTTGGTCAAATCCAACGAAAACTGTGGTCGAAATGTTTTCATTAAACCCAGAGAACCAAAGTTCTTGTGGTCCGTTCGTGGTGCCCGTTTTGCCCCGCAGGTCGCTCCTTTGTAGTTCTCGGTAAACTCGGTTGCCACTGCCTTCGGTTATTACCGATTCTAACATTGAGTTCAAAATATAGGCGACTCTCTCATCGATGATTCGGGGGGCTGTAATCAGTTCTTGGCCCGTTTCATCTTTAGATTCCTGGCAATCTCTACATACAACTCTTGGGTTGGCCTCATAAAGTAGTCCATCACTGTCGGACATGATTTTTTGAATAAACCAAGGATTGACTTTGTAGCCTCCATTTGCGATCGCGGAATAAGCTGTAGCTATCTCCAAAGGTTGCACGTCGCGACTACCTAGGGCAATCGTCAAATCATTAGTTGGAAAATTCTGGGTTTGAAAGCCAAATTTTGCCGCGAAAGGTAAGACTGTCTCGGCACCAAGCTCGTCATAGAGTCTGACCGCTGGAACGTTACGAGATTCTTTTAGCGCATAACGAAGCGTTATTGGGCCAAGAAAATTATTCTCGTAGTTGTTTGGTCGGTAATTTCCGCGAGTTATCGGAGCATCATTAATTATGCTGGCTGGGGAATAACCGCTCTCTAGAGCGGCCCCATACAAAAATGGTTTAAAATTTGAACCGGGAGGGCGAGGTGTTGTTACTCTGTTTACCTGACTACGCCTAAAATCATAACCGCCAACTAACGCCCGTATAGCGCCATTCCTAGGGGACATAGAGACCAAGGCGCCCTGAATATCCGGTATTTGCCCCAACTCCCATTCATCGTTATTCTTTTTTAGTCGAATTAAATCCCCTACCTGAACCAAATCCTGGGCAACTTGCGGAGGGGGCCACATATTGTTGCGGTCTATGAAGGTGTAAGCCCACGTCATACCATTCCAGTAGACTTGTACCTTTTCGCCAGATTTTAGTAATGCCTGAAAGGACTTATCTTGAACAGAAACCACTATAGCTGGTTCTTGATTACCGTAAATTGGAACCGATGCCAGCCGACTTAACCAAGCTATTTCAGGATTAACTGAATCAGGTGGGAAATTAGCATCATTACCTCGGTATCCGTGTCTTTTGTCATAGTATGTTTCTAACCCGCTGACCAACGCTTTGTTCGCTGCTATTTGCAAGTCACCGTTGATACTAGTAATGACTTCAAAGCCTCTAGTGTACGCCCCTTCTCCGAACTGATCATAGAGCGTTTGTCGCACCATTTCCGCTACATAAGGAGCATTTACTTCGATATTTCGATTTCGGCGATTGGCAGTAATTGGTGCTTTTTTTGCTGAGTCAAACTCCGCCTGGGTAATCATCTCCTCCCGAAGCATATTTCGAAGTCGAGTTTCCCTCCTCTCTATGGATCGGCTCGGGCTACTAAATGGATTGCATGTAGAAGGGCAGGGTAACAAAGAGACCATCATCGCAGATTCAGCCAAGGTTAGTTCTTCGACTCTTTTTCCGTAGTAAACAAATGATGCCGCGCCAATGCCGTCGGCGCCCGCGCCAAAATAAATCGTGTTTAAGTACAGGGTCAGGATCTCTTCTTTGCTGAGTTCTCGTTGTATTTGCAGGGCAAAGGGAATTTCTTTAAATTTGCGCAGATAGAGGTTGTCGCTATCAAACGATAGGTTGTTGGCTAATTGCATCGTAATTGTGCTGCCGCCACCAAGCCTTCTTCCTATAATAAAACCATATAGACCCCTAATGAGACTTTGAATGTCAACGCCAGGGTGAGAGTAGAAACGCACATCTTCGGTGGCGATTAGCGCGTTTATTAAGACCGCTGGTATGTCTTCATATTGGACAGGGTTTCTCCGATTGCCAATCTCATCAATTAATTGGTTGCTATCTGTATATATGCGCAGAGGGGTCTCTAATTGAACGTTTCGATAAGCTTCAGGGGCCGGAAGAAGGGGAGCTAGGTATAGGTATGCTGCTGATGTCACCATGACAACACCAGACATGCTGATAGCCAATGATATTCCTATCCATCGTTGGATAATTCGTGTATTCACCCGCATTTACTATCAGACCTCGCTTAAGAGCAGTATGCTCTTTTGCTGGTAGCACTAATCAAATCAACCTTTCGCGTTTATTGTAAATCATACCCAATTCGGCCGACGCCGTTATTATACATCTCTTCATTAAGCGCTGTTCCAATAATCAAGTTAATTTACGTATTTGGGGTTTAATTAAAGGTACAATGCGCAGAAATGGCTTTAAAATAATTAAAATTGCTTATGAAGTTTAAAAGAAATGTGTTTCTCGTAGGGCCAATGGGCGTTGGGAAAACGACGATAGGTCGGATTGTTGCCGAGCAATTAAAGCTTGATTTTTTCGATTCCGATATAGAGATCGAGTCGACTACCGGAGCAGATATACCCTGGATATTCGATGTTGAAGGTGAACACGGATTTCGAGAGCGGGAACGAAAGATGATAGACCACCTCTCTTCCAAGCCCAACATTGTGCTTGCTACTGGGGGCGGAGCTGTTTTAGCCAGTGAAAGTAGAATTTGCCTCAGTGGTCGGGGAGTAGTGGTATATCTGCATGCGTCAATTTCCCAACAGCTAGAAAGAACCAGTAGAGACAAATCGAGGCCTCTCCTGCAAACTAATGACCGGCAAGGAAAGATTCAATCGCTTATGGAAATTAGAGAACCTTTTTATCGAGAAATTGCGGATTTCGTTATAGATACCGAGACGGGCAATCCAAAGTCTATTGCTACTAAGATAGTTAAGGAAATCCAGAGTTTTTAAACAAATGATTTTGTGGAAGCCGTAATTCATGAAAACTTTAAGAGTCGATTTGGAAGATAGGAGTTATCCAATTTTTATTGGCTCAAATCTTCTTTGTAACCGAGAATTAATCTTGCCTTACTTAGGCAACGGCAGAGTGGTCGTCGTCTCTAACGAGTTGGTAGCTCCTTTATATATTGATCGCATTAACCAACTATTCGGTGATGTGGGTTTTACGTCTGTTATTTTGCAAGACGGAGAGCGATTCAAGACGCTTGATTCTGTGAATCAAATATATGATCACCTGATAAATGGCAAGTATGACCGCAATACAACTTTGGTGGCCTTAGGAGGAGGTGTTGTTGGGGACATCGCCGGGTTTGCAGCAGCTACTTATCAGCGAGGGATAAAGTTTATTCAAATACCGACTACTCTGTTAGCACAGGTGGACTCGTCTGTGGGCGGAAAGACAGGAGTAAACCACCAATTTGGTAAAAACATGATCGGCGCTTTTTATCAGCCTCAGTGTGTAATCGCTGATACAGATGTGCTAGCAACACTTCCAGCTAGAGAAATCAGGGCTGGGCTTGCGGAAGTCGTCAAATATGGACTGATAAATAATTCTCGATTTTTTTCTTGGCTTGAACAAAGGAGTGAAGAAATTCTTGGTTTGGATGATCAGTGTGTTGCTGAATTAATTCATATTTGTTGTGAGGAGAAAGCACGCATTGTGAGTAGTGACGAAAAAGAAGCGGGTGTTAGGGCGCTGTTAAATTTAGGTCATACTTTTGGTCATGCTATCGAAACGGCGACAGGCTATGAGAAATTATTGCATGGCGAAACTGTTGCGATGGGGATTGTTATGGCAGCCGATCTTTCGAAAAGGTTGGGCTGGCTTGATTCTAGTGATGCATTTAAGATTCGGCAGGTTTTAGAAGAAAATTTTGGTTTGCCAGTAGTTCCCCCGGGAGGGATAACAATCGAAAGGTATTTTGAGCTAATGTCATCGGATAAGAAAGTCGAGCAAGGTAAAATTCGATTCATTTTGTTAAAAGGTATTGGTCAAGCGGTCATTGAGGGAGATGTTGAAAGTGAGCTTATTGAAATGACTTTGGGAGCTGGGGATGAACTTTGTGCATGATAGGGCGCGTGTCTCAATTATGAAATGTTTAGCACCACATACAACGAATTTGTGCAAGGACTGTCTATAGTGTTGAAGAATGATCGGTTGTTGCGGGCTTTAACGCGGCAACATGTTGACGTGACCCCTGTCTGGATGATGCGGCAGGCCGGACGTTATTTGCCAGAGTATAGGGCTACTCGAAGTAGGGCTGGCGATTTCATGAGTTTATGTCAATCGCCGGAATTGGCATGCGAAGTTACATTGCAGCCGCTCCGCCGCTATGCGTTTGATGCTGCCATATTGTTTTCAGATATTTTAACTATTCCTGACGCTATGGGGCTAGGTTTGTTTTTTGAAGCTGGAGAAGGCCCGCGCTTTAGGAAAGTCATCCGGACACGTTCGGACGTGGAAAAATTACCCGCTATCTCCGCGAAGAGCGATTTGAGCTATGTCGTTGATGCTGTCAGCTTAATTCGACGAGAGTTGGACGGATCAGTCCCGCTAATTGGATTTAGCGGAAGCCCCTGGACGCTGGCCACCTATATGATAGAGGGCGGTGGCAGCAAAGATTTTCGTCATGCAAAAGCTTTTATGTACACTGAGCCGGAGGCGATGCATTTGCTCCTTAGTAAATTAGCTGACGCCGTTACTGACTATCTGAACGCGCAAATAGTTGCGGGCGCTCAAGTGGTCCAAATATTCGATACTTGGGGTGGGATTTTATCGACCCCGAACTACCTTGATTTTTCATTGAGTTATATGAAAAAAATAGTTTCTAAGCTAATTAAAGAACACGAGGGGCTTGCCGTACCTGTGATTTTGTTTACAAAAAATGGGGGGCAGTGGTTAGAGCAAATAGCTACTTCAGAAGCTGATGCCGTTGGGCTGGATTGGACTACCGAAATAAGCTCGGGGAGGGAAAGGATTGGTTCTGTGTGTGCGTTGCAAGGGAACATGGATCCTTCAATTTTATATTCAAAGCCATCGGTTATTCGCCGAGAGGTTGAAAGGATCTTGGCGAACTTCGGAAAAGGGAATGGCCACGTATTTAATCTTGGTCATGGGATCACCCCTGAAGTGAATCCTGATCATGTTTCTGTCTTCGTGGATGCGGTTCATGAAATCTCAGCTCAATATCACACTTGAAGATGAGCAAAATCTCACCGCAATAGTAGGATTAGGGTCAAACTTGGACTCTGTTTACGGTAATAGTCGGGAAGTTTTGCTGCTAGCCATTCAGGCGCTATCGAAAATAAGCCTCAAATCGCTGGTCAGATCAGGCTTTTATGAATCGGATCCTGTTGATTGTCCAGCGGGTTCGCCACGATTTCTAAACGCTGTTGTAGCTGTGTTTTTGCCAATCGATTTTGATGCTGAGCGGTTCCTTAGTCAGTTGCAGAAAATAGAGAGTAAGTTAGGTAGGAGACGCGCAGGTGTAGTAAATGAGCCGCGGATAATTGACTTAGATCTGCTCTGCTTTGGCCATAAAAAAATCTCTAAGAGTCTATTGGAAATACCTCACCCTCGTGCAAAAGAAAGACGCTTCGTCCTTCTGCCTTTAGCGGATATAGCTCCAGAAATGGTCTTACCGGGGCAGGATTTATCGGTGACGGAATTGCTAAATAGGCTACCGCAAACGCCCGGGGTTCGCGAAATGCCAGGCTAGTTTACTAGGCCGCTTAAATTTGCTGGAAAAGCGTATAATTTATATCTTGCAAATGTTACGCTCATTCTAGGGCCTTATGTGCCTTGTAAGCGGAAAGTGAAAGCCACTTTGTTTAAATTGATTAAAAACTATGTTTGGTTTAAGAGTTTAGCCGTTAAATATGAGCAAATTTAATTCAAATTCATCTGTTGTATCAGGATTACTTGTTTGTTTCATGCATTCACTTCCTTTAGTCGCACAGGAAAGAGCTCAAGAACGTGTATCGGTTACTGAATCAGATAAATTTGCTAGTTTTAGGGTATCTCCCACCTCTGTACTGAGTGAGGCGGTGGCTCCGTTTTTGGAAATTGCTCGTAAGCGGGAGGCGATGGACTTGCAAGGTCAGGTCGTTGAAGAGGTTCTCGACTTTAACTTAGGGATGCAAATTACTCCGATTCAGAACCTTACACTAGAAGTTG
>Ga0315315_10007493_pt1 | contig 10106 bp, 10 predicted proteins | sample M140m3416metaG_FD_203699 | JGI IMG/M metagenome (GOLD analysis project Ga0315315, IMG submission 203699) | Ammonia-oxidizing marine archaeal communities from Monterey Bay, California, United States - M1 40m 3416 | ecosystem: Environmental > Aquatic > Marine > Intertidal zone | place: USA... | reverse complement strand
TTACTTATAAAGCAGTGGGATAGTCATGGTTCTATAGCAAAATCTAATGGGAAATTATCTGATAATGAATCATTACATAACCCATGTACTTTTAGCTTTCACAGTGCGTTTGAAGATCCTTCTACTAGAGAAGATGCTCCAGATCGATGGAGTATGGAAGTTAGATGTATTGTAATATATTAAAAGGAGACCTGTATGATTGAGGTAGATGGAAAAGTAGTTATGATTTCTGGTGCAAACCGAGGAATAGGTTTAGCGATAGCTCGCAGTTTATATAAGGCAGGTTATTCACTAAGTTTAGGTTCTAGAAACGTTTCTTCATTAACAGATATAATTGAAAATTCTAGTGATGACAGAATTCTAAACTGTCATTTTGATGCGATGGATAAAAGTACTCATAAGGAATGGGTTAGCAATACTATAGATAAATTTAATAAAATTGATTGCCTCATTAATAATGCAGGAATTGTTGAATCAGTTTCTGTGGAGGATGAGGAAGATAATGAAGACGCTTTGGATAGAATGTGGACAGTAAATGTAAAGGCTCCTTTATCTTTAACTAGACTAACATTACCATATCTCAAAAAATCTGGATCTGGGCGTGTTGTTAATGTTGCATCTTTAGCCGGCAAAGCTGTATATGGAAGCTCTGTGGGTTATTCTATGACAAAATTTGCTGCAGTAGCATTATCACATGCAACTAGACATGGAGGCTGGGATCATGGGGTAAGATGTACTGCCCTTTGCCCTGGCTACGTAGCTACTGATATGACAAGTGAAGTAGAAAGTGTTTCTATAGATAGTATGATTTCACCTGATGATTTAGCTGAATTAGTTAAGACTGTTATTTCTTTATCAAATACCGCCTCAGTAGCTGAACTAATAGTAAATTGCCGTCCAGATATAGTCGCATAATTAATGTGTCTTCAAATAATTAATATATTCGAGCTATATAAATGATTGTATCTTTTTAATTATAAAGTTAATTTATTTTATATTTATTAGGGCCCTTAGCTCAGTTGGTAGAGCAGCTGACTCTTAATCAGCTTGTCACAGGTTCGAATCCTGTAGGGCTCACCATTATTAATAGTAACTTACGTAATCGTCTTTATTAGGCCTAGTTCTCTCTTTTGGATCTTTATTTTTTTTGCCAATATATATAAATCCTGCAATTTTATCTGTCACAGGATCTCCTCCTAATTCTTTAATAATATTTTTATTATAGGCATACCATTCTGTTACCCATTGAGCAGCATAGCCTAATGCTTGAGCAGCATATAAAATTGTAGTGCAGACGGCTCCTGCAGATAAAACTTGTTCCCATTCCGGTATTTTATGATCAAGTTCTGGAGTTGATAAAATTACAATTACCGTATGAGCACGTTGAAACCTTGAGGATTCCATTTTAATTAGTTCTTCTGTAGCATTATAATTATTTCTTAAAAATTCGTTAAGAATTACTTTCTCATCAAATATTTTTCTTCTTTGACCTTTTATTACAGAAATTTTCCATGGTTTAACTCCACCATGGTCAGGTACTCTTAAACCAGCATTAAGAATTAACTGTAAATGTTCTTCCAGGACATTTCCTTCACTCATTCTTTTTGCTGTAACAGATCTTCTCTTAGATAAGAAGTCTAAAATCTCTGACATTTCACTTCCATTTTTATTAAATTAATCTTAAATAAGCCTAAAGGTGAGTCATTCATTAATCAACAACCTATAAGCATTTATTAATTAATTTACTATCTATTTTAAGAGATATGGCTGTATCCTTAATTGCATCCCAGGTTATTTTAGTCATAGGAATACCATTTTTAAATCTGTCTTTTTCTTTATATATTTCTTTTTCTCCAGGCATAAGCACTTGATCAACACCTTTATTAGGTTCTGCAGATTTAAAAAATTTTATATATCTTTTAATTTCTTGATCATATTCTTTGCCATTTACATATTTAGACGGATTTAAATAGATAGAGAACATTCCATTCCTAAATGGCTGAGATTTGTTATCTCTTCCCATACCACTTCCTGTAATAGCTCCTGCTAATAATTCGCATAAAAATGATAAACCGGATCCTTTATGTAATCCAAAAGGTTGAAAAGCACCTGTTCCACCTCTAGAACTTTTAGCATTTGGATCCTTTGTTCCGTATATTACGCTTGTATCATTCGTATCATTCCCCTTATCATTGATTAATGCATTTTTAGGAATAGACTTTCCTCCTTGATGAGCTACATATGCTTTTCCTTCAGCTACTAGTGAAGTTGCAAAATCTAAAATAAATGGTTTTTTATTTTTAATGGGTACTCCTGCTGAAAATGGATTAGTAGAAAACCTTCTTTCCCAAGATCCATAGGGGGCGACCAATAAACCTGCAATACTATTTACAAAATGCACAGATATAATTCCTTTTTCTGCTGCCATCTCAGAAAAATCTCCTATTCTTCCTAAGTGCCCTGAATTTTTTATACCTATAATGGAATTGCCATATTTTTTTGCTTTTTTAATTCCTAACTTACAGGCAAAAGGGCCTACAGTTTGTCCAAAACCATCTAAACCATCTACAATACTAAAATTGTTACTTTCCATTAGAATTTTAGGTTTAACATTCGTAATAATATGCTTATCTTTTATCATATCAACATATCTTGGTGTTCTTATAACGCCATGACTGTCATGACCTACTAAGCTTGCTTTTGTAAGATATTCAGCAATTCTTTCTGCTTCTGCTTTATTACATCCTGCTTTTTTGAATATAGTCAAAATTAATATTTTTAATGGTTTAGATTTTAATTTCATAGCATTTCCATATAAGTATTTATTAGTAGTTGATTATAACAGTTTTATTACAAACTAAAAATATTGAAATATTATATACTTTTAATGTTTTTGTTTAAATAAAAAAATCATAATAAAAATTTACATAGAGTTATTTTTACTAATTTTTATATAAGTTTCTCTTAATATTTCAGTTATAGGGCCTATTTTACCTTTTCCAATAGTATTACTATCAATTTTAGTAACAGGTGCTATCAAAGTAGATGCAGATGAGATAAAAGCTTCATTTGCTTCAAGTGCTTCTTTAACAGTGAATGGTCTTTCTTCAATAGATAATTTTAGGTTTTGAGCAACATCTATAATTGTTTTTCTCGTAATACCAGGAAGTAACTTATTTGATAAGTTTCTAGTAATTATATTATTTTTTTTATCTATAATATATGCATTATTAGAGGTTCCTTCATTTACAAATCCATCAGTATCTATTAGCCAAGCATCATCTGCTCCTAATTTATGTGCTTCAGTTTTTATTAAAGTTGCGTATAATAACTGAGTAGTTTTAATATCTTTCCTTTGCCATCTTAAATCTTTCTTTGTTATTATTTCTAAGCCATTTTTTTTATAATTAATATTTGTTAGGTTTTTATCTTGAGTAAAAGCAAAAATATTAGGTGCTATATTATTATCTTTTATTAAAAAGTCTCTTTCAATTGTTCCTCTACTTACTTGCATATATATTAGACCTTCTTTACCAGAAAATTTGTTTTTATTAACGAGTTCTTTATGCATATTTAAAAGAAATTCATCAGTAAAATTATTTTTTATCTCTAATTCTTTTAAGGAGTTATCTAATCTTTTTATGTGTGCTGGAAAATCTATAAGTTTGTTATCTAAAACTGCTGTAACTTCATATACTGAGTCTGCAAATAATAAACCTCTATCAAAAATAGATATTTTAGCTTCATTCTCTTTAATGTATTTTCCATTCAAAAATACTATTCTATTCATTGATTGTTATCTGAGTTTTAACAGGTATTTCTGAAATACCCTTTAACGTATATGTATAAGTTTTATTTCCCTCTTTTAAAGGAAACAATTTACCTAATGAGCCTAAACTTAATCTATCACCAGCTTTTAAAATAATACCTCTTTTATTAAACTCTTCAATTAACCACATAATAACGTTCATTGGATTGCCCATTAAAGTTGAACCGGGAGAATTTTGTATAACTACTCCATTTTCATCTTCAAAAATAGTCTCCATTTGTGCAAGAGATTTAATAAATTCTGGTGTAGATTGCATAAGTACTCCAGGTCCCATAACCATTTTTGTTGCTACCATATTTATAGCAACTATAACAGCACCTGTAATAGGTTCTTCTTTTGCTATTTGTAATGCTGGCAGTTCCATATACGGATGGATAGAAGAAATATATTTTGAGGCTTCTAATGGACTCTTTGCACTCATGATTTTAGAATTCTTTACTATCATCATCAAGTCAGGTTCAATTAATGTTCTATGGCCAAAATCTTTATTAATTGAAGAACCATTTTTAACAAACATATGCTCGAAAAGAACGGCAGTAGCAGGAGTTTTAATTTTAAAACGTTCTTGCGTTGATAGTCCAGTAAAACCAACTTTATATCCTATAATTTTACCATTTATACTTTTTAATGTGTTTACGTATTTATCTTGACTACAATAAGCTTCTTCTAAACTAATATTTTCAGCAATACCTTTTATTGGTGTGTTTGGAAAACCATTAATAATTTCTATTATTTTAGACTGACTTAAACAAGCTGCATAACTAAAATTATTTATTAAAAAAAATATAATAGTTAAGTAAATAATTTTAGATAATTTAATCATTATAGTTTCTCCATTTTTTATAAAAATAGATTATTCAATACTTTAGTTACTTTAGTTGGGTTTTCAATCATCATCATATGCCCCACATTTTCAATTATAATTAAATTAGAATCATTAATAACATTATGTAATTCTTTTGCTTTTTTTACAGGAGTCATTTTATCCTCGCTACCACTTATAATAGTAACTTTTTTATCTATATTACCTGCCACTGTTAATGCATCTTTATATTCATTACAAGCTATTAAGTCCTTTGCCAAAACTCTTTCTTTTGATTGAGTAATAAGCTGAATAGATGAATCAATCATCCAATAGCCAGGAAGAGGATGATTTCCTAAATGTTGTTTTGTTCCAAAGCTCCAATCTGTAATTAAGTTTGCAGCCATACTTAAATTATTTTCTGCAGCATCTATTAAGTCTGGATGAACAGGCATTAAGGAAGCTGTACCTAATAAACTTATGCTATTAATTCGGTTTGAATGGTTTTTACATATATCTATTGCTACTAATGATCCCATAGAATGTCCTGCTATAGAGGTAGACTTTATTTTTAATTCGTCTATTAAATGAATAACCCACTCACTCATTTCTGAAATAGATGATAAGGAGTTTCCTTCCGATAATCCATGCCCAGGCATATCAACTGCTAAAACATTAATTCCTTTATTAGCTAAATATCTAGTTTGCATTTGCCATACAGTGGCGTCCATACCAGCCCCGTGTAATAATAGAAAATAAGGATTATCATTATTAATTTGATAACCTCCTGTTCTAATATTTATATTATCATTATTAATTTTAATTTGCATTTTAGACTCTTTGAGAAGCTTTTATAGCTTTTTTTAAATCACTTATAATATCAGTAATGTCTTCTAAACCCACAGATATTCTAATTAAGTTATCTTTAACACCTGATTTTTCTAACTCATCATTAGTCATTTGCTGATGGGTTGTAGATGCAGGATGTATCACTAATGTTTTTGCATCTCCTACATTTGCTAAATGAGAAGATAATACGGTATTTTCAATAAATTTTTTACCGGCTTCTTTTCCACCTTTGATCCCAAAGCTTAGTATTGCTCCTGGACCTTTAGGTAAAAGTTTTTGTGATAACTTATAGTAATTATTATTTTCTAAACCTGGATAATTTACCCATTCTACATCTTCAGACTCATTTAAGAACTGAGCTACTTCTTTTGCATTTTTTACATGTCTATCCATTCGAACAGGAAGAGTTTCTATTCCCTGTAGAATATGAAAGGCATTCATAGGACTTAGGCATGCGCCAAAATCTTTCATACCTTCAGCTCTCATTCTCATTATTAAAGCATGCATACCAAATTCTTGTTGGAAAATTAAATTATCATAACCGTCATAAGGTTCGGTTAAATTAGGAAATTTATCAGTTTCTTCCCACTTAAATTTTCCACTATCTATAACGATACCTCCTATTGCAATTCCATGTCCTGCAATAAATTTTGTAAGAGAGTGCATTACTATGTCAGCGCCTAGTTTTAATGGTTGCATTAAATATGGCGTTGTAAAAGTACTATCTACCATGAACGGAATATTAGCTTCATTAGCTACTTTTGATAAATTTTCAATATCTAAAACATTTATATTTGGATTACCAATTGTTTCAGCAAATATCAGTTTAGTATTATCCTTTATAGCATTTTTAAAGTTAGTAATATCAGTTGGGTCAACAAATGTAGTATTAATTCCAAACCTTGGAAGAGTATAAGATAAAATATTGTGTGTACCCCCATATATGGCATTGGACGCTACTATGTGACTATCTTTATCCATTAAAGTAGCAACTGTAAGAAAAAATGCAGCCATACCACTAGCTGTTGCTACAGCTCCAATTCCACCCTCAAGAGCAGCCATTCTTTCTTCTAAAACTGAGACTGTAGGATTTGAAATTCTTGAATAAATATGTCCTGGTTGTTCCAAATTATATAGTGAAGATGCGTGATCGGTACTATCAAATAAATACGATGTAGTTTGATGAATAGGAACAGCTCTAGAACCAGTTTTTGGATCTGCTTCTTGACCCGCATGTAGGCTTAATGTATTAAATTTATAAAACTTTGATGATGTCATATGTACTAAACCTTAATTAAATTTTATAGTACAAGTTTTATCAGATTTTATATATTTTTAAATTAATTATTTCTAATATTGGAGAATATTATGAGTTCGAATATAAATTCTATAGCAGTTTTAGGTGCAGGAACAATGGGAGCAGGCATTGCAGCCTTGGCAGCCGATAAAGATTGTAAAGTTTTATTATTAGATATTAGTGAAGAAGCAGCTAAAAAAGGAAAAGACAGCATGATTTCTGAGAGAAATCCAATGTTAAGTGATCCTTCTAAAATTAATAATGTGGAAACTGGTACATTTGAAAATGACTTTGAATTGATAAAAAATTATGACTGGATTTGTGAGGTAGTTGTAGAAAAATTAGTTATTAAGCGTCAAATTTTTGAAAGAATTGAAAAGTATAGAAAAGAAGGTTCAATTGTTAGTTCAAATACCTCTGGTATTCCTTTAAGGGATATAACAGATAATATGCCTGATAGATTATTAGAAGATGTTTGTATTACTCATTTCTTCAATCCAGTAAAAGTTATGAAATTATGTGAGTTAATACCAGGAGAAAAAACTAAGCCAGAAATTCTGAATAGTCTTTCAATATTTTTACAAGATATTATGAATAAGGGTGTTGTTAACGCAAAAGATACAGTAAATTTTATTGGTAATAGAATTGGATGTTTTCTTATTCTAAAAGGGCTTCATCAAGGTAAAAAAGCTAGAGAAACTGGAATAATACAAGAAGAAATAGATTGCTTAATGTCTAGACCAATAGGTCTTCCACCTACAGGTTTATATGGCTTAGTAGACTTAATAGGCCTAGATGTAATGTATTCAGTAGGTAAGAATCTAGCAATTAATTTGCCTAAGAATGATCAAGGTTTAAATTATGTCAATTTGCCAGCAGAAGAGCAAAATATGTATGATAATGGTCAATTAGGTAGAAAAACTGGTGGTGGATTTTATCGAATTCAAAAACTTGATAATGGAGAAAAGAAAAAGGAAGTTTTTGATTTAAGTAATTTAGAATGGCGAGATTTTAAAAAGATATCTATTGAGGGTGATTTGAGCTTGATGCTTGAAGATACAGAGCAAGGAAATTATCTATGGCAGGTAATGGGTTCTACACTCGCGTACGCCGCAGATTTAATTCCTGAAATTGCTGATGATATTCTTAATATAGATAGGGCTATGCGATGGGGTTTTGCTTGGTCAAAAGGTCCGTTTGAAATGCTTGATGCAATTGGTCCTGATAATTTTATCAATAAATGTAGAGAAAATAATATAAGCATTCCTAAAATGTTACAAATTTTGGATGAAAGCGAAAATAATAGTTTTTATATGGATGGTAAATACCTCACAAAAGAAGGCGTTTATAAGGATATAGAATAGTAAAATATTTTACTCTTCATATATTTATAAAATTTAGTATATAATTTTAACTATGGTTAATTATATAGATAATATATCAAAATTAGTAGGAAATACTCCTTTAATAAAATTGAAGCAAGTATCTGAAGATACTGGTTGTAATATATTAGGTAAGGCAGAATTTTTAAATCCAGGACAATCTGTTAAAGATAGAGCAGCTTTATGGATTATAAAAGATGCAGAAAAAAAAGGTCTAATAGAAAAAGGAGGATTAATAGTAGAAGGTACAGCAGGTAACACAGGTATTGGGTTAACAGTTATTGGACAAGCTTTAGGATATAAAACCTTAATTGTAATGCCTGAAACACAAAGTTTAGAAAAAAAGTCGGCAATAAAAGATTTGGGTGGTGAATTGTTACTAGTTCCTGCAAAGCCTTATTCTGACCCTGGAAATTATATAAGATATTCTGAAAAAATTGCTTTAGATAAAAATGCATTTTGGTCAAATCAATTTGATAATACAGCAAATATGCTGGCTCATATTGAGAGTACTTCTTTAGAGCTTTGGAAACAAACAAATAACGATATAGATGGATTTGTTGCAGCAGTTGGAACCGGTGGAACTCTTGCCGGTACTTCTATAGGTTTAAAGCAGAAAAATAAGGATATTAAAATTATTTGTGCAGACCCATTAGGTTCTGGAATGTATTCGTGGATTAAAACTGGTAAAGCTAGTCCGCAAGGGTCTTCTATTACAGAAGGAATTGGGCAAAGTAGAATCACTGCTAATTTAAGAGAAGCAAAAATAGATGACTCTTTTCAAATTGAAGATAATGAAGCACTAAAAATTATATTTAATCTTCTGAAAAACGAAGGATTATCATTAGGTCCATCATCTGGTATAAATATTGCAGGAGCAGTAAAGCTTGCAAAATTATTAGGACCAGGGCACACTATTGCGACAATTTTATGTGATTATGGAACTAGATATTCTAGTAAAATTTATAATATTGATTTTTTAGAATCAAAAAATTTAGAAATACCAGATTGGTTATATAGAAAGGGTTAAATTATGGACTTAGGTATAAAAGGAAAATCAGCAATTATTTGTGCTTCTAGTAGAGGATTAGGGAAAGCTTGTGCATACTCATTAGCTATTAATGGAGTAAATATTACTTTAAATGGAAGAGACGAAAGCATTTTAGAAAATACTAAAAAAGAAATTTCTGAGCTGGCACCTAATATTAAAATAAATGCCGTAGCATGCGATGTTTCAACAAATGAGGGAAGACAAAAATTATTAGCAGCTTGTCCAGAGCCAGATATCTTAGTGAATAATAATGGAGGTCCTCCATTTAGAGATTTTCGTGAAATAGATAGAGATGCTATAATAGAGGGTGTAGATATGAATATGATTACACCAATAGAGTTAGTTAAAGCTGTAGTAGATGGAATGATTAAAAGAGAATTCGGAAGAATAGTTAATATTACCTCTGTATCAGTAAAGAGACCTGTTGTAGGACTAGATTTATCAAGTGGAGCAAGAGCTGGTTTAACAGCTTTTTTATCTGGAGTGGCAAGGTCTATAGCTGATAAAAATATTACTATAAATAATATTTTACCTGGTTTTTTTGATACTGATAGGTTACGCCAGGGTGTTACATCTATGGCAAAAATGGGAAATGAAAGTGAGAATATTGTTGCAGACAGAATGGCATCGAGTATTCCTGCTAAGAGATTTGGAACACCTAACGAATTTGGAGAAACTTGTGCATTTTTATGTAGTAAACAAGCTGCATATATAACAGGACAAAATATTTTGTTAGATGGTGGTTTATTTGATAGTTCTTTCTAAGAAATAATTTTTTATTTTTTATGTTAAATTGTCAAATAAATAAAATATCAGATCAATTTGGGGTAGAGGTAGTAGGGATAGATGTATCTAGAAACTTAAAAGAGAAAGATATAAAAGTTTTAAAAGAATTA
>Ga0315315_10007492_pt1 | contig 10107 bp, 9 predicted proteins | sample M140m3416metaG_FD_203699 | JGI IMG/M metagenome (GOLD analysis project Ga0315315, IMG submission 203699) | Ammonia-oxidizing marine archaeal communities from Monterey Bay, California, United States - M1 40m 3416 | ecosystem: Environmental > Aquatic > Marine > Intertidal zone | place: USA... | reverse complement strand
TCTTAGCAATAGCATAACCATGGATAAGTTCGGTTACCCCATCACCAATCATATGAGCACCCAGTAATTCACCAGTATTATCATCATAGATGACTTTAACAAAACCACTTTCACTGGAAATGGCCTGTGCTTTTCCATTAGCAAGCAATGGAAATCTTCCAACTCTAATTGATTTATATGCTTCTTTTGCCTTAGTTTCTGATAATCCAATAGAAGCAATTTGAGGGTTTGAATATACACATCCTGGTATATTATATTTATTTATTGCAGATGGGTCTAAGTGCGATAAATGTTCTATTGATAAGACACCTTCATGGGATGCTTTATGAGCTAACCATGGTGCACCAGTGACATCCCCTATTGCGTATATATTTTCAATATTTGTTTGCATATGGCCATTCGTAACGATGTGACCATTTTCACATTTAATATCTAAATTTTCTAAGCCAATATTTTCTATATTACCAGTAATACCAACTGCAAGTATTACTTTGTCTGATTTGAGTATTGAAGTTTTATCTTCTGTATTTGATTTTATTGTCAATTTGCAGCCGGACTTAATTTTCTCAACATCTTGAACAGTTGTATGTAAATGGAAATTTATACCTTGTTTTTCAAAATCTTTCATAGCATATTCAGATACTTCCTCATCTTCATTTGGTAAAATCCGGTTGGCTAGCTCAACGACATCAACAGTTACGCCAAGAGCATTGTAAAAATTAGCGAATTCGATACCTATAGCTCCTGATCCAATAACAGTTAGAGATTTAGGTAAATTAGTCGGTGTCATAGCATCTTTATAGGACCATATATCCTCATCGAAACTTATTGATGGAAGTTCACGGGGCCTTGCGCCAGTTGATAAAATTATAAATTTAGAACTCAATTGATTTTCTTTACCATTATTGTCAATTTTAATACAATTTTTATCAATTAATTCAGCGGAACCCGAAATATGAGTAATTTTATTTTTTTTCAATAAAAATGCTATTCCATCAGAAAGCGTTTTTGCGACACCGCGTGAACGACTAATAACTTTTTCAAAATCAAAAGATACATTCTTTGCAGTAATTCCATAATAATCGGATTTCTTCATAGTTGTATATATTTCAGATGATTTTAAGAGGGCTTTTGTAGGTATACAACCCCAGTTGAGGCAAATACCTCCTAGTTTATCTTTTTCAATTATTGCTGTCTTATGACCAAGTTGAGCTGCTCTTATTGCAGCGACATATCCTCCTGGACCTGAACCAATAACCACTACATCATAATCATATTCCATACTATTCTCCATTTTTTACAAAGATTACAGCAACATTAGATTTGGATTCTCAATTATTTCCTTCATATAAGAAATAAAATTAGCACCAACAGCGCCGTCTATTAATCTGTGATCTGCAGTTAAAGTTATAGAAATTACCTCATCTATTGAAACTGCCTCTTCTTCAATAACAGGAATTTTTCTTGAAGCACCAATTGATAATATTGAAGATTGAGGTGGGTTAATAATCGAGGTAAAATTTTTAATACCATACGCACCCAGGTTAGAGATTGATATAGTCCCACCCTGATATTCACTAGGGGATAGCTTTTTATCTCGTGCCTTTTCTACTAATAATTTCATATCATCTCTAATAGCTGATAACCCTTTACTCTGAACGTCTCTAATAATTGGGGTGATTAGTCCATTTTCAATAGCTACAGCAATACCGATATCAGTGTTTTTATGAATAAGAGTTTTATCACTAATCCAAGTAGAATTTACTTCTGGAACTTTTATCATAGCCATTGAAGTAATTTTTATAATAAAGTGATTTATTGATAACCTTTGATGATTATCAAAATGCTCATTCATTGAATTTCTTACTTTATTCAATTTAGAAATACTACAATCTAAATTTAGTGTATAAGATGGTATTTGCAAATTAGATTCTTCTAACCTTTTTGCTATAACTAATCTCATATTATCATTTATTTTTTCGCTATAATTAGAAGCATTATATAATGAAACGATCGACTCATGATCATTGACATTGACATTGACATTGACACCAGTTGACTCACTATTAATATGTTGATGAATATCTTTTTTAACAATACGTCCGTTTGGTCCAGAGCCTGTTATTTCTCTTGTATCAATATTATTTTCTTCAGCAATTCTTTTAGCAAGTGGGCTTATATATCTTCTTTCAATATCCAAATTAACTTGGCTTTTCTTTTTATTATTTGAAGAATAAATATTACCTTCATTTGCTTTTAGAGGCATATCTTTTTCTTGCTCGACATTCGATGTTGATTCCGCATCAGATGAAACTTCATCTTGAAAAGTTTCAGTCTTATCATCGATACTTATTTTTTTATCAATATTATCAAGATCATCAATACTTTCTCCTTCTTCAAGAAGAATAGCTATGGGTGAATTTACTTTCACATCATTCGTTCCTTCATCTATTAGAATTTTTCCAAGAACTCCATCATCTGCAGACTCATACTCCATTAGTGCCTTATCAGTTTCAATCTCAGCAATAATTTCACCCGAAGAGATGGAGTCACCCTCTTTTTTTAACCACTTAACTAAGTTACCCATTTCCATTGTAGGAGAAAGAGCTGGCATATAAATTTTAATAGACATCACACTCTCCGATCAAAGAATATTCTTAATAGCATCAATCAATTCTTCCTTACTTGGTAATGCCATTTTTTCAAGGTTTTCAGCGTAGGGCATGGGCACTTCTTTTCCTGTCACCCTGAGTACGGGAGAATCAAGCCAGTCGAATGCCTCTTCCATTATAACAGATATAATTTCCGAGGATACTCCAGACTGAGACCACCCCTGTTCAACGACAACGCATTTATTTGTTTTCATAATCGATTTTACAATTGTATCCTTATCTAAAGGTTTAATTGTTCTTAAATCAATTATTTCACAAGATATTTGTTCTTTCATAAGTATATTAGCAACATTTTCACATAATTTTAGATTTATAGAATGTGATACTAATGTTATATCTTCGCCTTCCCTTAGGAGATTTGCTTTTCCGATTGGTATAATTTCGTTGTCTTTTAATGTTATATGACCAGTTTCAGAATACAGTATTTCATTCTCTAGAAAGATTACTGGGTTTGGATCTCTAATAGCTGCCTTTAATAGACCTTTATGATCATTTGCTGTATATGGTGACACAACTTTTAAGCCGGGTATGTGCGAAAACCATGCGGTTAAATCTTGACTGTGTTGTGCGGCAACACGAGCGGCAGCACCATTAGGTCCTCTAAAGACTATAGGACAGTTTAATTGACCACCTCCCATATAAAGTGTCTTAGCCGCTGAATTTATGATGTGATCCATTGCTTGTAGTGAGAAATTAAAAGTCATAAATTCAACAACTGGCTTTAAACCTGCAAAGGATGCCCCAATCGCAATCCCTGTGAATCCATTTTCTGTTATTGGTGTATCTATAACCCTTGTGGAACCAAACTCCTGAAGTAAACCTTGTGTAACTTTGTATGCCCCTTGATATTCCGCAACCTCTTCACCCATAACAAAAACATCATTATCCATTCGCATCTCCTCAGCCATTGCATCACAGAGTGCTTCTCTTATTGTTACAGTCTCATTTGGGCCAGAAACTTTAGTTATATTATTTTCTTCTATTTTTTTTACAGCTTTAGCCTGATCATCAATTATATTTGTGAATAATTTACCCCTGAGTTTTTCAGTATTATTATCTAAAACAGCAATTGGTGTTTTAACGGATATCTTTTCTTGGCCCTCTTGAACGAGGAGTTCAATGACCGTACCTTCAGAGTCTGACTCTATGTCCATTGCAGCTTTATCGGTTTGTATTTCTGCAATTGGATCGCCCACACGAAGGTAATCGCCCACCTTTATAAACCATTTTGTTAAATCACCTTCATTCATACTAGGTGACATAGCAGGCATTAAAATTTCTATCTTCATATATTTACCAAAAATACTAAATGTATATATCTTTAAATAGCTCTTCACTTGGTGGCAAAGGGCTTTTAGATGCGAATTCAGCAGAGATATCTACAATATTTTTTATCTCATTATTAATTTTTTTTATATCATCTTCAGAAGCATACTTTTTAGAAATTATTTTATTTTTAACATTCTCAATTGGATCTGAAAAATCTCTTACTTCTTTGACCTCATCCCTAGTTCTATACTGTGCGGGATCAGACATTGAGTGCCCCCTATATCTGTATGTGAGCATCTCTAAAATGTAAGGCCCTTGGTTATTTCGAACCTTATCAACTGCTCTTTTACCTGCCTCAACAACCGAATCAATATCCATACCATCTACCTGTTCACCCTCAATACCAAAACTTACCCCTCTTTGCGAGAGATCTTTTTGCGCTGATGATCTTTGAACAGAAGTACCCATCGCATATCTATTATTTTCAATAATATATATACAAGGAAGATTCCATAATTTTGCCATATTAAAGCTCTCATAAACTTGCCCCTGATTTGCAGCACCGTCTCCAAAATAAATTAATGTAACGGCATTATTATTTCGATATTTATTTGAGAATGCTAAACCCGTCCCTAATGGAACAGATGCACCGACTATACCGTGCCCACCATAGAAGTTACTTTTCTTTGAAAACATATGCATGGACCCACCTTTTCCTTTAGAGTATCCATCAATGCGTCCGTATAATTCAGACATAACACCCTTTGGATCCATTCCACAGGCCAACATATGACCATGATCTCTGTACGTTGTAATTACTTGATCACTTTTTTCTATACACATCTGCAAACCAACAACAACAGCCTCTTGACCGATGTATAAATGACAGAAACCACCTATCTTACCCAACCCATAAGACTGTCCAGCTTTTTCCTCAAATCTCCTTATTAGAAGCATCTTATTGTAAGCATCTAATAATTGTTTTTTTCTGAGGTTTGAGCTTTTAATATTGTTGGGTTTTTTAGTCATTCTATATTTTATGAATCAGATTATTTTGAAAGTAGCTTGATTATACACTAATTACTAAAAAAATATATAAAATATTACAATAACAGAACGATCATTCGACTTTATTGATTTTTAGATATGTTTATTATAACTTCATCTGGATGGGCATAATAAAGTATTTTTCTTGCCTTCTCATCTAACATATCTGCATCAATATCTTTTTTTAGTAGAGAGATATGTTTTTCGATTCTTAATTTTTCAGATCTGACAAGTAACAACTCATTATTAATATTTGTCAATTTAGTCTTCAAGTGTTGGTTCTTCGCGAGGCCAGAATTATTACTAAATGTATGATATGATATGTAAGATAGAAACAACATTAACAATGTCGGTAATATTAAGAATGATATGTATCTTTTTAATCTTATAAAAAACATTATTAATTCTACGAATTAGAATTTAATATTTAATTAAATATAGTCTTTAAATTCTTTAAGACCACCAAAGTAAGCATTTTTACCAAGTTCTTCCTCAATTCGAAGTAATTGATTATATTTTGACGTTCTATCAGATCTTGAAAGTGAACCTGTTTTAATCTGACCCGAGTTTGAGGCTACAGCTAAATCAGCTATTGTAGTATCTTCTGTTTCCCCTGATCTATGTGATATAACACAACTATAATTTGAATTTTTAGCAATGTCCATTGTTTGCAAAGTTTCTGACAATGAGCCAATCTGGTTAACTTTTATTAAAATTGAATTAGCTATGGTATTTTTTATTCCCTTTTGCAATCTATCTTTATTGGTAACAAACAAATCATCACCCACTAATTGACATTTATGGCCAAGTTTTTTGGTTAAAATTGACCAACCATCCCAATCATCTTCAGACATACCATCCTCAATTGAAATTATTGGATATTTGCTTATTAAACCGTCATAAAAATCTACTAACTCTTCCTTACTTAAAGATGGTTCATCAGGTTCAATATTATAAGAATTTTTTTTATAAAACTCACTCGAAGCTGCATCTAATGAGAGAAATATATTCTCACCTGCCCTGTATCCGGCAGATCTTATTGACTTAATTATGATTTCTATTGCATCGCTTGTTGATTTTAAATTTGGTGCAAAGCCCCCCTCGTCGCCAACAGAGGTACTTAAAGACTCTAATTTTAAGTTATCCTTTAGTGACCTAAATATTTCCGCACCAGCTCTCAGTGCATCCTTAAATCTATCAAACCCCGCTGGTATAATCATAAACTCCTGTATATTAATTGAGTTATCGGCATGCGCCCCTCCATTTAAAATATTCATCATAGGTACAGGTAATGTGTATTTTTTATCTTTTGATAAATATTGATAGAGTGGCTGATTAGCATCTAGTGCAGCAGCCTTCGCAACAGCTAGTGACACAGCCAATATTGCATTTGCTCCAATATTTCCCTTATTATTAGACCCATCAAGATCTATTAAAATTTTATCTATACTTTCTTGATCGCCGGGGTCTGTGTTTATTAGAGCGTATTTTATGGATTCATTTATATTTTTAACGGCATTTAGGACACCCATTCCATGAAATCTATCATCACCATCTCTCAATTCAATAGCCTCATGTACTCCCGTAGAAGCGCCAGAAGGTACTGAATATCTTGATCTTATTCCACTCTCTAATACAATATCAGCCTCTACTGTGGGATTACCTCGGCTATCTATTATCTCTCTTCCAATAACATTAGTGATTTTTGACATATGAATTATTCCTAATTATCTATGATATTCTTTTTGCAAGATCATCAAATTTTAGTAATTTTTCAATTAGAATTTGAAAATCTTTGAGATTTAATTGATTATCTGAGTCAGATATTGCATTTTCTGGCTTATCATGAACTTCAGCAAATAAACATGCTATACCGGTTGAAACAGCTGCAATACTGAGTGTTTCAACAAACTCTCTCTGTCCACCACTATTTCCAGAGCCACCTCCAGGTAGCTGCACAGAATGTGTTGCATCGAATATTACAGGAATTTCCATGTCTCGCATTATCTGAAGGGACCTAAAATCTACAACTAAATTATTGTAACCAAATGAGACCCCTCTCTCTGTTAGTAATATATTTTTATTACCTGTCGACAAAACCTTATCAACTGCATATTGTATATCCCATGGCGCCATAAACTGAGATTTTTTAATATTAATAATCTTATTTGTACTAGCTGCTGCAATAATTAAATCTGTTTGCCTTGCAAGAAAAGCTGGTATTTGGATAATATCAACATAATCTTTTATTATGTCACATTGATATGTTTCGTGAACATCTGTAAGAATAGGTAAGTTCATATTTTTTTTTATCTTACTAAAAATATCTATAGAAGACTCAAGTCCCAGCCCTCTTTTTCCATTGGCACTTGTTCTATTTGCCTTATCAAAGGATGATTTAAAGATAAGATTAAAACCCATATCAAGTGATATTTTCTTTAATGACTCGGCCATAAAGAGACAATGTTCTTCACTCTCCACTGCACATGGCCCTGCGATAATTGTTATTTTATCTTCATTAGATATTACTTTATTTTTGATTTTAATTTGTTGATTACAATTCAATTTAATACCCTTCTAATTAAAAACATGTACATAACGATTATCTACAGACAAGCCAATCTTATCGTCAGGTTTTATTTGTGATTTCCCTGGAATAACTACTTTAATAATATCGTTTGAGTTATTGGGTGTTAGTAGTATTCTAGATTTCTCACCCGTGAAATCAATCTGCTTGACAATATAGCTATTTTTCTCAGTGGCATTTGTAATATTAAAGGCAACATCCCTGACCAGAACTTCAACATTATCACCTTCCTTTAAATCACTTACATCAAATTCACCGACAGGTGTCATAACTTTCTTTGCATCAACTTTTGATTTGTATGCATTAACATTTGAAAAAGTATTAACAGTATATTTATCAATAGGATTGAATATCATCTCCTCATTAGTTCCAACTTGAACAATCTGTCCATCTCGCATTAGAGCTATCCTATCCCCCATAATCATTGCCTCTTCAGGGTCGTGTGTTACAGCAATTACTGCGGCCTCACTATTCCTCAATACGGATATTGTTTCTTCCCTGACGTACTCTCTTAAAGATCTATCAAGGCCATTAAATGGTTCATCCATAAGTAGGATAATTGGTTCAGGGGCAGTTGCTCGTGCAAGTGCCACTCGTTGCTGCTCACCTCCGGATAATTCATGAGGATATTTACCTTTATGTTCTGTTAATCCAAGATCATCTATTATCTTATTTACTTTGAAGGTTTTTTGGTCCTTTTTTAGCTCCTTAAGTCCGTATTTTATATTTTCTTCCACTGTCATATGAGGAAATAGAGCATAGTCTTGAAAAAGCATGCTTATGGGCCTTTTATCAGGCGGAATATAAATACTGTTTGAGGATATTACTTCCTCATTGATTAAAATATTTCCATTAAAATATTTATCTAAACCTGCAATAATTCTTAATAAAGAAGTTTTACCACATCCCGAGGCTCCCAAGAGACAAAGTACTTCGCCTGGATATAAACTGAAACTTACATTATTTAATATATTTTTATCATTAAAATTCTTTGATACAGAATCTACCCTTAATCTCGGGGCGCATATATAATTTACTATTTTTTTCATTTAATTATTAAAACTATTTATTTAGAATACTATCATTCTTGGTAAGATGCTAATAATCCCTCTTGTTTCAGTTCACTTAAATTTGGTAATTCATTTATATCAGCTAGATTGAAATCTAAAAGAAATTTTTTGGTAGTTCTATATAGAAGTGGCCGCCCAGGTATATCTTTTTTTCCACTAATTTCAACCCAATTACACTCCAAGAGAATATCGAGAGACCCCTTACTTGATGAAACACCCCTAATTTCTTCAATTTCGGCTCTTGTAGTCGGTTGATGATAAGCAATAATTGCAAGTGTTTCTTTTGCTGCTCTAGATAATTCCTTTGTTTCTTCAAACTCATCTATCAAAGCGTCTTTCAATGATGGAGCCGTTTTAAAAACACAATAATTGTCATTATATATGAAATTAACACCATTGTTTTGATAACGTATTCGCATTTGTTCTAACAACTCATTTAAATAGCTTTTACTGTTTTGAGATATCTTAGTTATTAAATAATCTGTATGTATTGGCTCACGACTTGCAAACACGATTGCTTCAATCAGATTGAGATCATCAAATTCATAATCCGAATTTCCCTTGATTTTTTTTATATTTGATTTGAACGTAAGATTAGACAGAAAATTTTTTTTCATTCTACCGGCTCATTCTTATTATTCTCTTTTATATATATATCGCCAAACACGGTCTCCTGCTTGGTTTTAATTTTTTGTTCACTTACTAAATCTAAAAGTACGCTAAATGAACTAGCTATATTAGTTTTTTTATTTGCCATAGGAGAAATATCTTTAAAAATATTAATAAAGTTTATCCAATTAGTGAATTTATTGAATATCTGAGATAAGAAGACTCTTGCATTATCAATACTAAAAAAATTAAGTTTATATATATGGAGTTTCTGGGGTACGTACGAATCTTGTTTCTCAATATATGATTTAATTAAATCAAATAGTGTAGTTTGGTATGTTAATTTTTTAATTTCATCAATTTCCTCAGGCATACCCCGTAAATAAACATCCCTATTAATTATTGGCCTATCGAATAAACTAAATGATGCTATTTTCATTGCTTCCAATCTTCTAATTCTATGCGAGAGCTGACTTGCAAGTTCTTCTGCGGAATATTCTTCATCTTCTTCTTCACCGCTTGATGGCAATAATAATTTACTCTTTAAGTAAGCAAGCCAAGATGCCATTACTAAATAATCCGCAGCAATATCTATCTTAAGATCAACTTGAATGTTAATATAATTAATATATTGCTTGGCAAGCTCGAAGACTGATATTTCGATTAGATCTAGCTTCTGCTCCCTTGCAAGAGAGAGTAATAAATCAATCGGACCCTCAAAGCCATCTATGTCCAGATATAGATTATCTTCTTGATTAATATAATTTTTTTCTATTGCTTCAATCACATCTAATCTTTACAAAATGATATTGTATTCATCTAATATAGAATAATAATTATTAATTACATCATC
>Ga0315315_10007489_pt1 | contig 10109 bp, 10 predicted proteins | sample M140m3416metaG_FD_203699 | JGI IMG/M metagenome (GOLD analysis project Ga0315315, IMG submission 203699) | Ammonia-oxidizing marine archaeal communities from Monterey Bay, California, United States - M1 40m 3416 | ecosystem: Environmental > Aquatic > Marine > Intertidal zone | place: USA... | reverse complement strand
GCTATAGAACCAGCTAGAGGCTGTATAGCTCCGATTAGTTTCTCGTCTATTGATTGCAGAACATTGATATCGTCAACGGCAGTAGATATAGTATTAGCAAGAGCATTAGCTGCGCCGTTTATCTTTTCGTCTATGCCCTGAAGGGCTGCGAAATCATCGACGACCTGAGTTAGAGACTGGCCAATCGTATCTAATTTATATGATAGGGTTGTAGCGGCTTTAGCTAGTGCCTCCATAGAGGTATTAACACCTGTGCCAATATTCATTCCTCCGCCGGCAGCTCCGCCGGCAGGTCCGCCGTTAGCGAAAAACTGAACTGGGCCTCCGCTATTGAAGTTGGCAACTCCTTGCTTGTTCATTCTATTTAGGTTGCCATAGCCTATAGATTGGGCGGCACTTTTATTTATTACATACTCACCGGGAGTTAACATGGCGGGGACAGTATCTACCGAACCGCCCTTATTGTATTTACCAATTTTCCCGCCAAAGAAATTAGCATTTTTGTAGGCTGCGCTCAGCGACGCTCTGAGCTTCTGTTGTTCAGTAAGCTCCTCTTGAAGAGCACCACCTTTAAGCATCGCGTTAGTAACGTTTTGTTGAAATTGACTGCTCCCAAGAGCGTCTCTAGCTCTTTGGTTTATAACTTTAGGTCTCATACTGTCGGCTTGTGCTGAGTCTTGAGAGGCTTTTGCGTCTATATATTCAGCATTAGCTAAGACACTAGCAAAGGCTGGTCTCATTGACTCAAACTGACCCGGAGTATAGTCAAACGGTCTTCGTGGGTCAGCGACTCTAGAGTCAAATGGCTCACCAAATGCGTCCATTACCTGCTCAAACATATTTCCTTTAGCGCCCTCATTTATGCTCGCCATGAATGCCTGCATCTGCTCTTTGCCTTTTGGCATAGTGTAACTAGCTCCCGGAAGTTTTCGAGCTACATAAGCAGCGGCTATTCCTGTTCCTTGAGATATGCCTTCCTCGATCCCGTCTACAAAAGCCTGATAAACATTTGAATTCGGAGTGGATTTATGTACCATAGCCGGCGTCTTTGTTAGCTCTCTTAAGGATGCTATTTTAAAGTCCAGTTCAAAGTCTTTCATGTCGCCATCTGGGTCAACCTTTTGTCTGACTTTAGCTTTTATTGAGTTCATAGATTCCTGACCTTGTGGATCAGTTACTCCTTTTGAACCACTCAAGTTAATGGCCGAAGATCTCGTCCATTGCGTATATCCCCCAGAATAATCTCCCTTAGCAGAATTAGGGGTTAAGATCGCAGCTCCAAAGTTTGGGTCATAGACACTACCACCTTTATTGTACCCATTCATTTTAGCTAGTCTCTGTGCGCCAATTTTATTTACAGAAGACTTTCTAACTACAAACTCGCCGGGTGTGAGCATGGCAGGAACGGTATCTCTATTTCCTGTTCCGGGAACAAAACCACCGCTATTAAATGCGTGTATTTTTCCACCTTGATTTTTACCTGTGACACCAGCAAATCTACCTAAAGCAGGAACTGCTATCTGACCCAGCTTAAGCGCAGCAAGCGATGCTAGTATAGGCAATAATGGTTCAAGCGCATCTACGATTCTAAGTATTGCTTCGGCAAACTTAATGGCTCCTTCTGCTAAACTCCTAAATGTTCCACTGTCTACCATATCACGAATGGTAGAGTCAAACTTTTCTTTGAGCTGAGCAAACTGATTTCCAAGACCCTGTTGTGCTGTAGCTGCATCTCTTGCCGTCGAACCCATAGAGTTATTGGCTACTGCTAAAGCCTCAACAGATGTGCTATACTGTTTGATAAGGGGAATAACTTTACCAATCTGCCTAAAGCCACCAAGCTGTTCTACTATTTCATTAAATCTAAAGTCTCTTGGGTCTAAAGCAGATAGTCCAGCAGACAACCTTTTGACTGCCTCCAAAGGTCCTACGAACTTACCTTCCGTATCCTGCAAGACAATACCTAGTTCTCTAAGGCTGTCCAAAGTCTCAGTTCTTTGAATACGGGTAAAGATGGTTCTAAAACCAGTAGCGATTGTATCTGCAGTTTCACGAGTTGTAGATCTAACAGATGTGAACAACGCAATCAGTTCATTTAGCTGACCGCCTGCCGCTTCAAATACACCCCCAGTTCTACGAACAACAGAGATAAGGTCAGCAGACTCAACAGCGAAGTTCTTAGACACGGCATTAATCGCATCTAGGGCGTTTTCTAAAAACTTAGCCTCACTACCCGCCGCTCGAACCTCTTTCCTAAACTGATTGATTAAAGCAACTGCACCCTCAGTAGTATCAGCAATATTATCAAACGTAGCAGCCAAATCTGTTTGAGTTAGTATTCTCAAAGATTTTGTAACTTGGTCAGCGGCTAAACCAGCTTGTGAAAGTGTTCTAGCTGCACTCAATATTTCTTCAGATCCAACCCCAAAAGTAGTAGCCAGCCTTGTAACCTCACTACTTAAACCCTGCAGCGAGCGCACGCTTTTTCCGGTCACCTGAGAAATCTTAAGCATTTCTTTTTCAAATTCAACAGCTCTGCCTACAGCAGATCCCATTGCGCGAGTAATACCTAAGAAGAAACCTGTAGCAAGAGTAATCGAGGCGAATCTTCTAGCTGCAGCGCCAAGAGCAGAGCCGAAGCTTTCTGCGGATCTTGAAGCTCCTCTTAAATTTTTGCTAACACTTCCTGCTGCTACTGATACTTTTGTAAGTTGTTTTTGAGCGTTTGAAAGGGCTTGAGTATTTATAACAGGATTAATAGGAATGTTTAGAGCGTTTCCTAACTGCTGCTGCATCTGACTAACTACCTGCCTAGTGTTAGTAGGAGCTTGTAGCTGTAGCTGAGCAGTTAATACAAATCTTGACATTTTAATCTCTCTCGTTCGGTTAACAAAAAAGGGGTAGCATCAATACTACTGTATTCATAACTACCCCTGTAAGACTGTCCAAACTTATATACACAAAATTATGAAACTTCCTCTGTCTTTTTAGGTCTTCCACGTTTTTTTGGTGTATTTTCCGCAGTTTCTTCAGTTGTTTCTTCATCTGTCTCTTCTGCGGGCTCTTCTTCTGGTACCGGAACAGGTTTACCAGAGTCGTCTAAAAATGGCTCGAAGTCATCCTCTACAAGTTCACCTTCTTCAGTGACCTCTTTGCCTTCTTTATTAACAAAATAGCGGTCCTCAGCATCTTGGTTTTTATAGCCTTCATCTGTTCTGTAAGCAATAAACCTAAGATTTTCATCAACTAAATACTCTTCTTCTTGCTCTTCATCCAAAAAGATAGGATGGCCATCTTCGTTAACTAATTGATTTTCTTTATTAGCAAAGTTATAGGCTTTGAGGAATTTGTTTTCCTCTAGAGTATTGTCATAGTTGGGGTCAAGTTCATAAATCAAAGATGCGAGCTCTCCTGCGGCTTCTGCTGCCCAAGGCTGGTCTCCCTGATCATCATAATCCTTGAGATCTTCAAATGCTGGTGTCCGCTTATCTTGCTTAAGTACGCATAGTGTTACAAGAGAATTAAAGCGAGCATTGTCTGCCTGACCTTCTACAGTATTAGAATCCAGCATGGTTCTTTCCGCAATTAAGGTTCTAAACTTAGCTCGTGTCTTTCTTAAACTGAGGGCAATCTCTTTAGCTCTACTGAGCGAAATGCCACCCTTCTTAAGTCTGCCTTCATCGTCGGCAATCTTATTCAAAAGCTTTTTCTCTTCCGAGTCTTTGGCATCGTCCCATAACCCCTGAGATCTCATGTACTCTCCAAGTTTCTTTTTAAGAATAGCTCCGCCCTCTAAGGCTTCACGGAAAGCTTTATTGTACTCAATTTGAGAGTTTTTATACTCTTTAGTTGAGGGTCGCTTAACAAAAACAGTTACATCTTTGTCGTTATTATCTTTAGAATTTACTTCTACAAAATCCTTCTTATCTGCCATCTTAATTCTCCTTTTCTTCTTTAATAGGTAGATTTACCGTGTATCTTTTCCAAGAAATATCATAATGTGATATCTCTGCTTCTAGATTTCTTATTTGTGTATTACCACGATCCAAAATTTCAGATCGAGCATTTTCAAAAATAGACTTCAGTTGAACTTGTTCTTGTGTAAGTTCTCCATCCGTCTGCCACAAAAAACCAAAACTTTTTTCAATAGTATCCAAAGCTCCAATCATAGTTGTTTGGACCTTTTTCTTAGCTACTTGAAAGAGTCGGTCTTTTGAAACTTCCTTGTATCTCTCATCTCTTTTCTTTTTGAGGTCGAGAGATTGCTTTAATAAGCTATTATAATCATTCATCTTACCTCATTCCTTTATAGTGATCTTTTACCTGTTGAGTCCTCTGAATTTCTATGTCTTGTCGGACATCGTTCAATTCAGTAAAATTAACTTGACCCTCTTTTTGTTTTAATTGTGCCTCCCTCTGCTTGATGGTTCCTCTGGCAAAGCCATCATTTAAGTCATATATTTGACCGGCGTCTTTACTGTCTTCAGCCATAACGAAGACTTCACCGGCGTTTCTAATTTTTTCATTTTGTATCATGCCATCCACCTGATTTGATTTCTTTTGTTTTTCTTGTTTCTTACGCTGTATTATAAACCATCCATCTAGACATACATCATCCTCTATAACATCTTCAGACGGGGCTTCTGGGCTTTCATGAACGCTGTCATACATTTTTGAGTACATGCATAACCTAGACTGGTCTTGCGTTATTCTAGAAAATGGCACACCAAATATGTCTGTGCCTTTGCCTGTAGACCACATGCCTCTCCACAAATCAGATCTAGCTAGCTCTCTGTACTGTGTCTGAGACATTGAGTTTCCGACCTTAAAGTTAAGGGCGCTGGTAACTGAACTTTCAGACCAGTCGTATAAAGTACCATCTTTATGATAAACAGTTTTGCTAATTATCCAAGCGTTTCTTGCTAGCGCAGCACAGCCCTCACATGTCACATGATCAAGCGAACTTTTCTTACTATAAAGCTCAAGCCATTTCTTTTCAAGCCTGTGTATTTCCATCTTTATTGCATTAAGCTGTCTCTTCTTGACAAAGCTTTTGAAGGCTTCAACCTTTTTATTCTCTACTTGCTCCTGTATTTTTTCTGCTTCTCTGTCGTCTAGCGGTGTCCAGTAGTCATTCTCTATAAGTATCGGAATTATTTCTTCTTTGACATATATACCTTTCCAGTAGGATTCTTCATAAACCTCATCGTATATATCGTGTGACTCATATATAATTTCTGGAGTAGGTTCATGTATATATAGAACAAGGCCGTCTCGCACCTTATAGCGCAAGCGACCTTGTATTATTCTATATAAATTCTTTTCGATATCTATTGACATCTTGCCTTCCTAAAAATCCACCTAAAACGCTTGCTGTCTTTTTTCCTACTGTATTATATACAGACAACTGTCGCGCGACACTAGCAAATTAGCTACCGCTAGTATAGTAAGCACCACCACCGTGAACTTTCAAGTCATTGAAAGTAGAGTAGGAGTAAGTACAAGTAGCGTTTCCACCACCAGTGTCACCACCAGAGTAAGAAACAGAGCTCAGTTTGTTCTGAGTACCAAGGTCAATAACATGACCTCCATCGTCCTTGATAACAATCGTACGATTGCTCAAGTTTTCAGCGCTACCAGAAACATTAACTAAGTCACCACTAACAGCAGTAACTTCAAATTCAGAAGTAACTTCGATTGGGTAACCAGCGTATCTGTGATAAGGCCCAAATGAACCCAGCTCTAAAATACTTTCACGACCAAAGTCTGCACTGATCGAAATACTACTAATGTGGAATCCTTTACTCTTAGTCGTAGCGGCAGTTCCCATTGGGTTACTAATTTCCGCAGGAATCGTAGAAGCGTTGATATCAACCTTCTGGCGTCTAACAAGACCACTACCTGTAGGCGAACCTGCAGCAGGAGCGTTACTCGCTGAGGTTGAAGTATCAGAACCATCTAGCCCAGTAGTTGGGCTCGCGCCATAACTAGTGTCTGGATTAGGAACAACTCCAGCAAGATTGTCTGACCAGAATTTATCATTACCAACAAGCGTTACAGATTCTGTAGCAGCTCCATCAGTAGGATAAGTGTAAGAAACAGAACTGATGTACATACCTGAGCACATAACAACAGCGCCAACAGATGCACCACTAGTGCTACTGACGGTATCTGCGTAAACACCAAGATAAACATCTGATCTATTTTTACCCGCAGCAACCATATTGTCTTTAATTGAGTCGCCGCAAGCTTGACCATAAAGAAGTGGCTTACCATCAAGTACCTTTTCTAAGGTAACTTCGATGTCGGCAACTTCTTCTGAGTTTTCGTAGATCTGAATCTGACCCAACTCAAACGCTTGGTCTAGCGTAAAATTACTGGTAATACCAACAGACTGTACACCTTCCATAAAGCGCCCAGATGAAGCTGGGGCTGCTGGAGTGTGACCTGTTTTACCAATAAAAACAGCTTGGCAAGCATAGAATATTCTATTATTAGCCATAATAATCTCCTATTTGATTAACATATATACGTATACTATCCACCTCTGGCTTGGTTACTAGTATATACACAAAAAATTAAAAAAAGCTCTTATATTCCTTCAGTTTCGGTAGCGCATCGCACTGTTCCCATGTATAAATTGGGCGCTATTTGCGTGACTCCTTGGCCTCTAGTGTTGTGTATGAAGCACTGAGACTTGTATCTAAAGTTATAAGAGGCGTCAGAAGGGTTTGGGGCTTCGTCTACCAACTGAGGGTAAAGACCGCTAGGTAAGGCATTTTCGTTTATTTCGCCCCTGTAGTTAAAAGGATATACTCCAGAGATGGCAACTTTATTTGTATCAAAGAGCCATATACTCCTATCGTTTTGGTAAGATATTTGATCAATAAGATTGTTGCATTCCCAGTGGTTTTCCGCTACGACATAGAACAATAGATCATTATACATATACTGTCCACCGCCCAACTGTCTTCCTTTAAAACCAACAGCAGGAACAACCTCTACTGCAACTGTTGGAAGTTGAACTCTTGTCTGGCCGAGTTGGGCCCAGTCGCCAGAACCAAACTGTGTAAATGTGGAATTGTCTGCGCGTAACGAGCCTTGTTGAATTTCTCTAAACCAAGGTACTCCTTCTGCGGGAATAACGCTCACCCATTTATGAGCATAGTCTAATTTGACTTCTGTGTTAGTAGATATAGCGGCGTCAAATACAACTCTGCCATCTGGATAATTTATATGATAGGGCTGTTGTATATTGCCAGTAGCTCTAAATGTTCCCCCAACAAATACACCAGATATTCTGATTGGCTGTTCTGGATTTGCCACTCCGGTTTCCCAAACCCAATTACTTCTATAACCCTCCCAGACCTGACCATCGGTATAATTTGGATCGTCTACAGCTCTTAGTTTATGTAAGTCTCCTCCATATAAACCCGATTGAGGAATTTCTATATTGTAAAAGGCACCCGCGTTTGTAAAACCCCAATCATAAAAGGTTATAAAGTTTTCGAGCAATTGATTGGAAAGCGTTGCGTCTTGTGTATTCTCAATACCTGCTAGTGACTTATATTGTTCATCTGGCATTATGACAAGCTCCTTATAATAGCGCTCTGTATCTCTCCGGATCTTGGCTCTAAAGCTCTAGTTATAAAGTTATCTTGAGAAGTTCCTGAAAACGCGCTATCAACCTTAAATGGTCTTCTCTTAACTGTCATTTTAGCCATCCCACTTCTACCATGCGGTCCGTAGTCAACACCAAAATCTGCTATAATGATAGAATCACCAGCAGTTAATAACCACTGTAGCCAAGGTATTGAGCCTCCTTTTTCTAGCTCTGTGTCCCCAAGACTTAAAAGATTAACGAAAGTAGTAGGCTGTATTCCTATTGTAACCCCACCAGAAATATTTTTACCTTTAATGGAAAATTTTTGCGATGTAAAACTAATAGAGTTCGCAATAGCATTTACGATTGGAGTGGTGACATCTTTACCGATTGGTATACCAAAGTCAGCCCTAAGCTTGCCCCCATTTATAGATGAAATTTCTGGAGAAGATTCCAAAGCACTTCTGATTATTACCTTTATTGGCTCTTTAGCTCTCGTAACAGATTTTAAAAAGTCTTTATTCGCCTCATTCACTATGGCTATTAATATCTTCTTTTCTATGTTGCCTACTGTTTCGGTTAACTTTATAGATATAGACATTATCCATTCCTTTCCCAAAACGTAACAGCGTACTTTTCTGGATTTTGTTTAAATCCTTGTGGGTATGCTACGCTAGCTCTTGTGAACTTCATGGTATGATAGTTTGATATATCGCCGTAAGATTTTGGAATAAGATACTTTGCATTGTCTAGTTTTGGAAGATGGGTCATTTTAGATATAACTTGTATTGCACCCTCAGCTAAGTTAACGGCAAAGCCAATGTCTCTCCATTGCTTTGGCTCCCAGTAAACTCTCACATCTATATCTTCTTCTACTTCTACAGCTTTGTAGCCAGCTCCTCCACAGGATGGACAGGGCATTCCCCGACTGAACGGATATGGGCCGCCGGGTTTGTATACACTTATAGAGCGAGTCCGTGTCCCCATAGTGTCTAAATAACAATTAGGGCATGACTCTTTTTTCTCTGGATATACTAACGTGACGGTGCGCTCAAAAAGCTGCACCGCCTCATTATATACGTTAAAAACACCTGTTGGTATTACTATGGGCATAATATTAAACAGTCACAAAAAATACTTTCGATGAGGTTCCGCTAACGGCTCTCACGTAAATTGTAGATGGGTCGATAACTGGGATAACTACACTCTCTCCAGCGGACAATGGAAATCCATCTGTTGCATCAGCGGCGTCGGTTGTAACTGTAGAAATTCCTACATATACTTTAACCGAATTCGTCGAATCTGCCACAATCTGAACGCCCCTAGACGCATGAGTTGAGGTGGTTGTTAGCTGCAAGGCGGTTGTGCCTATGCTGCTTTTTCTACCAGTTGCAAAACTTGATACTCCTGCCATATTTAAGCTCCTTATGTGCTATAATTCATGTAATCATCTAGTCTGTGATTAAGACTATCATACATAACATCTATACTTTGGTCTATAAGTGAAGAGGATATTGGCGGAGACAAAGTATGATTTGAGCTAACTTTGTTTGCCGCTGTCAATCCTTTAGCGCCAGCAATACTGACGATACCAGCACCACCGTTTGGTTGGTCATCACTATTTCTTACTTTCTGTGCTACGTCTACAGCCATTTTAAATCTCCTTTATTAATGATCAAATGCGGACCCTGAGCGTCCGTAGTTGTATTGGAATGAGCGATTAACAACAGCACTACCCGGACTATAAGGACTAAGAATAGCTTGGCCATGCAGACTGTTGGTTGTTTTATATGTAGTGAGTAGGTCTTCGTACTTGTTGCACAAGTCTTGATACAAAGTATTCAAGGTTGCCGATACACCTCTAAGGTCTATAGCAGAAGGTCCATCTCTAAGGTTCAATGAATTTGCTGCTTCAGTTTTAACTTCACTACCAATAATAATACAAGCCGCCTGATAAGCAGTAAGCACTGTGAAGTCAGTGTCTTTGTTATCAATCGGATCTGGTGATATGTCTTTCGCTGCGATGTCTACTGTATATGTATAACTAAAATCGGCTTGGTCATATACCTTGTAGGCGGCAACTGCTATAATTTGCTCTAGTCTAGAATCTGCATATTTAGACCCATCAAGGTCACCTATGAGGGTTCTGACAAAGAGAACTAAATCTGTAGTCCACGCCATTTTATTTTTCCTTTATTCTAGGTTACTACACATACATATACACAAAATTTATACTGTTGAGAACGATCCTAACCCCTGAACTCCAAAGAAAGCTAAGTTTAACCTTCTACTAGGGTCATCGGATGCCCCTGCGGAAGTCGGCGCTAGGTTAAACTGGTCTGCACCCAAGTCCCAAGCTGTTCCAGCTGCATCTCTATCCCCTCCATCTATATCTAAGTTCACATTAGTTGGAGTAGTCCCCAAATCGAGACCCTCGCCTATAAGGTCTGTACCCGACTTTAAGTGCAGGTCAGGATCACTTGTTGAAGTGTCTACAAATGCGTCG
>Ga0315315_10007488_pt1 | contig 10109 bp, 10 predicted proteins | sample M140m3416metaG_FD_203699 | JGI IMG/M metagenome (GOLD analysis project Ga0315315, IMG submission 203699) | Ammonia-oxidizing marine archaeal communities from Monterey Bay, California, United States - M1 40m 3416 | ecosystem: Environmental > Aquatic > Marine > Intertidal zone | place: USA... | reverse complement strand
GACGCATGAGGTTTCGCAACGGAACGCGGCAGACGACATGCGTTCGACAAGCGCGTGAGTGAGCGATTCAGCTCATATTGGCGAATTCAGCCACTTCTTGGGCTGTGAACTTGCATTCCAAACGGGCCCCCATTTGAGAGACAATTCTGGCTGCGGCATGGGATGCGAGATGTCCTGCCTGTTGCCAACCCATTCCATTGGTAATGCCATACAGCAGTGCGCCGGCATACATGTCACCCGCGCCAGTGGTATCAATGGCTTTTGCTGCGGCTCCCTCAATCGGAAAGGCCTCGCCACCATGCATGATGAGGGAACCTTTATCGCCTAGCGTGAGCGCTACATTCTCAGCATGCTCATGAATTTTTGCAGCACATTGAATGGGATCTGTCTCTTTCGTCAGACTTTTTGCTTCTTCTTCATTGCAAAAGAACAAGTCGACTGGCCCGCGAACAAGATCCCAGATTTCATCGCGAATCATATTCACGAGAAAGGGATCAGACGCCGTCAAAGCAACTTTGACACCTGCTTGTTTCGCGAGGTCCATCGCACGATAGGCTGCTGCCTTGGTGGTTTCGCCGGTCAGCAAATAACCTTCGACGTAAACATATTTCGAGGATTCAACGAGTGCCTGCTCGATATCATCTTCTGTCAGCGTGGCGGACGCCCCCAAGTGTGTCAGCATCGTTCGCTGTGCATCATCCGTGATCAGGACGGCACAAGTTCCGGTGCTGCTGCTGGCCGGTTTGACATCGATTCCGATGCCGAGCTCTCGCATATCGCTTAGGAAAAACGAGCCAATCTCATCATCGCCGACCTTACCGACATAGGCAGCAGAACCACCCAAGTCAGCAAGCGCCACAATTGTGTTCGCGGCAGAACCACCCGCACAACGGTGCAGAGGTGAGCCGCCAAGCTTGCCTAGCACACCCGACTGCTGCTCCTCGTCGACCAACGTCATCACGCCTTTTTCGATCTTCAGCTCTTCCAAAACCTGATCCGCGACTTGCGTCTGGATATCGACCAGGGCATTACCAACTCCGTAAACGTCTATGTCAGCCATTATCAATCGCCTGTGAATTGCGAGGATTTGAGGATTATTGATTCGTGTGGGGATCAGGTTGCTGTGCGGCAGTTTGTTTGGGGGCACGGCTGCCGGCAACAGGTCCCGACAAAGTGTCGCAGTCGCCAAGTGTTACAACGGACAAGGTTCGCAGTCGAAAGCGGTCACCATTTGAGGCGTCGATAACCTGCCATTGGCCTACGACGGGTCGATCAGCCCGCGTCGGTCGAACCAAGGTAGTCGAACCATGGTTCTGCAGAAAGGAGATACAAGAGCGGGATGATGGCAGCAGCATTGGGGCATCCCTGCCAGAGTGAGCAGCGTTTTTTTCGGGACCAAACGGGTGTTCTCGGCCCGCTTCCTCTTGCCAAAATCATCCTTTCCGGCGACACTTGCGAGCTGAAAGAAATCCAGCATGCGACCAGATGGCCTCGATTGTCGAGGCCATGCTCATTTCAGAGAGCTGTTTGACAGTCCACTGAGAGCTTGGATCGCATCCTGCGAACAGGTGAATATCCTGTTCCGCACCCCCTCCAACAGCGTCATGCGTGACGTAGAAAGGTTAGCCCATGGCCCGTTACACCGGCCCCAAAGCTCGTATCAATCGTCGACTCGGTACCCTGATTTACGAGACAGCAGGTGCCGCCCGTGCACTGGACCGTCGCCCGCAGCCACCGGGAATGCACGTCCGTGGCCGTCGCCCCAGCAACTACGGCTTGGCGTTGATGGAAAAGCAGAAGATCAAGCACTATTACGGTCTTGGTGAGCGTCAGTTACGACGTTATTTCGATGCTGTTGGCCGCAAACCGGGCAACACGGGTGAATTGCTGCTGTTGATGTGCGAGCGACGACTGGACAACGTGGTTCGCCGCGTTGGACTGACCAAAACACGCCCACAAGCTCGTCAGGGGATTACCCACGGCCACTTTCTGGTCAACGGCACCAAAGTCACGAAACCCAATTATCTCCTGCGTCCAGGCGACATCATTGAGGTTCGCGGTCGCGAAAACCTCAAAAACCTCTATCGGGGTGTCATCGCAAACGCAGCACCTGACGCCCTTGATTGGGTGACTTTTGACAGTGAGAACCTGAAAGCGACCGTCTTGGGTCTGCCTGGACCAAGCGATATCAGCTTGCCAGTGGACGCGAACAGCGTGGTCGAATTCCTGTCTCGCTAGTCGACACGTTATATTGAGTCGAAGAGGCGTTTGCCGATCATTGTGGTCGCAAACGCCATTGAATCGAGCATGGCTGACAGCGATCACTCGAATCGGGTCACATGATCATCAGGGTCGTCTTTTCCTGAAAAGACGTGATCCGCAATGTCATTGACTGCGGCGAGGGTCGTTTCGCTTTTCTGCTGACGCGAAGCACTGATGGTTTCCTGCCACAGATTGCGAGATCGCGATGGTGAGCCAAGTTCGTTATCTCTGGGATGACGGCCAAAGATCGTTGGACTCCCAGTTCATGCATCCTCTATCCAAATTTGCAAGGTAAGCCTCGCTCATGCATGCTCCAGTTGTTGTCCTTGGTGGTGGTCCCGGCGGTTATGCGGCAGCGTTCCTGGCAGCAGACGAAGGTCTGGATGTCACCATTGTTGAAGCCGAGCCGCGACTCGGCGGCACATGCCTCCTGAGAGGCTGTATACCGAGCAAAGCACTACTGCACGTTGCCAAGGTCATCAGCGAAGTTGAAGAGCTACGTGAAGAGTGGGGCGTTGTTTATGACGAGAGCCCCAAAATCGATATTGATAAGGTGCGTGCTCGAAAAAACAAAGTGATTTCGAACCTGACTGGAGGGCTGGGACAACTTGCCAAGCGTCGCAACGTCACGGTCATCCAGGCGCGGGGAAGTTTCGTTGACTCGACTACTCTGAAACTTGAAGGCGATCACGAATCAATTCCTGACGGTGGAACACTTACCTTTGACACTTGCATCCTCGCGACCGGTAGCGTCCCAGCGATGCCTCCTTCATTCCGAATCAATAGCGACCGGGTGATGGATAGCACCGGGGCTCTGGCTTTAGAAGACATTCCAGAGAATCTGTTGGTGGTCGGGGGTGGTTATATCGGTCTGGAAATGGGCAGTGTTTATGCTCAATTGGGCTCGAAGGTCAGCGTCGTCGAATTGATGGACGGTCTTCTGCCAGGTGCTGACCGCGACCTCGTCAAGCCTTTGGCCAAACAGATTGACAAGCTTTGTGAGGGACGTGTCTTCCTGAACACCAAGGTAGGATCCCTGACAGAGGTGGGCGACAAGATCGAAGTCACGTTCGAAGGGCCGAATAAATTCGGGCACGAGCAATACGATCGAGTCCTGGTCAGTATCGGTCGCAGTCCGGTGACACGAGGGATTGGTCTAGAAAACACCAAGGTTGTGGTCAACGACCGAGGCTTTGTCGTCTGTGACGAACAGCAGAAGACAGCTGATCCGCATATTCTCGCGATTGGTGACATCGCTGGCGATCCAATGCTCGCCCACAAGGCGACCCATGAGGGCCGCATCGCAGCTGAAGTAGTTGCAGGTAAAAATGTGGCATTCGATAAGGCTGCGATCCCTGCCGTCGTCTTCACCGATCCAGAAATTGCCTGGGCGGGAATCACAGAGGAAGAGGCCAAACGAGAAGGCGTCGAAGTTGATGTTGAAATCTATCCGTGGGCTGCCAGTGGCCGCGCCCAAGCACTTGGAATTACCAACGGCCTGACCAAGTGGCTAGTCGACCCCAAGACCGACAGGGTTCTAGGTTGCGGCATTGTTGGCAGTGGCGCTGGGGAGTTGATCGCAGAAGCAGTTTTGGCAATCGAAATGGGTTGCGAAGTTCACGACATCACCGACAGTGTTCACCCTCACCCAACGCTCAGTGAAACACTGATGAACGCTGGTGAAGTCCACTTCGGTACCGCGACCGAGATTTTCAAGCCAAAAAAGAAGCCTGCAAAAACCTGAACCAAACCCGCTGAGTCATTGGCGAGCACCATGGAACGCCGGTAAAGAGTGCGTGGAAAGACGCTTCAAGTTCGGGCTTTATGTGATGCTTGGCCAAAATTCCTGGGCTTAGCAGCAAAGCCCAGCATGTGCTGGCAATCATCGTTTGCATGATGCCACGAGGTCGGTTCAGAGCAGACCGCAGCAATCGACTCTTATTTTTGTCGACAACGTCTCACACTTTCAGGGACGAAGCGTCTACAACATGCTTCGAACACCACCTCTGCCGATCTCAAACCTGAGAGATTTCCATTGAAGCCGCGACCGCTCCTTGTCCTGTCGCTCGAAGGGCTGACTCCCGCTGCCCTTGGGTGCTACGGTTCATCATGGAACAGGACTCCGGCGATTGACGCCATTGCTGATACCGGATGTGTCTGGGATCGCTGGCTGGCAACCGATGACCAGCCGTCGAATATGTTTCTACAGATGGTTGAAAGTCTGGACCAAACCACCCACTGGAAAGACAAGTGGCAGGCCAACGGAAGCATCGATCTGATCACTGATGTGGAAGATCTCGCAGATCAATTTGAGAAACTGCCGTTTGATCGAATGGTGTCTTTGCATGACCGCGAACAGCAACGGGAGCAGGCACCAGCAGAGGACATTGTTGAAACTCAACTTGGTCAATTGGTAGCTGCCGCAATCGAGCGTGATGCAGAGCAAGATGACTGGAGCATCCTGTGGCTCCACAGTGACTTCCTGACCAAACGCTGGGATGCCCCGCGTTACATGACGCTGATGGACGAAAGCGATGAGGACTCGCTCGCCCCTAGCGACGAAGTCGAGCTGCTGGAGAATGCCAATGAAGTCACTGAAAGAGTCGAGAGACTGCCACCCTATTTCGAAGACATCATCCCGCCACGCTTCCAACTACCAGCCGAGGCGCATCCTGATTTGGTCATGTCGTGGATGCGAACCTATGGGTGCCAAATACGAATGCTCGACGTTCTGATCGAGATTCTCCTGACATCGCTGGAAGCAGACGATCCCCATGTGCTGATCGTGGGCACCAGTGGCTTCCAGTTGGGCCAACATGGATGGATGGGGCATCGTCTTGGACCGCTAAGAAGTGCCGACATTCGACTTCCATTGATCGTTAGCGACCTCGGCCCCCTGCATCTGCCCCAATTGTGCGGTGGCGATACGTTTCCCAAGCTTCTGGATCAAATCGCGAACCATTCGTCACATGAGGGAGCAGACTCGCTCATGTGGTCACCCGAACAATGGTGCCAATCAGATGAAGACACCAGCGTGATCACCAAGTCGGACCGAACTGCACATGCCGTCACGACCCCCGACTGGTTTTACGTTCAAGATCATGATCAATCCGAACACCTCTATTTGAAACCGGATGACATCGACGACTTTAATGATGTCGCGCGGCTGCGCCCCGATGTTGTTGAACAACTCATCGACACACAAAAAGTCATCGACACATAAAAAAACCCCGCCGGTCAAGAGACCGGCAGGGTATTCTGGTTTTATGGTGACCCGGTCAGGAATTCCATCCCAACGTCGAGCCCTCAATCACGACTAAGCGTCGGTTTTTGCATCAGCAACTGGTGCTGGGGGAGCAGCCTCATTGGAGTCGCTGCTGCTTGCAGCTTCCTCAACAACTGTTCCGCATGGAGCAGCAGTTGCACATGAGCTCTCGCAGCAAGACTTGTTGCGACGAACTTTGCCGAACAAACGCTTGAGAAGGCAAGGCTTCTTGCAGCAAGAATCCTGACAGCAGTCAGTCTCAGTTGCACAAGGTGCTGTCTCGCATGGAGTTGCACATGGAGCGGCTGTTGCACATGGAGCGGCTGTTGCACATGGAGCAGCTGTTGCACATGGAGCAGCTGTTTCACATGGAGCAGCTTCAGGAGCACAGCAGTCAGAAGCGTGCTTTGCCTTCAGGCGTGCAAGCAATCCACCACCACAGCTCTTGTTACACAGATTACCCAAAACTTTTCCGCCGCAGCTCTTAGCGTGCAGACGTGAGAAAAGTCCTCCGCCGCAGCGACCAGCTTCGGCAGTTGTGTCAGTCATAGCAAGTCCTGCACCAATCATCAGTGCGAACGCGGCAATGCCGCTCACCACAGTCCGATTCATCTTAAATCTCCAGAGTTCGGAGTTAGGTGCGATCCGAATTCGCACATCATGGTTATGGGCCTGATTCCTGAGACCCCACATTTCGTGCCGTTGACGACGTGCCAACTGGCTCACGAATGCTGCGGCAGACAACCAATCATCCGCAAGCTAGGAGGTTTGCGTAGGTTATTCCGACCGCGTAATTTCGAGCGATAGGGTAACTAGCGACACATGGGTGTCAATCGGGCGTCACTTGAAATTTAGGAATTATTGTCACAAAGAGACGCAGCAAAATTCTGAACGAGTCAGAACAATTGCTGCGTAGGGTAGAGATTGCATCTGGCTAAAGGGCCTGCAAGCGAAAACATTCCCCCCTTATTTGCTATCAATGGCAAAATACAGACCAGCATGGCCGCATGGGGGGTGTCCTGGATCAGCCTTTAAATCAGCGATTTAGCGTTGATTCCGGGGCGGTCGCCTGCGACGAAACTTCTGAATTGCCTGGGGCGGGTTCGGACAACATCGCCGCCATTTGATTCCCATCCTCGAAATTGAAGACAACAGGATCTTCTGCTTCAGGATCGATCGTAATTGCGAGGCCACTGATTCTCCAACCGCTCTGTTCTTGACGAAGTGCCCAGACAACTTGAGAGGATGCGACACTACCGCCTTCGGCGTTGGGTTCGGACCAAACGCTATGGACCATGGCAGCAGTTGCATCCTCGGGATGCAGTTCAAAGCGGGTGACTTCGAAGCTGGCATTGGGGGATCCGATGGGTTGGATCGTTTGCCCGATCCGTTTGAGTTCGCTTTGAGCACGAGAGGTGAGCAGTGCGTTTGCTCGGGAATCCTCGCCTCCGCGGCGAATTTCGTCGAGAAACTGGCTCACAATGTCGGTTGGCGGGGGATTTAACGAGGCAGGCGATAGTGTACCGCCATTAGTCGTAATCCCTTCCTGCGTCCGAGGAGTCGGGTTGTCTGCAACAGGGGTTCCTGAGCCACAGCCCACAGCGAGCGTTATAATGAGGGTATAGCTAAGTCCAAGAGCGAAGCGAGCCATGCGAATGCCGTCCAGCGAATGGTGAAAATCAAAAACTTGTGATCTGGATTTACTGGATGGCAGGTAATCACGTCAAGACAAACTTGATTCACCTATCGCAGCGAATAGCTTTCTTTCACAATGGGGCCTGAAACAAGACAGCGAGGCCACAAACACGAAGCCACAGATGACATCCGACAGCAAGAACACCATTTTGGTGGACGGCGAGCGAATTGATCTCCGCAACCGGCCATTAGCCGCCCTTTTGGCGTGGTTAATTCCTGGCGCTGGCCACTTTTACCAAGGCCGCTACACGAAGGGCGTCTTATTCATGGTCTGCATCCTGTCTGCATGGGTGCTTGGATTCGCGTTGGGTGGCGGGCATGTGGTTTACTCGTCGTGGGCGCCGGGAGACAAGCGTTGGCACTACTTTCTTCAGGCGGGCGTGGGTGGTGCAGCATTACCCGCATTACTTCAAGCAAATCTGATCAAGAAAGCCACCAACAGTAAAACAGGACGCACTTCAGAAGACTATGAACCGTACTGGGGAGGCTTCATGGCTCCTCCTTTGCGTCCTGTTCGCGAGAGTCAGGCAGATGAGGTGTCAGCATGGTACGCCCGTCACGGCGCGGGCTATGAAATGGGAACTTGGTATACAGTGATCGCAGGCTTGCTGAATATTCTTGTCATTTATGATGCCTACGGAGGCCCGCTATCTATTCCGATCAGCGGCCGGAAAAAGGAGTCTGATGACGAAGACGAACCTGCGAGCAAGGAAACAGAGAAAGCAGCGACTTAGAAAAATCATTCGCCGTTTCTGAGACGCCCCTTCCCGTTACAACATTTTCCCGGCAAGACAAAATGCTTCCCATCGCCCCCAGTTACCTGCTGTACTACCTTCCCCTGATCATCGCCATCGCGTTGGTCTTCGGTGGAACGCGTCACGAAAATACAAAGTTGATTTTACAACACGCTTGGCAAACAGGTCGCTGGATTACCGGATTCATGGCGGTCATCTTCATCGTAATTTGTATCCTCGATTGGTTACTGTGAGCACCACCCACGGCCACCACGCGTACACTGAGCAGGTGCACTGGCATGATGATTGGCGAGTGATGGTTGGCGTTATGATAATTAACGCCTGATGATCGGCATCTGGACGCCGCGAAAATGATGCACTCGTGCTTGTTTCTGACAACCTGTGCCTGACAACCTGTGCCTGAGAACCTGATGCTTATTCGGTTGACGAGTGCTTCCCACGCCGACCCCTCTCACAATCGTGACACGTTCACCCCGACTGCTTGACGGCCAAAGCCTGTTCATTCCCTTTCATACAGACTGAATTTCATGCGAGTTCTGACTCTTGGTGCTGGAACAGTGGGCCGCTGGGTTGCGGACATGCTCTGCAGACGCGGGCATAGCGTTACCGTTGTGGATAGCAACGCAGCCAATGTTCAACGCATCAACAACGAATTGGATGTCAAAGCGATTGTCGGCAGCGCATCGAGGAGCACTGTTTTATTTCAGGCCGAAGTCAGTTCTGCGGACATGTGCCTTGCAGTCACCGGCGACGATGAAGTCAACATCGTTGCAGCCAGCATGGCAAAGGAACTGGGTGCGCGCCGAAGTATTGCCCGCGTTTATGCACCTGCTTTTCACGATCTAAGTACGTTTGACTATCAACGACACTTCAACATCGATAGTCTGCTTAGCCTTGAGCAGCTTTCTGCATTCGAATTGGCCCGTGCCATCCGGAACCCAGATGCAATTCCATTGGAGCATTTCGCTCGCGGTCAATTGGAGGTCTATGAGGTCGAAGTTGATGGTAAATCCGTTAGCGCGGGACATAAACTGCGAGACCTGAAAATATCTGGGGCCGTGCGGATTGGGTCAATTGCCCGCGAAGGCCGCATGTGGATCGCCAGCGGCGAGGATGAATTGCATGGCGGTGACCGGGTCAGCCTGATTGGTGCCCCGGAGGTCATTACTAAAACAAGAAGCATGTTTGTTTCCGAATCGGATTTGCACCTCAAGCAGCGTGTGATGATCGCGGGTGGCGGTGAAACGGGTTATCACCTTGCCGACTCGCTTAGCCGCCGTGATTATCGGATTGTGTTGCTGGAACGTGATCGTGAGCATTGCAATCGGTTGGCGAAACTGTTGCCCGGGGTGACTGTCATTCACGCCAATGCCAATCGACGCAGCGTGCTGGAAGACGAGGGCGGCGGGACAGTTGACTACTTTGTTGCCTGCACAGGCAGTGATGAGAGCAACATCATGGCAGGGGTCGAAGCCCGCGAACTGGGAGCAGCTCGCGTGATGTGCGTGGTAGGACGTCCTGACTATGCCAACGTCGTCGGCAAACTGGGTATCGACCGGGCTGTCAGTGAACGCGATGTTGCAGCCCGGCAAATCCTCGGATTTCTAAATGAGGGTGCCATCATCAGCCAAAGTCGAATTCCAAATGGCACTATCGGAATCTATGAACTGGAAGTGTCCGAGGGTACACAAGTTACCCAGGCAACCTTGGCAGAACTGCCTCTTTCAGGCCGCTGCTTGATTGCCGCTGTTGAACGCGATGGTTTTGTTCGTGTCCCAACCGCTAATGACACCCTTCAACCGGGCGATGTTGCTGTCGCGTTGATTGATCAACCAGCAGCCAAAGAAAGCCTGGCATTATTTAACTCATGACGATAACAGTTTGGGCCGATGTCGGCGGAACCTTCACTGACTGCATCGTCATTGATGGGTCAACGCGATACCACACCAAGGTACTGAGCAGTGGTGTGATCCGAGCAAAGATTGAAGAATGGATTACCAGCCATAGCTTCCGCGCAACCGAACTTGCCGGACACGACATCCCCGGGTTCTGGAAAAATGCCACAGTAGCCATCCTTGATTCCCAGGGAAAGCAGCGACCACTTGGGAACATCACCAAACACGAAAATGGGA
>Ga0315315_10007486_pt1 | contig 10111 bp, 4 predicted proteins | sample M140m3416metaG_FD_203699 | JGI IMG/M metagenome (GOLD analysis project Ga0315315, IMG submission 203699) | Ammonia-oxidizing marine archaeal communities from Monterey Bay, California, United States - M1 40m 3416 | ecosystem: Environmental > Aquatic > Marine > Intertidal zone | place: USA... | reverse complement strand
ATATTGCCCCCCCCCGCTTTGCTCCGGGGCGGGGGGGGGGGCCTTTGCCTGGGGGGGGTTGGGGGGGGGGCACAGGCAGCGCGGTTGCCTCCCCCGCGATGGCGAGGATCGGACGACGGAGCCGGAGCAGGATTGGCGGCAGGATTGGCGGCAGGCTTGCTCCCACCTTCGTCCTGCAGGCGGTCCCAGGCGAAGTAGAGGGGGGAGGGACACGGATCGCGGCCATATGCGTACCGGCAGGGGCGGCTTCTGCTGCCCTCGCGGTTGGAGGCCGGAAAGACGTCGCCGCACATGGATTGGTACGTAGTGATCATATGGAAATGGAGACGGATCGATCAGGGCCTGGATCCTGGTTGGGTCCTGGGAGGGGACGGTAAATAGAGGGCAATAGTAAATGGGGGGGGGGAGAGAAAGGGATTGAGGGAGGGAGGGAGGGAAGTCGTTCTTCGATCGTTCTATCCTGCTGTATGTGACGGTTTCGATGCGTCCCAAAACGGTCATTTTTTTCTTTCTTCTCGGCTGATCGGCACATGCCATGCCATGCCATGCGCAGCGGTCCACGAGGCGGATGCGCTTGGACTGCCGGAGAAACAGTCGAGACGGGGGGCCTGCGCGCCGCGGGGAGATTCGGGATTAGATTCTCCGTTGGCAGGTTGATTCGGCATGGCAGCAATTATTAAATCGTCCATCTTTCTTTCACTCCTGATTTTTTTTTTCTCTCTTTTTCACACAAACACACACCCGGGCTTACCCTACCCTTGGCGGCGACGGGACGACGGAACGACACTGCGTCGCGTCGACCGAATGACGAGTCGTAACAGGCATACTCGTAAGTCAAGTACCTGCTCTTACGATATTATAATATTACATTATATACGTATAGGTATGTATACTATGCATACTATAGAGTATGCATACGAGAAGAGTACTACGAGCTCGTACTTGGAGTACTACTCTACTAGAATATCTATCCATACTAGCTAGAGTATGCATACTACAAACAGCTGCTCTACAGACACTCGACACACTTTTGGTTTCGGATTGTTTTTCAAAAGAATTGTTGCTTGCAAACATCAATTCCTTCCGGAAGTTTGGATTCGGGTCTCTCTAATGGAGCTAAATTATTTCGTCCGAAAATTCCTGATATTTCTACGAAGCGGCATCCACTTGGTAATGACGATCCACTTAGGGATAACAAAGGTCATGACGAGCCCGACAAAGTTCCCAACCTTCCGAGAGAAATGAAAAAATAAAATCCTTGGGCGGAATCCCATCGCTCGCCTTGACAGGCAGCTGCTGCCGCGGCGGCTGCCGGCCGCCTGCTGCTTGCCTCCCCCGTGTGTGCCTCTTGTAACAAGGTTTCGATGCACGTAATGTGATAGGATCCATCCAGCCCATCAATCACCATCCTCACAATTTCTAGACACGATGCGGTCCCATCACCTCATCCTCTGCCTCCTGGCGGCGCCCGCGGCGGCCTTCCAGGCTCCCGCGCCGCGCGGCCCCCGGGCCTGGGCCGCCTCCGTCTCCCTCCGCCTCCAGGCCGCTTCCGGCGACAACGAGGAGGAGAAGAAGGGGCAGAATCCGAAAAAGAAAAAGGTGGTGGTGATCGGCAACGGCATGGTGGGGCAGAGGCTGATGGAGAACATCGTCGACCTCGACGGCAACGAGAGCTGCACCCTGGCCACCTTCTGCGAGGAGCCTCGCGCCGCCTACAACCGCGTCAAGCTCACCTCGTACTTCGAGACGCGCGATCCGTCCTCCATCACCATGACCGGCCCCTTCGACAAGGAAGGCCGCACGCAGTGGTACGAGGACAACGGCGTAGAGCTCTACCTCAACGACAAGGCCGTCTCCATCGACACCGACGCCAAGACCATCACCGGCGCCTCGGGCCGCACCGTCGACTACGACGTGGCCGTCATGGCCACGGGATCCTTCCCCTTCGTCCCTCCCATCCCCGGCCGCCACCGGCCCGGCGTCTTTGTCTACAGGACCATCGAGGACCTGGAGAGCATGCTGGCCTACGCCAAGGAGAACAACGTCAAGAGCGCCGCCGTCATTGGCGGCGGCCTGCTGGGCCTGGAGGCCGCCAAGGCCGTGGCCGACATGGACGTGACCTCCCACAGTGAGTACTAGCTAGTAGTATTGGAGGGGAAAATGGCGCTCCATCATGTTGGGAGGCTGGTGGAGAGAGAACGAGAGAACGCGCCCATGTCATGCCTCGCCATGCCATGCCTCGCCATGCCATGCCTTGTCTTTGTGTGGTCGTGATGCATGTGTGCCCACCATCGTACTCACCCTCCCTCGCGCACACCTACCTCCCCGCTCGCTGCCTCCCATTCGTTCGTTCGTTCGCTCGATTCGATTTGATTTGATTCGATTCGATTCGATTCGATTCCCGTTCCGCAGTCATCGAGTTCGCTCCCAACCTCATGTGCCGCCAGATCGACCAGGGCGGCCACGACGCCCTCGTGGGCACCATCGAGGAGCTTGGCCTCGAGGTCCACTGCGGGGCCCGCACCGAGTCCTTCGTGGGGTCCGACGGAACCACCACCGACGACGCGGACGAGTCCAGCGCCCCCGTCGCCGCCCTCCGCTTCTCCAACGAGGACTGGGACGACCTGCCGGTCCAGATGGTGGTGGTGTCGTGCGGGATCAAGCCCCGCGACGAGCTGGCCAGGGACGCGGGCATCGAGATCGGCGAAAGAGGCGGCATCGTCGTAGACTCCCAGATGAAGACCTCGGCGGACGGGGTCTACGCCATCGGAGAGATCGCCCTGTACAACAACTTCATCTACGGCCTCATCGCTCCGGGGTACAAGATGGCCGAGGTTTGCTCCAAGATCATCGCCCAGGACGACCTTGGTCTGGACCTCGACCTCGACGAGCTCCCGGCCTTTGAGGGCGCCGACATGTCCACCAAGCTCAAGCTCCTCGGCTGCGACGTCGCGTCGTTCGGGACCAACCAGCCCACTCCCGACGATCAAGATGTGTCCGAGATGGTCTGGGACGACATTCAGGGCGGAATCTACCGCAAGCTCATCTTCAACAAGGACAGGACCAGGCTCAGGGGCGGCATCCTCGTCGGCGACGCGGCAGACTACACCCAGCTCCACAAGCTTTCCCAGACCGACGCCGAGCTTCCCGAGAATCCCGCGACCCTCCTCGCACCCCCCTCGGCCCGCACCGGCCCCGTGGAGGAGGAGACGGTGTCGGAGGACCCGAACGCGCAGATCTGCTCCTGCAACGATGTCACGAGAGGCGCCATCGCCGCCGCCGTCGTCGACCTCGGAGTGGACGGAGCGACCCTCCCGGCCCTCACCAAGTGCACCAAGGCAGGCGCCGGATGCGGCGGATGCCAGCCCCAGGTGAAGCAGATTCTCACTCAGGAGCTCGAGAAGCTCGGAGGCTCCCTCTCCACCCACATGTGCGAGCACTTCCCGTACGCCCGCGCCGAGCTCATGGCCCTCATCAGGACCGACCCAAGCCCCGAGTCTCTGCAGACCTTTGAGGCTATCCTTGCCAAGTATGGATCTGGAGGCGACGGGTGCGAGACCTGCAAGCCTGCCGTTGCCGGCATACTTGCTTCCCTCGTCAACGATGTCGTCATTGGTGGCGGGCGCGACGCCCTTCAAGATACCAACGACAGATCACTCGCCAACATGCAGCGTGGGGGGTCGTACTCGGTCGTTCCTCGAGTCCCCGGAGGCGAGCTCACCCCTGATCAGCTCATCGCCCTCGGAGCTACGGCCAAAAAGTATGGCCTCTATTCCAAGATCACGGGAGCCCAGAGGGTTGACCTCTTCGGTGCTGCCAAGTATCAGCTTCCTGACATCTGGGAGGAACTCGGTGAGGCCGGCTTCGAGAGTGGCCATGCTTACGGAAAGGCATTAAGAACTGTAAAGTCTTGCGTTGGCAGCACTTGGTGCCGCTACGGCGTCCAGGACTCCGTTTCGTTTGCGGTCAAGGTCGAGAACCGCTACAAGGGTGTCAGATCTCCGCACAAGATGAAGTCCGCTGTGTCCGGCTGCGTCCGCGAATGCGCAGAGGCTCAAGGAAAGGACTTTGGCATGATTGCAACTGAGCACGGTTACAATCTCTACGTCGGCGGCAATGGAGGTGTGAACCCCGTCCACGCCCAGCTTCTTGCCACCGACATCGACGAAGACACTGTCCTCAAGTACCTCGATCGCTACATCATGTACTACATTCTCACAGCGGACAAGCTAGAGCGCACAGCACCCTGGCAGGCAAAACTTCCCAGCGGAAAGAACGGTGGCGGGCCAATCGAGCATCTCAAGGAGGTCATCATCGAAGACTCGCTCGGTATCGCCGACGAGCTCGATACTCGGATGCAGCATCTCGTTGACACCTACCACGACGAGTGGGACGTAGTTGTGAAGAACCCCGAGCTTCGCAAGAAGTTCAAGCAGTTTGTTAACACTGACGAGAATCAGCCACGTGAAGACATGATTGAGTTTGTCGATATGCGTGGCCAACATCGGCCTGCCGATTGGCCCGCCGATGGACAGTCTCAAACGAACTGGCAGAGTCCTGGGGACGATGTCTTTGCTCGATCGGAGAAATCCTGGGTGAATGTCGGCAAGGCGTCAGATTTTTCCCCCAATGTTGGTTCCCCCGTGCTCATCGGAGACACTCAGCTTGCTGTCTTCAACAATGCGAAGCGTGGTGAATGGTACGCAACTCAAAACATGTGCCCACACAAGCATGCTTTTGTACTCAGCCAGGGTATGATTGGTGATGCAAATAGTGTTGCCAAGGTCGCCTGCCCTCTGCATAAGAAGCAATTTGGACTTGCTGACGGCGCTGAACTTGAAGGCGATCTCAAGATTCTCACCTTCCCAGTCAAGATCGAGGATGGTGATGTTCTTCTCGAGCTTCCTGCCCAAGCCGAGTTGGATGCAATCCTTGGGACAAATGGTCTCCGAGTTCTCAAGACTGACTGCATCGACGTCACTGGCGATGCCATAAAGATGTCTACCATCATCCCCGAGAAGAAGATGAATACTACTGAGGTAGGAGGACCCCAGCTCTAAGAAGGAGCCGTACAGGTTCAGCAGAAGGCGTGCAAGTTTTTTAGTTCTGAGTACAAATACATAATATTTAGCATCCACTTTGAACGCAAAATAATCTAAGGGTTAATAGTTAGGGTGCTGGTCTCCTCTTTCCGTAGCAAAGTATTTGCGTGTCTATGCTTCCTTTGTTAGTTTGTGCTTCTTCCTCGAGGCCTTGTAGCCCGCAGTGGTCTCGAATGCTTTCCCCTGTCATTCGCCTATGCTGACATTTTTCGTAAGCCTCGCAATTTTGATGTGACAGCTGGTAGTTCGACATTACACATGATTCTGGCAGTTGCCTAATTTCCTCTTCAAGTTTCCGAATCTTGCTCTTGGAGTCGATCGCTTCGTTGCTAGCATAAATACTGCCCCAGTTTGATACCCAAACCCTTGCAGACTCAAGCTCTCCTTTTACTCGCTGCTCCCAATTGTACGCCTCGGCAACATAATTTCGCTCTTGCTCTTGGTCGCAAGACATTTTGGAGCAGTTTGTTACTGTTTTATGGCTTCAAAAGGCTTTTTTGTGATTCCTCTACCGGGACATGTGAGTACAAAAAAAAAGGAATTGGTTTATGCAGATATGCTGTGCAGTACTTGGTACAGTACTACTAGACTAGTAGTATTGATATGAGTAGCGTGCGGAGGCCTGGTCATCTACAACAAGAAACTGTACAAGCTTTCTACAGTAAGCTGAAATTATGAGTAATAAGCCTAGTCTCCTCGCGATTTCCTCTTCTTACTCTTGCTCGAAGACTTGGACTTGTGATGAAGTTTTTTTCCGGACTTTGGTGTGCTAGCACCCTCTATTTCCCTTTGAATATCCTCATCGTTCAGTCGCCGTTTCCCCGGGTGCTTCCCTTTCGTGCTCTTGATTTGGACGGTGGCGCTATTGGCCTTTTCCTTGAGAGCCGAAGACCATTCATCTTCGGTGCCTTTAATCGCGTATTGCATAATGTCCTCGTCGTGAGTAATCGATTCTGGAAGATTGGATGATTGTTGCTTGAGCGCGGCCATTGCGGCCTTGGCGCCTTCTTCTGCGTCCTCCTCTAGCGTCTGATGTGAGACATTCTTCATTTTCGCAGCCTTCCGCTCGGCCTTGAGCATATCGGCATTTCCAAGCATTGCTGCCTTCTCATTCTCCTCGATGATTCCATTCAGCGCGAGTGAAACCTTGCGAACGCCCTTATTGAACATTGCGAGGATTTGATTTGGAGGGAGGCTCAATTCAGAGACCAACATGTCAATCGTCTTGAATTGAAGGCCAACGCCGCAGAGGAGGGCTGCTTGTAGGCTAGATAGGCGGGCTTCGGGACCAAGCCTGCCTGTGAAGTAGAGTCTGGCGACGGATGGGAGCAGATCCGCTACTAGATGATGGTCGCAGAGGTTGCGTCCATATTGCTCCACACGCTTAAGGTCGTGGGCTGTGAGAACGCTTTTGAGTTCCGAGGCGTCGATCTTATTCGATGATGAGCCAGATCTCTTAGCAATCGCAGAGTTGGCCTCATCGCTACCACTTCGGACCTTCCCCAGGCTGTCAAAGTCATCGAGGAGCGACATGGCTACCTTGACGCTCATAGTTTTGAAGGGCCCAGCGAGTAGGGAAATGGTACGGCGCTGCGAATCAACCGCAAAGGCAGGCAGCCACGCGTCGTCAAAGCCTGTCCTCCTCGGAAGGGCCCGAATCATTATGGAGGAATGCTCTCCCGTCAATTCATTCTTCGTTTGTCTCAGGTAGAGCAAGCTCATCCCAGCCCTCCTCCAGAATCGGTGAAGCTCGCCTGTCATCCCGAAAGAAGTTCCCAGCCAATCCAACCTTGGCGCCTTTACTTCGCTCAGGGGCATCAACAAGGGCGGGAGCTGCTTGCGTGGTGTTAACTTTTCTCCTCGTATGCCCTTTCGGTCGCTATTTTCTTCGTCCTCGGATGCCGATTCATCTCCTGCTAGATCTTCGTCCTCACTATCGCCTTCTGCAACCTCTTCTTCGTCATCGCTGCCGCCGATGTTTGAGAGGGACGCCATATCCCCATTGTAGAAATGGTACAACAATTCGATCGCCCTGGACCCGTATCCCATCGATTGTACAGAGGGGTGGACGGCAACGCGAACAACCCTGGCTCCGCTCAACTGAGCGAAGTTGGAGTCGCCGAACTGTTGGCTAATCGTCCAGGGGATGAGATCTCCGGCCGAGCGGTGGCCGCGGGCAAGCTGCGCCTCGACGGCTTTGCGAGAGATGCGCCCCTCGAGAGCTACCTGGACGACCGCGAGGATATCAGGGAGGCCGTCGTCCTCCTCCACGCCGTTCTCGGCGGATGGGGAAAGAAGGACGAAGACTGAGTGGGCGGGGGCATCCGACAGCATCTGGAGGTCATTGGGGGTATTCTTGTAGTGAGCACTGGTGTAGAGACCCATCATTTTCTGCAGAAACGCCTCCGAAAGCTTGTGATAGGAGAAGAGCGCATCCCGATCTACGTGGTATAGCTCACAGTCCAAAGGTGCAGGGGCGCCCCCCTTCAACCGCAAGGCGGCAGCGTCGCCGCTTCCACTGTCCAGGCATAGGAGGCGGTTGAGCCATCCCTCGATGGCGTCCCCCATGGCATAGCGGATAGGCGAATCGAGCACGATCTCGCGTAGCGCCCCTCCCATGCCACCGAGCTGCCCCCCCTCGCCCTGACTATCGGCCGCGGCGGCCGCCGCCGCTGCCCACCTCTGCTCGTGCACCTGCGCCTTGCCCTTGTTGATCCTGGCCCCTGCGATCGCTCCCGCAGCTACATTGGCGGCATCGACGGCACCCTTCCTCCCCTTGGAGTCACGCAGCTCCTTGATGAGCTTAAGAGAGAGGGCTCTTCCCGTCCCCTCGTATCCATTGACGGTGGAGCTGAGGAAGGTGAGGCGGTCCTCCCCCGCCAAGAGGGACCGGACCATTGGAAGGGGGATGGCGGCCGCCTCGTCGACGGCCACGAGCTCCGCAGAGGCGAACCTTTCCGTCTGGTCGGGGCGGTGGTACCGGATGGTCTGGCGGTGGTCTCGGTGCACATCGACCGCGACGACGCACCTGGTCGCGCCGGAGGAGGAGCCTGTCATTCCTCCGCGGTCGTAGGTGATGGTATAGTCGAGGTGCTCCTGGTACTTAAGGGCCTTGAGGCCCCTTACGACGAAGTCAAAGACGGAGACCAGGTTCTCCGGCTCCGGCGCGGTGACGGCCACGGTAGAGTATCCGAAGGAAACCGCCCCTGCAAGGCAAAGGCCGATCGCGGCCGACTTTCCCCTCCCCCTCGCGGCTGTAAGGGCGACGGTGGACTTGGAGGTCCTCTCCGAGCACGCCTCGAGGAAAGTCAGGACGGCCCTGGCCTGGTCAAGGGTCTTGGCGAGTGCAACGAGGGCCCCCACGTGGGGCGTGTCTGAGAGAGAAGCCTTGAGTTCCTCCAGCTCCACGTCCTGGGCGGACTTACGGGTCAGGACCTCGCCAGCCTCGCCCCTGGCGAAAGCCCCATCCCCGTTGGCCTCGCCCCGCCCTCCCCCGAGGCGCTTGAGGGCCGACCTGGACAGGGGCAGGATGTTGAGCTCGTCGTCGCATACGAGGCAGTTGGGACACTTGCCCAAGGTGAGGATGAACCGCTCGTTGAACCTAGGCACGACGTCCCCGGAGCCGTCCGTCCTGTATCGGGAGTGGACGTCCATGGACATGTGATACAGCTGCCTGAGGGATTTTACGGTGCGGAGGAGGAAGATGACGAGCCCACCCCCCTGGACCGTCTCGATGGTCCTGGCGAGGAGGTTGGGGGTGAGGGCCTCGAAGTCCTGCAGGACCAGTACGCCATAGGTCTGCCCGAGCGCCCTCTGGGTGTCCTTGTAGTAGCACCAGGACACGTCGGCCGACTCGATGAACAGCTCGAAGTTGTCCGAGGCCTGGTCGGCGCCGTCCCCCAGCGTCCCCTTGGACAGTCCCCTGGCTTTATCCCGCTTGATCTTCTTCATCCGCTTCTTCCGGTGGGTGGAGAATCCCAGCTCCTTCTTGTAGCACCAGAGGACGGGGGGGCGGGCCTTGACAGACGACCGGGACAGCAGCTGGTATAGGTTGGGCACCTGATCCTTCCCGTGGTCACCCACCAGGACCAACATCGACCGCTGGCCGGTAGCCACCGATCGCTCCAGCAGCGTCCGGACCCGGGCGTCCAGCTTCTTCCGGACCATGTTTGTCCGTTGGATTTGGGTTTGGGTTTGGGTTTGGGTTGGTTGGCTAGTGCACAAGATACAAGATGGAAAGTCAGTGTGGATGGATGCCCAAAACCAAGAAAACTGGATCACACAGAAAAAGTCGGGCCCGCTCTTGCCCGCGGGCGGTTTCGCAGCCACCAGTCACTGCAAATGAGTCGATTGAGCTAGGTAGCCACGTAGGCGGACGAAGGGCCCCGGGGAGGCCACCGTCCTCTCGTCGTCCGTGCCTCTTTTCCACGGCGCGGACGTTTCTTCGTCGCTCGAGCATGCCATGTACTACTACTACTACGAGCGTAGTAGAGTCGCTAGTACGAGAGTACAATGTACGTGTGTACACCAGGTGTAGGCGTGGACGAGTACATACTCCTAGAGTACATCATGTTTGTACATCATACGAGAAGATTAAGCATAATGTACGAGAGCATTATACATCCTGTATATATATATATATATAACATTATAATGCATAATAATAGCTATTAACATACGAGCTCGTAATATACTCGAGCTAATAATAATATTATGTACGAGCCGCATATACTAGCTAGCGTAATATTAATATTATTTATATATATATATATATATTAATAATATGAACAATATTAGTACTACGAGTACGAGCGTAGTATGCACACTCTTCTAGTACGCCGATCCTCTCCTCCAAGATCCTCTCCGATACCTCTCCGATACCATCTTTTCGGCGGTTCCACCATTCCACCGACTCGTAGTACATACTATATTATAATAATAAAAAATCGCTCTCCGACACCCGGTGCCCCACAAAGCGAGGGAAATCAGCATGGCGCCGGCGAGGGTGT
>Ga0315315_10007485_pt1 | contig 10111 bp, 13 predicted proteins | sample M140m3416metaG_FD_203699 | JGI IMG/M metagenome (GOLD analysis project Ga0315315, IMG submission 203699) | Ammonia-oxidizing marine archaeal communities from Monterey Bay, California, United States - M1 40m 3416 | ecosystem: Environmental > Aquatic > Marine > Intertidal zone | place: USA... | reverse complement strand
AAAAGCTGGTAAATTTATAAAACCAATACTAAAAGGTAATTTGGTATTTAATAGTGTGCCAGAATACCAAAAACCAACAGCACCAAACAAGGATATGATAAAACCAATTGTTGCAGCACTCCCTATAGCTTTTTTAATTGGGTAACCAAAGTATTTCAAAATTGGAACATTCATTACAGCACCACCAATACCCATTGGTGCTGAGATAAAACCTGAAATCAACCCAAATATAAATTTATACTGAATTTTAAATTTATTATTTTTAACTTTTTGTTGATTAGAATTGATTAACATATAAGTCCCTAGGCAATATACAACTATTGTAAAAAAAATAATGAGTACCTTTGTTTTCATTGAAGCTGCAAATATCGTACCAAGCAAAACACCAATAACTACAAACAGACCATATGTTTTAATTAAATTTTGATCTACTGATTTATGTTTATTATGTGTATAGACAGAAACCATTGAGGTAGGAATAATTATTGCAAAAGAAGTTCCAACAGCTAAATGCATTAAATAATCTTGATTAATACCTAGAGCTTCAAAAATAAAAAAAAGAAAAGGTACTGTTATTAATCCACCTCCAATTCCAAATAATCCTGCAAAAAAACCAACTGGTATTGCAGTAATAACCATTAATAAAACATATATAGAGTACTGGTTAGATAGGATTGAGTTTAACAGACTAGCCTACTCTTTGTTCAAAGTTATTATATTTAATTTTATCCATAATGTGATCAATTTTTTGAACATCTGCATCTCGAACACACATATTTTCACTTAAATATCTTTTCCAATAACTAGCACCAGATTGACCATGAAATAGTCCAAGTGTATGTCTCATAATTTGGTTTAATCTAGTTCCTTTCTTTAGCTCATCTTTTATATAAGGAATTAAATTTTCAATAACTTCTTGTCTACTTGGTACATTTTCATTTTTGAATATTTCTCTTTCAATATCTGCTAAAAGATAAGGAGTATGATATGCGGCTCGACCGATCATAACTCCATTAGTTTTTTTTAAATGACCTTTTATCTCTTCGGTCTGAGTTATGCCTCCATTAATGATAATTTCTTCATTCGGAAAATCTTCCTTTAGTTTATAAACATAATCATATTTTAGAGGGGGAATATTCAAATTTTGTTTTGGAGTGAATTTACCTAGCATAGCTTTTCTAGCATGAATAATAAAAGTTTTGATACCTGCTGATCTTAAAATAGATATAAATTTATGGAAATTTTCGTAATCTTCAACGTTATCATAACCAATACGTGTCTTGATTGTAATTGGCAGTTTGGTTACTGATTGCATTTTGCTTAAACATTCTGCTACAAGTTTTGGTTCTTTCATCAAACAAGCACCAAATTTATTTTTTTCAACTTTTTTACTAGGACAGCCTAAATTTAAATTTATTTCATCATAGCCAAAATCCTCACCTACTTTTGTTGCTTCAGCTAAAAGTTTAGGTGAAGATCCACCTAATTGAAGTGCTACTGGTTTTTCATTGATATTGAATTCAAGTAATTTTTTTTTATCCCCTCTACTTATTGCTTCATCAACAATCATTTCAGTGTATAAAAGTGTATTTTTAGAAATTAATCTTAAAAAATATCTTTCATGACGATCCGTACAATCCATCATTGGTGCTACTGATATTTTTCTATTTATTTTCATCTAAATGTTTCGGCAAAAAAATATAATTATCTCCGAACCTGCTAACAAGTTTATATTTCAAATTTTTGATATGTTCTATAATTTCTTCACTGCTAGTGGTCATGTTTTCTTGCTTTCTTTTTTTATTTCCCCAAATTTCAATTAAAATTACTGGTTTATATTCAAGAATTTTTTCTTTACCTCCCAATAACAATTCATATTCTTTACCTTCAATATCAATAATCAATATATCAAATTCCTTTATATCGGTGTCATCTAACCTTTTCATATGATTAAGAATTTTTTTGCTATGAATTTCTGAGGATAGTCTATTTTTTTCTATATCTTCATTTGTTATTACATGCATTCCACCAGAATTATTTTTTATTCTATCAGCGCTATCATCTAAAAAATAAATTTCTTGATTTTTATTACCTATGGCAAAATTAATTGTTTCTATATTTGTAATATCATTTAACTTTATATTTTCATTTAAATGTTCAAATGTTGGGGGATATGCTTCAATTGCTGTTATCTTTTCAAAATACTTTGATAATGGCAAAGCTAGTGTTCCAATATGGCAACCTATGTTTAAACAATGTTTAAGGTTATATGTTTTTTTGATACGGGTTATTAATAAAATAACGTCATTATTCCATTGCACTCCATTAACAAGCGTTTTTTGAATAAGATCATCTTTATTTTTTATTAAATATTTAATTCCATTAATTTCTGAAATTTCAGACATGACATAGGTTTATAGTTATTTTTAAGAATTTGAAGTATCAGAATCTTCAGATATTTGATTTTCGCTCTCAGAAACTTCCTCTAACGAAACATCTCCTTGATCACCTTCTGTCTCTTCAGTAATAGGTGTTTCAGGTACATCTGGTTGTGCAGTTTCAGAAAGTTCTGCTAAATCATCTTTTGATACTTGAATTTTTTCAGGAGCTTTTCTTGCTCTTTTAGATGGCAAAATTGGTGCCCCACTTTTTGAAATTTCACCTTTATATAAACTTTCAAAATCATCACCAACATCCTCATCAGCGTCAGCTCCATCATCTACTTGTTCAACATGTTTTCTTAATTTATAAACAGCACTTTCAGTTAAATCTGGAACTTTAATATTTTCTTCTGCAATTTCTCTTAATGCAATGACAGTGTTTTTGTCATTATCTCTTTCTAAAGTCGGCTCAATACCTGTGTTTAATTGTGTTGCTCTTTCTTTTGCAACAAGAACTAATTCATAAGGACTATCTACTTTATCTATGCAATCTTCTACTGTAACTCTAGCCATGACGGTTATCTATAAGCTGAGCAAAAAAAAATCAAGGATTATTTAAATATAATCTGGTTTTAACCTATTTCTCACTAGAAAAAGAGCTATTAAAGATAACAAAATATAAATAAAAGAAATCATAGCAATCTGTTCAATTGAAAACCCTTTATCAATTAATGCTCCAAATAAGGCAGTTCCAAAAGCGGTAGAAAATACCATTAAAGCAGTAGTTAAAGCTTTTATCGATCCAATATATTTAACACCATAAATTTCAGCCCAAGTGGAAGAACCTAACACGTTCGCTAATCCATTTGAAATACCTATTAATCCAAGAAAAATAAAAGCAGAAATTTCAATATCAAGATAAAATAATACTAAGGCTGACATTAATAACGGAATATTCATAAATATTAATAATTTTCTGCTTGTAAACTTATCAATTAAAAAACCAGAACCTAATAGTGTAATTACTGATAAGATTGAGTATGCCATAAAAGATTGGGCAATTATAAATTCGCCCCACTCTTTAGATTCTGTAATGTACGATTGATAAACAAAAACACCTGTAGCAATCCATGGCATTGCTAACATATTTAAACAAACTATATAAAATCTATAATCTTTAAGAACTTCAGCTCTTGTCCAATTTTTAATTTCCTTTATTTCAGAATCTTTATCAGCTACTTCCTCTCTGGAATCGAAATTAAGATTTTTAATTAAGACGAAAGAAACAATTGGTAAAAAGATCAAGATTAATATTGAAATTGATATCCATATATTTTGCCAAGCAGTGATAGTTAACAAATAAACAATCAAAACTGGTAAAATAAACTCAGCTGTTGAAAGTCCAAACCATCCAATACTTAAAGCTTTACCTCTAGATTTAGTAAAAAATCTTGAAATAGTCGTGGTTGCAGTATGAGACATCAAACCTTGACCAGAAAATCGCATTAAAAAAACTGCAATAAATAAAAAGACAACTGATGAAACTTTTGAGAAGAAAAAACACGAAAAAGCTAAAAGAAGAGTTACATAAAATGCAAATTTAAAAATATTGATATCATCAATTTTTTTTCCAACCCAAATCAAAAGAAAACTACTCAACAATGTAGCTGATGCATAAATTGAGCCAAATTGTCCATGTGTTATAGAAAGTGTTTCTCTAATACTAGAATTAAACAAACCAAGAAAAAAACTCTGTCCAAAGCTAGAAAAAAATGTAAAAATAAACCCAAATATAATTACTTTTAAACTTAAACTTTTAAACATAGAAAATTATGAGTTGTAATGTTGCTTTCATAGGTCTTGGTGTCATGGGTTATCCAATGGCTGGTTATATATCAAAAGGTGGGCACAATGTAACTGTTTTTAACAGAACAAAATCCAAAGCAGAAAAATGGATTAAAGAATACAAAGGTAAAATAGCGGAAACTCCTGCTGAGGCTGCAAAAGATGCAGAATATGTTTTTACCTGTGTTGGAAATGATAATGATCTACGAGAAGTAACTTTCGGTGATCAAGGTGCTTTTAAAACAATTAAAAAAGGTTCAATCTACGTTGATAACACAACAGCATCAGCAACAATTGCAAGAGAGATTTATGAATTTGCAAAAAAAAATGGTTTTGGTTCTTTAGATGCACCTGTTTCAGGTGGACAAGCTGGTGCAGAAAATGGTGCCTTAACAGTTATGATTGGTGGAGATCAAGTAGATTTTGATAAAGCAAAAGATAAAATTGATTGTTACAGTAAAAAAATGAAACTTCTTGGTACCACTGGTAGTGGTCAACTTGCAAAAATGGTTAACCAAATCTGTATTGCAGGACTTGTTCAAGGATTATCAGAAGGAATAAACTTTGGGATGAAAGCTGGATTAAATATGGAAGATGTTATCGAAGTTATTTCAAAAGGTGCTGCTCAATCTTGGCAGATGGAAAATAGATTCAAAACAATGATTGATGATAAGTTTGACTTTGGATTTGCAGTTGATTGGATGAGGAAAGATTTAAAGATTGCAATGGATGAAGCTAAAAATAATGGTTCATTGTTACCTGTTACAGAACTTGTAGATAAATTTTATGGTGAAGTTCAAGGTATGGGTGGAAATCGTTGGGACACCTCAAGTCTTATTAAAAGATTTAGAAAGTAATGTATGCAACCAGCATACTATGAAAACCTAGAAGAAATTCAAAATAAGTATTGGTCGATGTTGGATGATGCTATAACTAACAGATCTTCATCATTTAGAATTCCAGTTTTTATGTGTTCTCATCAAGGTGAAATTGATGGAAGAATAGTGGTATTGAGAAAATCAGATAGGACAAATAATTTTCTACAGTTTCATACAGATCTTAGATCTTCAAAAGTAGATATTTTAAAAAGAAATAATAAAGCATCATTACTCTTTTATGACAAAGAAGAAAAAATCCAACTCAGAGTGAAAGTTGAATGTGAAATAAATAATCAAAATTCTACAACTGAGGAGTCTTGGAAAAACACTCAACATATAAGCAGAAGATGCTATTTAACTGATAGCCCTCCAGGGACTACATCGGAAAATCCAACATCTGGGATGATATCTAAAATAGAGGATTTTGATTATACCATGGAGCAAAGTGAAGATGGTTACAAAAATTTTACTGTAATAAAATGTAAAATCAAGTCGATTGAGTGGTTATATCTTGCAGCTAAAGGACATCGAAGAGCTAAGTTTGATTTAAAAACTAATAAGAATATTTGGCTTGTTCCATAAAAATATAACTTTTAACTTGAAGAAAACCTGTTTTAAAAATATGATAAATCCATGAACACAGTAAGAGTTATGTCGATTGTTGGTATTGCAATTTTTGCACTAAGCATTATTTGTATCGCTGCTTGGGGTGGATCTGTTGATAATGATGCAGCTCTTGGCTGGGGTTATATAGGATCATTATATGGTATTGCATTAGCAATAGTTGGTATTGTTCAAACTAACAATTTAAAGAAAAAAAAATAAGTTAACTTACTTTAATTATATAGTTTAAACATCCAGTTATTAAATTCGATTGATTTCATGCTCACACTCAATCGATCATTATAGTTCAAAGCTTCAATGCACATAATCTCTAAATTTGATCTTTCTCCTTCAACTAATAAAAAAGAGTATCTTTTATATTTTACTTCACCTTTGGGATAACCGGGATGATCTTCGAAGTCGTTCATTATTTCAACATTATTAAAGATACTTTTTAAATCATTTAAAATTTCATCTTGTTTTTTATAACAATTGCTCATGTCATTTTCGTAAGTTATATAACCGTTAAGCCCAATAATTGTAAAATTAGGATCATTAAATTTGAAATCTATTTGAACAGATTCATAATTTAATAAATTTTTTGTATAAAAAATTCCTGCTACATCTTTGCTGAAAGATTTTTCATTAGCATATATAAATTCTTTTTGATTCAAAATCTCTTCCTCACTAAAAAATTTAAGTAGACTGTCTCCAATACTTATACCTTCCATTTCTATATTTTCTATGTTTTCAGCATAAGATAAAATAGAAAAATTAAAAAAAATAAGAAAAAATAAAGTGAAAAGTTTTTTCATATTAATTATATTAAATTTGCTTGCATACAAAATTTGTCATTGTTTCTTTAATACTGTTTGGCGTAGGATAAACCCATGTTTTACTAATTTCTCCAGATCCCGTTATGTTACCAGTTCCCATTTCACCTTTGTAGTTTGTTATTTGAAGATTTTTGTATCTGTTTAAATCACAATCCACAACTACTCGAGTTATATCAGACAAATAACCATATCCACCTTCATCAACATAATCGGTTAATTCCCAGTAATAAATTAATTCATTTTTTTTAATTATTCTATTAGTATCAATATAATATTTATCTGAGTCTACAGTTCTTGCTATAAATTTCCATTCAGCATGACTTGGTGTTGAAAATATCAGACATAAAAATAATAGAATAAAATATAGTTTTAGCTTTTTCATCTTAATTAAAAAATTGATTTAGAATATCTTTTCCAATTATCTTGATAATGTCTAGTATTTTCTGCAACAGCTTTTTTTTCTTCCTCGGTTACTTCTCTCACCACTTTGCCTGGTGAACCAACTACCAATGAGTTGTCTGGTATAACTTTATTTTCTGTAATCAAAGCTTTAGCTCCTATGATGCAATTTTTTCCAATTTTAGCTTTATTGAGAATCACTGCACCTATTCCAATTAAACTATTGTCTCCTATAATACAGCCATGAAGCATAACTAAATGTCCAACTGTTACATCTTTACCAACTTTTAAAGGACAGCCTGGATCGGTATGTAAAACACTTCCGTCTTGAACATTTGACCCCTCACCTATGTAGATATTTTCAATATCCCCTCTTAAAACTGCATTAAACCAAATACTAGAGTTCTTTTCTAATGTAACATCACCTATTATGGTTGCATTAGGAGCTACCCAATTATCGCCAGAGTTTTTTGGTTTTTTATCTTTTAAATCGTAAAACATAATTTATATATTATTACATTATGCCAATACAAACTCCAATATGTGATTTCGGCCAAAAGGCTCATGACTTTAAGCTTAAATCTACTGATAATAAAATTATTTCTTTAAATGATGTTAAAGGTGAAAATGGAACTTTGATTATGTTTATCTGTAATCATTGTCCTTACGTTAAAGCAGTTACAAAAGATATAGTAGAAGACTGTAAAAAATTAAAAGATCTAGGAATAAATTCAGTAGCAATTTGTGCAAATGATGCTGAAAATTATCCTGAAGACTCTTTTGAAAATATGATTGAATTTAGAAACAAAAATCAGTTTAGTTTTCCTTATTTAGTGGATGAAACTCAAGAGATAGCTAGAACCTACGATGCTGTATGCACTCCCGATTTTTTTGGATATAATAAAAATTTAGAACTTCAATACAGAGGAAGATTAAGAGAACTTAAAAACTTAGTTCCAGTAAGAGATGGTGAAAGTGATTTGTTTAAAGCAATGAAGCTAATAGGTGAAACAGGAAAAGGACCTGAAAGTCAAACTCCAAGCGCTGGTTGTAGCATAAAGTGGAAAAATAGTTAATGTATTTGATAGTTACAAGAGCCTTTCCTCCAGAATTAGGTGGCATGCAAAGTTTAATGTGGGGTCTTAGTAAAGAAATGTCTAAAAACTTTATGATTAAAGTTTTTGCAGATTATCAAGAAAATCATAAGGAATTTGATAATAAAGAAAACTTTTCAATAGAAAGAGTTGGTGGAATAAAATTTTTAAGAAAAATTAGAAAAGCTCAATTAATTAATGAATATTTAAAAGAAAATAAAGTTCAATGTGTTATTGCTGATCATTGGAAGAGTTTAGAATTAATCAATACAAATAAAAAGAAATATTGCCTAATACATGGCAAAGAAATTAATCACACTAAGGGAAGCTCCTTAAATAAAAGAGCTAATAAGGTTTTAAATAATGTAGAAAAAGTAATCGCTAATTCAGAGTATACAAAAAATTTAGCAATTAATAATGGTGTTGAAGCTAATAGAATAGTTGTGATTAATCCCGGAGTAAATCCTGGTCCAGAATTAAATAAAAAATCTCTTGATAAAGTTGAGAGCTTATTAAAAGTAAAAACTCCACGTCTTATTACCATATCAAGATTTGATAAAAGAAAAAATCATGAAAAAGTAATTATGGCTTTACGAAATTTAAAACAAAAGTATCCTGATATTGTCTATGTGTGTATTGGAGACGGAGATGAACTAGATAACATTAAAGAGCTAGTAAAAGAATTAGATTTAAGCACACAAGTGATGTTTTTTAATGACATAAGTGATGATTTAAAACATTCGCTATTGGCTAAATCTAATATTTTTGTGATGCCGTCAATAATACACAAGACTTCTGTTGAAGGATTTGGAATTGCTTATGTGGAAGCCGCACAATACGGTATCCCCTCTCTTGGTGGAAAAGATGGTGGTGCTGCAGATGCAATTGATCATGACAAAACAGGATTAATTTGTGATGGAAGTAATTTAGAAGATGTTTATTCCTCTTTAGATTCTATGATAGAAAACAAAAAATATTTAGAGCTTGGTAAAAATGCTAAAGAGTATGTTGCAAAGTTTGAGTGGAATAAAATATTTAACGAATATAAAAAAATTCTTAATTAAGATAAAGAATTAGATAATCTTTCAAAAACTTTTTCAGCACTTAAATTATTGAGGTCAGCAACTTCGATTGCTTTAAAATTATCTCTTTCAATACTAACTTTATAAGCAGTAGTGTGTTTACCAAACAATGTAAGTCCTTTGGTTCCGGTATGAGCTGAAATATGTGCAGGACCAGTATCATTAGCAACCACAAAGGAACTGCCCTTAATTAAAGAAGTGAGTTGAGATATATCAAGTGCTCTTCCATTATCTAACAAGGCTATTGCATTAATATCTATTGCTTCATTAATTTCTAAGGGACCTGGAGCAGTTACAATTTTATACTCATCACCGTGGCTATCAGTAATCAATTGAATAAGTTTATTATAATGGGGCCATTTTTTTATTGTCAAATGTGGTGAACAAAAAGGAAATAATAGAATATATTTATCAAGCATATAAAAATTTTTAATTTCGCTGATATCTGTAGAAGCCCAATTAAAATCAGGTTTTAAAGTATTAGATGTATTCAAACCAGATTCTTTTAATTGGTAATTAAATCTCTCCAGGACAGAATTTTTATCAAACTCTTCTTTATTTTCATCCGATGGTAAAGTTGTGATAGAACTAGACCAAACTTCATTTCCTGCTTTAGGAAAAAGAATATTTTTGTAAAAATTCGTTCTAGATGAATTTTGAAGATCAAAAACTTTTGAAAAATTATGTTTCTTAATTTCGCGCATAAGAAAATATAAATAAATTAGATTATATCTTGGTAATCTTTTGTCTAAAATCACTTCATGAATAAAAGGATTTTTCTTAAATAAATCAAAGTATGGTTTAGTTGTAAGTAAATATATTTGATCATTTTTATGATTTTCAGATATATCTTGAATTGCACCACATGCTTGCGCTATATCTCCTAAAGAACCATGTTTGATAATTAAAATATTAGACATATTTATAACAAGATAACACAGTATTAAATTTTATGAATAAAATTATAGTAGAAGTTTCAATTGGTGAACTTTT
>Ga0315315_10007484_pt1 | contig 10113 bp, 7 predicted proteins | sample M140m3416metaG_FD_203699 | JGI IMG/M metagenome (GOLD analysis project Ga0315315, IMG submission 203699) | Ammonia-oxidizing marine archaeal communities from Monterey Bay, California, United States - M1 40m 3416 | ecosystem: Environmental > Aquatic > Marine > Intertidal zone | place: USA... | reverse complement strand
TCTTTAATAAAAACGCTTCTCATAACGATTTACGTGTGAGAGGCGTTTTTTTTTACGTCTCTAAAGACTCTTCGTTATCAGGTAAAGTTTCTTCCTCTGCCATATCATTGGTTGTTTGTTTTATTGGCGGAGTTGTTGTTTGAGGTTGAGAAGCTTGATTTCTTTTTAGGGCTTTATCTAATTTTTTTTGGGTATCTTCTACTGAAAGATTCAATATTATTTGAAATTCAGCTATTATTCTTTCATAAGCTTTTTCAAATAGTTGTCGTTCACTATAAGATTGATCAACCATAAGATCATCACCTTTATTTAAATCTCGTACTACTTCAGCAAGTTCGTAAATTTTTCCTGATGAAATTTTTGCCTCATATTCCTGTGCTCTTCTACTCCACATAGACCTTTTTATTTTAGGTTTACTTTTTAGGATTGAAATACACTTGTTAACTTGGTTTATTGAAGCGAGAGGTCTAAGATGTGACTGTTTATTAACTGGCACCATCCCATTTGCTTTATCTTTTTCAAATTTGATTACATATGTCTCAACATCAATCCCACCTATGCTTATTTTTTTAAATTCAGTTATTTGTCCAACACCATGTTTGGGATAAACTATATAATCTTTAATCTTGTATTCACGTTTTTCAGTTTCTTGTTTCTTTACTTTTTTAATCTCAGGTTTTGTTTCAGTATTTTTAGAAATTCTTAAATTATCAGTTTTTGTTTCAGTTGATTTTTCAACTTTATTTATAACTTTTTTGGTTAAAGATTTTTTAATTTTAGTTTTGATTATTTTTTTAACTTTTTTAGAAGTCTTTTTAACTTTTTTACGAGCAACTTTATTTTTGACTTTTTTATTGTTTTTTTTTTTAAATGTTTTCTTTAAAATATTTTTCAAACTTATTTTGCTCATCTTTATATTTTTCATGATCCGAAGGTGGATCTTTTTTTTCAGTTATATTGGGCCAGATTTCAGAGTATTGTTTATTGATATCTAACCATTTTTCACTTCCAGGTTCTGTGTCTGCTTTTATAGCATCAACAGGACATTCCGGTTCGCAAACGCCACAATCTATACACTCATCCGGTTTAATTACAAGCATATTTTTTCCCTCATAAAAGCAATCAACAGGACACACCTCAACACAATCCATAAGTTTGCACTTAATACATTTTTCATTAACTATGTAAGTCATTACTGGTTTTCTTTTTTAATTTTTTCTTTGATATCGCCCATAATTTTGTTGTCAATATACATTAATCCAGCAAGTCTTCTCATTAAATTTGTCTCATATATGTCCGCTTCTTTGTTTGAATAAATTATTTTCCATAAAGATTCTATAATTTCTATTTTTTTTCTTTCTTCCATAGTTTTAACTTCTTTTGTAAAATCTAATATTTGATTAGTGTTTTCTTCTAATATTTTTCCTTCTTTAATGATATTTTCTAAATTTTGTTCATCAGCACCTAATTTTAAAAGAGCTTGATTTATTATCTCCTCTTCTTTTTTTTGGAAATTTTCGTCAATTTTTGCCGCATGTATTAATAATGCAGCAATTTTTACAAAGTCGCTATTTTTATTGTTTTTTATGTAAAACATTATTTTAATTAAAATTTAGATCTTTTAAAACACCAAAAGGACTTTCTTTAATAATTTTTTTGCTCATTTTTTTTAATTTCTTTTGAGGATGATATTTAAAGAATATATCATTTTCTTTTTCAAAAATTTTATAACCCATATTTTTTAAAAGTTTCTTAAAATTATCCTTATTACATCCTAACAAATTCAACATATCAGAGGTCATTTTAATTTCTTTTTCTTTATCTTGCTTAGAATTAATGATTTGAACAAATAGTCTCTCTAAAATATCAATTCTTACATATATGTTAGCAAATTTTTCAAAACCACATAGCAACATAAAATTTCTATTCTTAATTTTATTATTTTCTACAAAATTAAGACCAAAAGTAGGTGGCTTTAAATTAAAATATTTTTGATAAAAATTTTTCCAAAGTAAAGTTCTTAATGATACTGCTTCGGGTTTAATCAATTGGTAGAGAAAAATATGATATCTTCCAAATTTGACACCAAGTTCTCTCAAGACTTTTCTTTCATTTTGACCAAGATCTTTTAAATATTCTGCTACTTTATTTCTCTCTAGCACCCCATTATTTTCATACAGTTGATAGGCGAGAGCTTTAATTGATGAGTTTTTTTCTTTTAAATCTTTTAAATCAATAAGGCTTTTAAGTATTGTATCAATTTTATTTTTTAACCATTTTTCTAAAAAAATAACTAATTTTTGTGTTTGATTGTGCTCTAGAATATCATCAACAATCATTTCAATATTTGGATTTAAGTAATCTCTGCCAGATAACAATTTCGCTATTGGGTATTTTTTCCAATAAATTTTAAAATCATCTTTAATCTCGATTAAACTAGTTTCGATAATTGCATCTATTCGTCTTAAAAGTTCTGGACCCACACTTTGTCTTGCTGCTTTTTTAAGTGATTTAATATCAGTTTCTAATGCTCCTTTTTTTAAATCAAGCTCTAATTTAAGACCATTAATCCTTCCAATAAATTGATTATCAATCATAACTTCATTGTTTTCTAAAATTTTTGTATCAAATTCCATATCTTGTTTTAAACCCCTCGCGAGAACACTTGCTCTTTTATCAATAAATGTTTTTGTAAGTTCTTCATGGAGTCTATCTGAAAGTTTATCCTCTAATAATTTTGTTTTTTCTATCCAGTAGTTTTGATTTTCTATCCAATTATTTTTATTTGAAACATATGACCAAGTCCTCACATTTGCAATTCTATTTGATAAAGAATCTACATTTCCATCTAATTTATCAAGTTTCATGAGCTGTTGGCGCATAAAGTCATCGGTAATTTTACCTTTATCACTATTCAAATATTTGAAAACGTTTCCAATAACCTCATAATGATTTCCATAAGTTTTTTTTACAAAATCTGGTATTTGACAACATTCCCAAAGAAGGTTTAGTTTTTTTTGATCAAAATCAATATTTTCAAAGTTTTTATCTCTTAAAAAATATTTGAGAGCCTTTTCGTCCTCACATTCATGTATTTTTCTTAACCACTTTTCATTTGGTTTTTTGTCTAAAGATTTAATTAATGAAGAAGGATTATCAAAATTTAAATTTGAATTTCTCCAAAATAAATACTGTATTTCTTCAAATTTATGGTTTTCTAATAAATCAACTTCTTCAGCATTAATATCTTTACAATCTCCAGTAATTCCAAAACTACCATCATTTAAATATCTCCCAGCTCTTCCTGCAATCTGCCCAATTTCTGATAAATTAAGTTTTCTTAATTTTCTTCCATCAAACTTTTTTAAATTTGAAAAATAAACATGATCAAGATCCATATTTATTCCCATACCAATAGCATCTGTTGCAACTAGAAAATCTACATCTCCTGATTGGTATAGTTCTACTTGTGCGTTTCTGGTTTTGGGACTTAAAGATCCCATTACAATTGCGGCACCACCCTTTTGCCTTCTTATTAATTCAGCAATTGCATAAACCTCTTCAGCTGAAAATGCTATAATTGCGGTTTTTCTTTGTACTCTTGAAATTTTTTTATGACCAGCATATGAAAGCTTAGACAATCTATTTCTATTAATAAATTCAATATCATCATCTAATTTTGAAATAATATTTTTAATAGTATAAGAACCCATTAACATTGTTAATTTCGTTCCTCTTAAGTTTAATAATCTTTCAGTAAAAATATGGCCTCTCTCATGATCAGCACACATTTGTATTTCATCGACACCAACAAAATCTAATTGCTTATCAACAGGCATCGACTCGACGGTACATAAAAAATATTTTGCATTTGATGGGATAATTTTTTCTTCACCAGTAATCAAAGCAACCTTGTCTAAACTAGTCTTTTTAACTATCTTGTCGTACACTTCACGAGCTAAAAGTCTAAGAGGAAATCCAATCATTCCACTGTCAAATGATAGCATTGTTTCAATAGCCAAATGAGTCTTGCCCGTATTTGTTGGACCAAGAACTGCTGTGATTTTATTTTTTGCCATTTCTATCTTTGGTATATTTAAATTTTTACCTACCAGATGTAGCTAGCATTAAAGAACAAAAATAGACTAAAACATGACCGAATCGGAGAGTAAAAAGTTCTCATTTTGATAATAACTTAAACTATTCTAACATAATTTAAAATTTTTTCTAAAACTTTAATAATAATATTAGTTTTAACCACCAGGTCCTAAATCTGAAGGTTTTACTTTTAAAATTTTCCATACTCCTGAACCAGAGGTAATTATTTTATTATCACATTTTAAAACACAAAATAAAAATATAAGAGTTTTTGTTTTTTTTAAAATTTTTACATTACCAATAATTTCATTACCAATTTTTGAAGCACCTATAAATTTTAAATCTAACGATATTGTAACACAAGGTGCATTTTCAGCCGATCTATGTGCTGCTGTTCCAGCACCGGCATCTATCAATGCTGATAGATATCCACCATGGGTTATACCCGCAGCATTTAAATGATTTTCTACAATTGTTGATTTAAATTCATATTCATTTTCAGAAATATTTCTAAATAAAAGACCACCGTTATGTTTCATGAAACCTGGTTTAAGACTTATTTGTTCAAATTTATCAGACATTATTTTTTATAGTATAAATGTTAAAATTAATAAAATAATAAAAATAATTATAAAAAAGTAAATAACGGACTTTTGTAATGAGGCTTTCGTTAACCAATTAAACATTTTTATTTCTCACTAATGGTGCGCCTGCTAGGAGTCGAACCCAGAACCTCCTGGTCCGTAGCCAAGCGCTCTATCCAGTTGAGCTACAGGCGCATTTTTAATTTTATTTAATTATAGTATACCAATTTTTAGTGTATTTTAATGATAAGACAAATTTAAAATTATATGAAAAATAAATTAATTGAAGTGGTTATTGTAGGTGCAATTAGAACACCAATAGGCACATTCAAAGGCTCATTAAGAAATATGAGATCTGACGAGCTTGGATCTATAGTTATTAAAGAGGTCTTAAGCCAATCTAAATTTATAAATGAAGAAATTGATGAGGTAATAATGGGCCAGGTATTAACTGCTGGTGCTGGACAAAACCCAGCAAGACAAGCTGCAATAAAAGCTGGTATACCAAATTCAAAACCAGCTCATATAATTAATCAAGTATGTGGATCCGGACTTAGGGCGGTTATCTCAGGTTATCAATCAATAAAATTAGGGGAGTCAATAAATGTAATTTCTGGAGGTCAAGAAAATATGTCTTTAGCTCCACACTCAATATTTTACCGAGAAAAAAAAAATTTTTCAGAAGATAAATTATTAGATACGATGATTAATGATGGTTTAATTGATGCATTTAACAATTATCATATGGGTGTTACAGCTGAAAACGTTGCAAAAAAATTTGATATATCGAGGCAAGAACAAGATGAGTTCGCCTTAAATTCTCAAAAAAAAACAGAAATAGCTATTACTCATAATAAATTTAATGATGAATTAATTAAAATAAATCATGATGGGAACATTTTAAATAAGGATGAACATCCAAGACAGGGTTTAAAAATTTCTGAATTAAAAAAATTAAAAACTGTCTTTCAAGAAAATGGAACTGTTACACCTGGAAATTCTTCAGGAATAAATGACGGTGCTGCAGCTTTATTATTGACTTCTTTAGAAGAAGCAGAAAAAAAATCAATTAAACCTCTAGCAAAAATAGTATCATGGGCTTCTGTTGGGGTAGATCCCTCTTTGATGGGTTTAGGACCTATAGAGGCCGTAAAAAAAGCAGTAGAAAAAGCAAAATGGAATATAGATGAAATTGATTTATTTGAGGTTAATGAAGCCTTCGCTGCTCAAAGTATAGTTGTAATTAGAGAACTAGGAATTGAGAAAAATAAAGTAAATGTCAATGGCGGTGCAATTGCTCTTGGTCACCCAATTGGAGCTTCAGGAGCAAGAATTCTTGTAACTTTAATTCATGAAATGAAAAGACAAAAAAAAAATAAAGGTTGTGCCACACTTTGTATAGGTGGAGGAATGGGTATTGCTCTATGTGTTGAGAGAATTTAGGAATTAATCTTTCCGTATTTCTCTTCTAATAAAATTTTTTGTATCCATATTTTAGCATCTACATAAGTGCTAACTTTTGGTTGAATAAGTGTTTTTAATAACTTTTTAATCATTTTTGAAGCATGTATGTAAAGAGTGTCAAAAAATTGAGCAGAATGTGTTAGAATTTGCAAATAACAATATTTTTATAGTGTATAAAACATAAAAAATGACTGAAAAATTATTAGTTCCAGACATTGGTGATTTTGAAAATGTTGAAGTAATTGAATTACTGGTCAAAGAGGGACAAGAGATAAAAAAAAATGATCCAGTCGTTACTATAGAAAGTGACAAATCAAGTGTAGAAATTCCATCTACATTCTCTGGAAAAATCGATTCAATAGCAGTAAAAGTTGGGGATAAAGTTTCAAAAGGTGACTTGCTTCTTAATATATCAAATTTGAGTCAAGAACCTCTATCATCAAAAGATGTTCCAAAAAATACTGAAAATTTAATTCAAGAAGCAGAAAGTTCTTTAAAAAAAAATCAAGAACAAAAAGTACCTACTCAAAAGATTGAAAAAGAAAAATCAAAAATAATTCAAGTAGTAAATGAAGGTGATATTGACCCACAAGAGACAAGTGAATGGCTAGAGTCTCTTACTGCAGTTATAGATAAAGATGGAAATCAAAGAGCACATTACTTAATTAAAGAATTAATCAACAAAGCTTATATGGAGGGTGCTAATATTCCATATACGCAAAATACACCATATATAAATACCATTCCAACGAGTGAAGAAAAAAAGTCTAATGGTGATCAAAACACAGAAAGAAGAATTAGATCATTAATTAGATGGAATGCTGCTGCAATGGTAGTGAGAGCCAATAAAAAATTCCCAGAACTTGGGGGGCATATAGGAACTTTTGCATCTGCAGCAACTCTTTATGATGTGGGGATGAATCATTTTTGGCGGGCAAAAAATAATAAATTTGGAGGTGATTTAGTTTATTTTCAAGGACACAGTGCGCCTGGCATGTATGCAAGAGCTTTTCTTGAAGGAAGGTTAAATGAAAAACAATTAGATAGTTTTAGACAAGAGGTTAATCCTGGTGGCTTATCGTCTTATCCGCATCCTTGGTTAATGCCAAAATTTTGGCAATTTCCAACTGTGTCAATGGGATTGGGACCAATGTTAGCGATTTATCAAGCAAGATATATGAAATATTTAATAAATAGAGGATTAATAAAAGACGAAGGTAGGAAAGTTTGGGCATTTCTAGGCGATGGAGAAATGGACGAACCAGAATCCTTAGGGGCAATTGGTTTGGCAGCTAGAGAGAAATTAGATAATTTAATATTTGTAGTAAATTGTAATCTTCAAAGATTAGATGGGCCTGTACGAGGTAATGGAAAAATCATTCAAGAATTAGAAGGTATTTTTAGAGGAGCAGGATGGAATGTTATTAAAGTAATTTGGGGCTCTTATTGGGACCCCTTATTAGCTAATGATAAAACTGGGCATTTGGTGAAAACAATGAATGAGACAGTGGATGGTGAATATCAAGCAATGAAAGCAAGAAATGGTTTATATGTAAGGGAGAAATTTTTTGGAAAATATCCAGAAACCAAAGAATTAGTTTCCAGTCTTTCAGACAAAGATATTTGGCGATTAAATAGAGGCGGTCACGATCCTCATAAAGTTTTTGCAGCTTATGATAGAGCATCAAAAAACATAGGAAGTCCAACAGTAGTTATTGCTAAAACAATCAAAGGATACGGAATGGGAAAAAGTGGTGAAAGTGTTAATACTACTCACCAAACTAAGAAATTAGATATAGATGATCTAATGTATTATAGGGATAGATTTGATGTTCCTTTGACAGATCAACAGGTAAAAAATATTGAGTATTATAAGCCGGATCAAAATTCCCCAGAAATAAAATATATTAAAGAAAGAAGACTTCAGTTAGGTGGCTTTATTCCAGAAAGAACTACTTATGCAAAACCTATTAAAGCACCCTCAAAAGATATTTTTGACAACATGAAAGAATCTACAGGTAAAAAAGAAATGTCTACAACAATGGCATTAGTAAGAATGTTAACCAACCTTCTAAGAGACAAAAACGTTGCTCCAAGATTAGTACCCATTATTCCTGATGAAGCGAGAACATTTGGAATGGAAGGTTTTTTTCAAAAAATAGGTATTTATGCTCACGAAGGTCAAAAATATGAACCAGAGGATTCAGCACAATTAAGTTCATATAGAGAAGAAAAAAGTGGACAAGTTTTAGAAGAAGGAATTAATGAAGCAGGCGCAATGTCATCTTGGATTGCTGCTGGAACTTCTTACACGAACCACGATATTGAAATGATACCAATATATCTCTTTTACTCTATGTTTGGATTTCAAAGGATTGGTGATTTTGCATGGGCAGGTGCAGATAGTCAATCTAGAGGATTTTTGATTGGTGCTACAGCAGGTAGAACAACTTTAGCAGGTGAAGGATTACAACATCAAGATGGCCATAGCCATTTATTAGCATCCACTATACCAAACTGCGTGTCGTATGACCCAACTTTTCATTATGAGCTAGCTGTTATTTTTAGAGAAGGACTTAAAAGAATGCATGAAAAGAAAGAAAATATCTTTTACTACATTACCACGATGAATGAAAATTACCCTCATCCTGCAATGCCAAAAGATAAATCTTGTGAGGAAGGTATTTTAAAAGGAATGTATAAAATAAAAGAATTTAATAAATATAAAAAAACCAAAATTCAATTTTTGGGATCTGGCACTATTTTAAGAGAAATGATAGCTGGTGCTGAAATACTTCAAAAAGAGTATCAAATAGATAGCGAAGTTTGGAGTGTAACAAGTTTTAATGAGCTAAGAAGAGATGGTTTAGAAGTAGAAAGATACAATCTTCTAAATCCAGACAAAGATTTAAAAAAATCTTATGTAGAAAAATGTTTAGGTAAAACAGAAGGACCAATATTAGCAGCTTCTGATTATATGAGAATGAATTCTGATCAAATTAGGCCTTACGTGAATAAAAGTTTTTATTCATTAGGAACAGATGGATTTGGTCGAAGTGATACAAGAAAGAATTTAAGAAAATTTTTTGAAGTTGATAAGGAACATATCGTAACTTATGGATTAAGTGTATTAGCTAAAGAGCAATTAATCGCATCTAAATATGCAAAAGAAGCCATCAAAAAATATAAAATTGACACAAATAAACCAATGCCAACTAAGTTATAATGTCAGAATCTGAGATCAAAGTACCTAATATTGGAGATTTTAAAGATGTAGAGGTAATAGAAGTTTTGGTATCGGAAGGTCAGATACTAAAAAAAAATGATCCTTTAATAACTATAGAAAGTGATAAATCTAGCGTAGAAATTCCATCGAATTTTGATGGTAAAATTAAATCTTTAAAAATTAAAGTAGGAGATAAAGTTTCGGAAGGTGATTTAATACTAACTTTAGAAAGTATATCTGAAACTCCAAAACAAATTCAAAAAAAACCAATAATTGAAAAAGATTTAAAAAAAGTTCAAATAAATGAACCAGAAGTATCTCAAACTTTTATCAATCAAAATAAAGTCACAGATATTTCATCTGCAAGTCCAAAAATTCGAAAATTTGCTAGAGAACTTGGAGTTGATATTAATCAAGTTAAAGGCAGTGAAAGAGGAGGAAGAGTCATTGAAACTGATGTAAAATTATTTGTAGCAACCAAATCAAATTTAACTTCAACAAACAAAATTAAAAATGATGAAAAAATAAAACAAGATTATTCCCATTCTGAGTTCGGAGAAATAGAAGTTAAAGATCTACCAAGAGTGAAAAAATTATCTTCAAAATATCTTATGAACTCTTGGACTAATATTCCTCATGTAACTAATCATGCTGAGGCAGATATTACCGAACTAGAGGAGTTCAGAACTTCTCTTACTGATATTTATACTGGAGAAAAAAAGAAGATTACTCCTCTTGCTT
>Ga0315315_10007481_pt1 | contig 10114 bp, 17 predicted proteins | sample M140m3416metaG_FD_203699 | JGI IMG/M metagenome (GOLD analysis project Ga0315315, IMG submission 203699) | Ammonia-oxidizing marine archaeal communities from Monterey Bay, California, United States - M1 40m 3416 | ecosystem: Environmental > Aquatic > Marine > Intertidal zone | place: USA... | reverse complement strand
GCACTTAAGTTTTAAAACAGGCGAAGGCGGTGTTAGTGTAGCCACGGAGCGTATGCGAATAACGCCAAACGGCAGAGTTGGAATAGGCACAACTGCCCCAGACAGTCTTTTAGAAATTTCTAGTGGTGGGGCAACCACTGCTAAAGTCTCAACTAGCGCAACAAACAGTTACGCCGAAATGATTTTTGAAGACGGCAACGCTGGTTATGGCTTTCAGGTTAGGTCTGACGCCGCGGCAGGATTATCAACAGGCTCTATGGTTGTAAACGATAGAGATACTGGAAGTTTCCCTTTTGTAATAAAAGAAGGCAATGCTACAAATACGCTGGTGCTTTCAGGCAGTAATACTTGCTTTAACTCAACAGCAATAGGTTTTGCTAACCAAAGAGCAGTACAAATACAAACCTCCTCAACTGGATTAATAGCTATTCAGCATTTAAACACCGAAAGTGACGGCGCGGCTTACATATGGTTTACTCATAACGGCAGCGCAATTGGGAGTATTGTGCAAAACGGCACTTCAGGTATTACTTTTAACACTAGCTCTGACTATCGCCTTAAAGAAAACGTCAATTACTCTTGGGATGCTACAACAAGATTAAAACAGTTGAAGCCAGCAAGGTTTAATTTTATTGCAGACCGAGAAAAAGGAACTGTTGATGGTTTTATCGCGCACGAAGTATCAAGTGTTGTGCCAGAAGCTATTACAGGCGCAAAAGATGCAGTAGACGATGACAACAAACCAATTCATCAAGGCATAGATCAAAGCAAACTAGTACCATTACTGGTAAAAACAATACAAGAACTTGAAGCAAGAATAACCGCACTGGAGGCAGGATAATGGCTAACACGTACACATGGAACTTTGAACAACTAGATACAGCACCAACTGAAGGTTCGCTAAGTGACGTAGTTAAATCTATTCACTGGCGTATGAATGGTGTAAGTGACACAAGAACTCCAAATAACACTACGTCAATCTATGGGCAAGCAACTATAGGTGCTGCAAACGCAGATAGCTTTACAGCGTTTAACAGTTTGACCGAGGCTTGGTGTAAAACTCAGGTGCTTGCAAACATAGATAGAACAGAAGCAGAATTAAAGTCTGATATAGATACACAACTAACAGAGTTAGACACGCCTACCTCTGTAGGCAAGTTACCATCATCTTGGTAATAACCGCACTAGAATAAGTATAAATAGATGAACGGAGAAACAATATGTTAAGAATTTATATATTAGTTGCAGTTGTTGGACTTGTTGGTGGTGCAGTTTATGGTGCGTACTTCTACTACAAAGACACACAAGCACGTATTCAAACCCTTACGGAAAATGCAGCCAAATTAGAAATTGCAACTCAAACACAAAAAAACACTATAGATACTCTTGTGCAAGACGCTCAGAAAAATGCAGAACTTGCTAAAAAACTAAATACAAGACTTGAAGCTGCTAATGTTTATAAAAATAAATTAATTGGCAAATTAAGAAAACATGACCTTTCTCGTCTAAGTCAACAAAAACCTGCTTTGGTTGAAGGAAAAATAAACAATGCAACAAAGAGATTACTTGCCGAATTTGAAACAATCACTGGTTCTGTTTCTGTTATTACCGATTCTACTACTGAGTAGTGGGTGTTCAGTCTGGCCAAAACTAAAAGAAATATCTGTTCAAACTGTAGAAGTTAAAAGAACCATTCCTTTACAAAATAATCCTCGTCCTGTTGATATGAACGAGATGTATTTTTGGGTGGTCACAGAACAAAACTTTGAAGAGTTTAAAACTAAATTTATTGACAAAAATACAGAATTTTTATTTTATGGTATCAGTGTAAGAGATTATGAAAACCTTGCACTTAACATGGCAGAAATAAAAAGATACATAGAACAACAGAAAGAAATTATAATTTATTATGAAGATGCGATAACCTTTCAACAAACTGGTAAAAAACCAAAACAAGAGGACAAAGAGGTAAAGGATAATGGGAAAGTTCAACAATAAAATTTCAGCAGAATTTCATCCACCTAAAAAGTGGATATTGGAACGTGCGCTTACATATCAAAATGCTGATATGGAAGAATCGGCACTTCAATCGGTTGGAATAAAATGTCCAGCAAGTAAAATCACTTGCAAAAAAGGATTTGAAACAGACCTCGCAAGTGTACCTCGCGGTATTTGGTGGTCAATTTCCCCTTGGGATATTGCTCGAGCTGCAATTATTCACGACCTACTATACAAACGTATTCGGGAGTATCGTGCAGAAAATGACTATGCAGACAACCCAGATTTAGAAACAGTAGTTAATAACTATACCGCTGCAAAGAAAGCTGCAGACGATGTGTTTTTAATGGCAATGAAAGATGCAAGTCCAACTGTTCCAAATTGGAAAATAAAAGCAGCTTACTATGCAGTTGTTTGTTTTGGTCGATGGTCAATTATTCCTACAGAAGACAACATCTAAGTAGGAGTTAAAATATGTGGTTCTTTTTAGTAAGTAGTATCTGTGGAAGTATACTTGGCAACGCAACAAATAGTTGGTTTGCTGATACAAAACTCGGTAAATGGTTTTACCGTAAAGTTGATGATGTATCGACATGGGCTTCAAAAAAATTGGGGTTGAAGATTTTACAAGATGAGGAAAATTGGAAGGCAAAATATCCAAATGTCGCCTTGAAAATCGAAAAACTAGAAGCCAAAATAAAACAACTAGAGGAGAAAAGCTAATGAATTGGATTACAGATAGATTATCAGAGAGAAGTTCATGGGACGGAGGCGCATTAATTGGTGTCGGTCTTGTGGTATTATTCTTAGGCCCATTTGCAAAGTATGCCGCTTTGGCTGCGATTGCGTGGGGTGCGATAACTTTATTAAAATCTGAAGACTAACATTATGGCTGAGTTGGAAACAGAAGTAAAACTTCTTAAAAAGGAAATACATGATCAACAAAAAATACATAACCGTATTGATGTTGCAATTGAAAAATTAACTGATGTTTCCAACTCTATTCATCGTATGCTTGCGGTGCATGAAGAAAAGATTGCAAGACAAGAAGAAGCAATCGAAGACGCAGAAAGATCATTAGAAAATAGACGAACTGAACTTGCTTCTAAAATAGACGAACTTCATTCTCGTATTACTACAAATAGTAAAGAAATCATGGCAGCTGCATCTGCACAACATATCCAACAAAATAAAGAAATTCAAAAAATTAAAGATGAACTTGTTGCTAGAGTGGGTGTCTTAGAAAAATGGAGACACGTTCTTATTGGTGGTTCTATCGTAATAGGGTTTATATTACACAAATTTATTAACTTTAGTACTTGACTTTTATGGTACAACCCTGTATGATGTATCTAATATGTCATATATTGATTCAAAATTCCTAAACATTCTCAGTCCTCAACTGTTAAAGTTTCAAAAGAAAGGTGATAACCTGTGGAACTTTAGATGTCCTTATTGTGGGGATTCCCAAAAATCTCGTTCCAAAGCAAGAGGGTTCGTATATCGCAAGAAAAATGACTTGTTCTTCAAGTGTCATAATTGTGGTATGGGAACAACTCTTGGAAATCTTATCAAGTATCTAGACTCTAAAATCTATAAAGACTATATAATGGAAAGATATTCAAGTGGCGTCAAAACTGTTGACCCCAAGCCGGAGTTTCATTTCAATGCCCCAGTGTTTCGTAAAAAAGGTATTCTCAAAAATCTTAAATCCATTTCAGATTTACCAGAAAAACACCCAGCTCGAACCATTATTGAAAAACGAAAACTACCACTTAAATGTCTTAATGACTTATATCTTTGCGAATCATTTTACAAATTTACAAACTCATTAATACCGAATAAATTTCCATCATTAGATGGGGATCACCCAAGGTTATTAATTCCGTTTCGTGATAAAGATGGTGAAGTGTTTGCGTATCAGGGTAGAGCGTTTGGTGACGAAATACCTAAGTATATCACAATCAAACTGAATAGTGATGCAGATAAAATATTTGGTTTAGACAAAGTAGATATGAAAAAGAAAATCTATGTTGTCGAAGGCCCGATAGATAGTTTGTTCTTAGATAATTGCATTGCAGTTGCTGGAGCAGACTTTAATAATGTTCAAGGTGATTTAACAGTTATCTATGATAACGAACCAAGAAATAAGGAGATAGTTAAACAAATAGAAAAAACTATCAGCCAAGGAAGAAGTGTTGTTTTGTGGCCTGACAGTATGAAAGAGAAAGATATTAATGATATGATTTTGTCAGGTTATACAAAATTAGAAATACAAAAAATTATAGAAGACAATACCTTTGAAGGTGTTTCTGCTAAATTGAGATTTACAGGATGGAAAAAAATAGATGAAAGAAGCGTTTCAAAAACAATATGATGAGAAATCAGCACCTTGGAATTATGATGGGTTTGATAAGGACATACAGAATTTTTTAGAAGATAATAAAGTTTTTTCTGTATGGAATTATTCTGAACTTGATAAAGACTTTGATGAAGTTTTTAAAAAGTTAAACCCACGTTCTACTGTTGTTGATCTTGGTTGTGGTAACGGCGCACAAGCATACCACATACAAAAAATGGGTTTTGATGTAACAGGAACAGATGTAGTAAATGCACTAGAATACGAATTAAATAATTTTATTTTAGATGATGCACTACAAAGCAAACTGACAAAAAAATATGATGTTATTATAGATAGGGGGTTAATACACAACTTATTCCATTTAAAAGAAACACGACACAAGTATTTTGAAATGATTGGTAATATAACACATGACGATAGTTATATTATTTTAAAAGTACTAAGTCCATATGAAGCTAGATTTAATCCGTCTACTCACTCTGGGCCATATCGTTTTAATGAAAAACAACTAGAGGGATTTTACTCTGGTTTTGGTTTTAAATGTGTGGAACTTAAAGACACACTTTTTTACACAAACTTGCAACCGCACCTAAGAGGATACTTGGGGATATATAAAAAGGAGTTATAAACAAAATGGAATCTGCTGAAATCGTATACCTCGACTCGGAAGAAAAATATTTAAACATCAGCATAGAAAGAACCAAAGACAACAACATATCAGATCAGGCAAAAAAATTATTAAAGGATTATTATCAATTAGAAGATGAGGTATCACCACAGCAGGCATACGCGAGAGCTGCAGTTGCATATTGTTATGGAGATTATGAATTAGCACAAAGAATTTATAACTACGCTAGTGATGGTTGGTTTATGTACGCATCACCAGTGTTATCTAATGCACCACTTCCTAGTGAGAAAACAAGAGCTCTTCCTATCTCTTGTTTTTTAACCTATGTTCCTGATTCATTAGATGGTCTTATTGATCATTCTGCTGAACTGCGGTGGTTGTCAGTTAAGGGTGGTGGTGTCGGTGGACATTGGAGTGATGTTCGTGCGGTGTCAGATAAAGCGCCAGGCCCAATGCCATTCATACATACGGTAGACGCTGATATGACGGCTTATCGTCAAGGTAAGACTCGTAAGGGGTCGTATGCAGCTTACATGGATATATCACACCCTGATATTATTGAGTTCTTAAACATGCGTATCCCCACAGGTGATGTTAATCGTAAAAACTTAAATTTACACCATGCAGTCAATATTAGTGATGCGTTTATGCGAGCAGTAGAACGAGATGAAATGTGGGATTTGATTGATCCTAATGACCAGACGGTGCGCGATAGTATTCGCGCAAGAAAAATATGGGAGACTGTTTTAGAAACTCGTTATCGCACAGGTGAACCATATCTAAATTATATTGATACTGTTAATCGTGCATTACCACAAACCATGAAGGACAAAGGATTAAAAATTCATGGGTCTAATCTATGTAATGAAATACATTTACCAACTGCTGATGACCGCACAGCTGTATGTTGTTTATCATCTGTCAATCTAGAAAAGTATGACGAGTGGAAAAATACTCCAATGATTCGTGACCTTGTTCGATTTTTAGATAATGTGCTTCAATTTTTTATTGAACATGCTGGTGATGAAATAAGTCGTGCGAGATATTCTGCTGAACAAGAAAGGTCGCTTGGTCTTGGTGCAATGGGTTGGCACTCCTATCTACATAAACATCGTATTCCTTTTGAGTCGGACATTGCAAAAGAAAAAAATATTGAGATTTTTGATTACATTAAAACAGAGTCAGTTATAGAATCAGTTCAATTAGCAGAAGAACGTGGCGAGTGTCCAGACATGGAAGGAACAGGTCGGCGTAACTCACATCTACTTGCGATTGCTCCTAATGCAAACAGTTCGATTATTTGTGGAACATCACCATCTATCGAACCAAGTAAAGCAAACGCATATACACACAGGACAAGAGCTGGTTCTCATTTGGTCAAAGACAAATACCTTGAAGAAGAATTAGAAAAGGTAAACAGAAATGACACTAAAGCATGGACTTCTATTATTACTAATGGTGGTTCAGTTCAACACTTAAAATATTTATCAGATGAAGTGAAAAGTATATTTAAAACAGCAATTGAAATTAACCAAAATGAAATCATATCTATGGCTGCAGATCGTCAACAGTTTTTATGTCAGGGACAATCTTTGAATGTATTTTTTGCGTCTGGTGCTAAACGTGCAGAACTTCATGAGGTGCATTATAACGCTTGGAAACTTGGCTGCAAAGGAATGTATTATTTAAGAACAGAAACATCAAACAAAGCAGAAAACGTATCCACACAAATAGTTCGTGATGCATTGAAAGATTACGAAACTCAAGCAATCAACCAAGAGGAGTGTGTCGCATGTCAGGGATAAGAATAGTAACTAAATCAGAATGTCCATTTTGTTCAATGGCTAAAAGTTGGCTCAAAGAACACTCTTTTGAATATGTAGAAGATTTAATTGACAATGAAGAAGAACGTCTTGCGTTCTATCAAACCATTAATGGTGCAACAGAAATTGTTGGTGAGTTGCCAAGTCGCAGAATTAATTCTGTGCCACAAATTTTTATTGACGATAAACATATCGGTGGGTATGAAGAGTTGATGAAAATTGGTGATGACCTATTAAGAAAACGTAGTGGTGGTGGACTGATGCAATTTAGTGAAACCTATAAACCATTTCATTATCCTTGGGCAGTAGAAATTACCACACGCCATGAGAAAGCACACTGGATAGAAGATGAGCTTGATTTGTCTGATGATGTTTCAGATTGGAAGTCTGGTAAGGTCACAGACATTGAAAAGGAATATGTTACAAACATTTTACGTTTGTTTACACAGTCAGATGTTGCAGTCGGTCAGAACTACTATGACCAGTTTATTCCTAAGTTTAAGAATAATGAAGTGCGTAATATGCTTGGTTCTTTTGCAGGCCGAGAAGGTATTCATCAACGTGCGTATGCGTTACTCAATGAAACACTAGGACTGCCAGACAGCGAGTATCATGCGTTTCTAGAATACAAAGTAATGGTTGACAAGATTGAGTTTATGCAAGAGTCTGATAATAATAGTATGAAGGGTTTAGGTCTTGCACTTGCAAAGTCCGTATTCAATGAAGGTGTTGCGTTGTTCGCATCATTTGTTATGCTTCTTAACTTTCAACGGTTTGGTAAAATGAAAGGTATGGGCAAAGTTGTTGAGTGGTCTATTCGTGATGAGTCTATGCATGTCGAAGGAAACGCAAAACTGTTTCGTCAATTTTGTGTTGAACACCCCAAAGTAGTTGATGATGAATTTAAACAAAGTATCTATGAGATGGCTCGTATTGCAGTTAAACTAGAAGATAAGTTTGTTGACCTTGCATATAAGTTAGGAAATGTTGATGGTCTAGAAGCGTCTGAAGTAAAATCATATATAAGGTATATAACAGACAGAAGATTATTACAGTTAGGTTTAAAGACTAACTTTAAGGTAAAAGAAAATCCTTTACCTTGGTTAGAGTGGGTTTTGAATGGTGCAGACCACACTAACTTTTTTGAAAATCGCGTTACAGAATATGAAGTAGCAGGATTGTCTGGTAATTGGGATGATGCATATGGAAAGGAAAATGAGGTGACCATATGCTTAACGAATTAATTGTTTGTAATGAATGTGATGCAGAATTTAAAGTTGCTCACATCATGGACGAAAATTATTATCGTGTTGAGTATTGTGTTTTTTGTGGTGCAGAATTATCTGAAGAAAACAAAGATGAGGTTGTTCCACCAGTATGGGAAGATGACGAGTAAATAGGAATATAATAGTGTTGAATAAAGTATGGCGTTATTGGTGTAAAGCAATGGGAAGTAGTGCTTATGATAATGATAAAAAAGATGACCATGTACACCTCACAATTAGAACTTTTTGGTTCATACTACATATTGTTACTTGTTGTGCTATTATAGCAAATGCGTGGAGACATTGGTGAAAACATCATCAGCGAAAGCTAAAGGTCGCAGATTCCAACAGTGGGTTCGTGACAAATTAATTGAAACATTGAACGTGCATCCAGAAGATGTAGAATCTCGTAGTATGGGTGCAGGCGGCGAAGACCTTATTATGGCAAGAGCTGCAAGAGAAAAGTTTCCATATTCTATTGAATGTAAAAATCAAGAATCACTTAATGTGTGGAAGTCATACGAACAAGCAGAATCCAACTCTGGAGATTATGAGCCAGTAGTTTTTATAAAACGAAATAATCAAAAACCTCTAGTAGTGGTTGATGCAGAATACTTTGTTAAGTTGCATCAAATGTTACCAAAGGAATATAATATAGATGAACTTTATTGAAGAATACAAACAGTATCACGCACAAGAAGAAAAAAACTTTCCTGGCAATAGTCTTAGACCACAACTAAGACATATAAACGATTTAATAAAAGATACTAAATCAAAAACTTTACTCGACTATGGTTGTGGTAAAGGATTACAATATTCAGAATGGAAACATCACGAGCAACTTGGAGTGATGCCTGCTTTGTATGACCCAGCAGTTCCAGAATTTGAAGAACTGCCAGATGGGCCTTTTCATGGAGTTTTTTCTACAGATGTATTAGAACATGTACCCAAAGAAGAAATACCTGAGACATTACATAACATTTATTCCAGAGCAGAACGATTTGTTTTTCTTGGAATATGCACCAGACCTGCCAATACAATCCTTCCAAATGGAGATAACGCACATTGTACAGTAGAACCAATTAGGTTTTGGAAATCAATGGTCGAAGAACACGCTCCAAAATCTGTATATACCCACATAAAAACTTATGGCTACTGTAATAGTTATGAAATACTTCATGAAGATGTCTATTTGGAGTGGTATATAGACAACGTATAATCCCCTAAATACCTTACTGAATAGACATTGTTATAAATAGTCTTGTAGAGAGGTAAAAAGTGTGGATGTATTTGCTTTAATTGCTGAAGTTGGAGTTCCCATTGCGGTTGCAATGATTATGGGATTCTTTATATTTATGGTATTGAAACAAATACTTGAAGGTATAATTGATCAAATAAAGACTCTGACCATGTTTTGTAAAATGCTTGAGGATCGTGCTAGAGTGGGTTGTAATGAACTTATAAAAATTGATTTGTTAGTTAGTTCTGCTTTAGGAGTAACACCTGACATTGAACGGATTTCTAGAGCTGAAAACTTTAAAGAAGATGGTAAGTTAGATGTGAGGAGAGACTAGTGGAGAGTGCAGCTGGTTTAGTTGCTGAATTTGGTTTTCCAGTTGTTATGGCTGTTGGTATGGGATATTTTATATTCTACATATGGCAGTTTATTAGTAACAACATTCAACCAGAGATAGATGCAATGCATTTGGCTCTTATAAAATGTATTGATCAGAATCGTATGTTGGATAATGACATGATACGGTTACAACAAAAGGTAAAGGTAGTTTTAGAGTATAGAGAAAAAGATAAAATGCAAGAGGAAATACAAGAACAAGCAGAAAAAATTAGCAACGAAAAGGCGCTATCTGGGGAAAGACAAAATGAAAATAAATAGAATACTTAATTTTAAAATTAAAATAGCTATTTTATTATCAATACTTTTTTGTCTGCATGTTGCAGAATATGCTAGAGCAAACGATTTGACTCACCAGTGGAAGTCACCAGCTTTTAGTGGGAGTGGATATAGTTCTCATGTATT
>Ga0315315_10007480_pt1 | contig 10115 bp, 7 predicted proteins | sample M140m3416metaG_FD_203699 | JGI IMG/M metagenome (GOLD analysis project Ga0315315, IMG submission 203699) | Ammonia-oxidizing marine archaeal communities from Monterey Bay, California, United States - M1 40m 3416 | ecosystem: Environmental > Aquatic > Marine > Intertidal zone | place: USA... | reverse complement strand
AACAGTGGCATGCATTCACGAGACCACTGTTTTTCATGGCGAAGAAACTCACGTTCTGGGTGAAAGGCTTCAGGGAGGCGTCCCGGGACAAGCGGTAGGCGGCGAGTGAAGGGGAGACACAGCCTTGAGTGCGCGAGATCGCCCGATATCATGCCCAGAGTAAAATTCCGTACGTCCGTGCCTCGAGTCGCGGTGAGCACATACCGATCATCGTTCCGGTTGTTGTGAAGAGACCACCAGGTAGCATCAGCATCTGTCCTTATAACAGCATCGAGAGCAAGTCGGACTCGCTCCTGCTCATGCCAGTCATAGTCTGGCGAGAATGTGGCCTGGAGTATTTCGTTTTCAAGATGTATATGAGGTGGTGAGTTGGAGCTGGTGATGCTGGAAATCAGGCTATTGATTTCGTTGACGGGAGGATGCGATGCCTGGTATTGAAGAAAATATTTGGATTCCAGCGGTGTTCGCACTCGCTCAATAGAAAAGCACCCCGGGTGCACACTTTCGGAGTCTGCTCGGATGACAGCCTGTACAGAAAAGTTGTCTTCCATCATATGTTCACGAAAACGTTCCAGGCTAAAAAGTTTCTGTGTGAACACCTGCTCATGTGCTACCAGCGGGCTTGAGTTCTCAGACGGAAGTGGTCCCCGAAACGCTGTGACGAGTGAATCAGCTCCGAGCATAAATTGATCGTTGCCAACATAGAACGCGTTGCTGCCTTCCTCGCCCGCAGTGACGGCTTTGGCACGAAGTCTCGCCCACGTCGCAGCATGTTCAGGATCTTTTCCGGCATGCAGGGCATCCTGCTGGAATTGCTCTCGAAATAAATCGCGTCCACGTTCAAAGAATGGATTATCAAACCATACCTGGTCGCCAGGAAGTAGCCGATCGGTTTCATAATGACGCTTCCAAAGAATGTCATATCCTTTATTCGGAAGGTCGTCAGGAATAACCTTGTTGGCAAGAAAATGATTCATGGCGTCAATGCCAGCATAATTTCCTGTTGTGCGAAAGTGCTGAATAATGCCCTGGATTAGTATAAGTGTTGTGTATTTCAGGCAACGAATGCGAGGGACAGGAACGCCATCAGCACCATGGAGTTTCCAGAGGTCTTCAATGGCGTCGACCGGATCAACTCCTGGGGCAATAACAAAGCTGTCGTTTTTAAGAACCCAATAAGCTGGGTTGCGCATTTCTGGTGAATCATCTGAAGGTCGAATCACCGTGCCGGTGATGACTGCTCGTACAACCTGAAGCCTAACTTGACGTTCGTCGTCACTGATATCTTTTTGTTTGCCAAGAAGAGCCTCGGCGGTCGACAGAAGTGCGAGTTTGTCAGCAGATAAGGTCAGTGCAGATTGGTCCTGGTGCGGCGACCAGTTGTTAGTGACATTCACTGAGTGCGGATTGGCTGAGCCTGTGCTATTGGCCGAGCCTGTGCTATTGGCAGAGCCTGTGCGAGTATCGAATTGAGAAGAGGAACTTTGAGTCTTCATATAAACAATGATAGTAAAAATGATCGAAAACAGGTCAGGCTGGTTTCGTGCTCTGTAGGTGTCGGGAAAATGGAAGCAAACGAGGATAAGCAGCAGGTGGTGTGATGCTATGAATGCTGGCTTCTTTTTGGTTTTTTAGCAACGGAATTGCCTGTTTATGTCTGGAGCCGATTGCCTGTTATAAAAAAGCAGGTTCAGAAGCTAATCAAGCTGTTGCAGTTCAATCTTTCTGAACCATACGGGCTGTCCCTCCGCTTGTAAGGCAATGAATCCACAATTGAGCTGCAGGGGAGATCCTGCCTGTAAAAGAGGTTCAGCTGACTCAACCCGTCCTTCTGGGTCAAGCTGTGGATGCTGATACCGAAGCACTTCTTTTCCATGAACTCTATGAATCACGTGTTCGTTTCCTTGGACCTCAATTTCAATGGCAACCCATTGATCGGCTGGGAAGGTAGGTGAAGTCGATTTGACAATATGCTGCGTGATCAACTTCCCATCAATTTTTAGATTCGTGCCGGGTGTACATACATTGCCGGTTTGCCGTTTTCCTTTGCCTTCATCAGCAAGGAACTGGAATTCGAGACTGACAGGAAAATGTTGGTGCAGTCCCATGCTTTGCGGTGATTGTGAATGAATCATCACACCGCTATTAAGGTTCACGTACTTTGGGGCATCAGGCATCATCGTGCCAGTAAATCGATATTCCATGCGGAGACGATATTTAGAGTACGGGATGTTTGTGTAGATATGCCCATACTGATTGTTGAATTGCGTGTAGCCGTCGTACGACACCTTCATGATTCCATTTTCGACACGAAATGTATTGGCGAAATTCGTGCCAAGAGGATGCCCCGTAATCTTGACTGTCCAGCCAGCGAGGTCTTTTCCGTTGAAGAGTGAAACCCACTCATGGGCTGGTTGTGTCGGGGGTCGATCCTCACCACGAGTGGTTGGCGTGGTGGCAAGAAGGATGTACAGAATAAAAAAATATAAGCGACTCATAACGACTTCTTTGTTGTGGCTATATGTATTCAAAAAGTACGGAGAATTTCAAATGACTTACTGTGCAAAAATCGGCCCTCAAGTAGATATATCATGAGATGATTACTTGCGCGGCTCAACGCCAAGAAGTGATCGAACAAAAAAATCCTGCCGTCGTCGAAAAAGGTAATTGCTCTCGCCAACGCCATGCTCGCCATTGGGAACAAGCATAAATACAAAATCTTTCTTGGCTTGAATTAACGCATCAACCACTTGCAATGTTGATGCAGGGTCTACGTTCGTGTCAACTTCTCCCACGGTGAGGAAAAGGTCACCTTGAAGCTTGTTGGCGTGAGTGACGTTTGAGTTCTGCTTGTAGTGAGGCCCGAGCTTTCCCATCCATGCCTCATTCCACCAGATCTTATCCATTCTGTTGTCATGGCAACCACAGTCACTTGCTGCAGCTTTGTAGAAGTGGCCATGGTGTAAAAGTGCAGCAAGAGCATTTTGGCCGCCGGCGCTCCCACCGTAGATGCCAACACGAGACAAGTCGATCCATGAGTATTGCTCTGCTGCAGCTTTGAGCCAGGCAATACGGTCTGGCAGGCCAGCGTCAGAAAGGTTTTTCCAGCACACGTCATGAAATTTTTTTGACCGCCAGTTTGTCCCCATGCCGTCTATTCGTGCAATGACAAACCCAAGTTCAGCGAGCCTTCGCTCTGAGACTTGGATACCAAATTGCTTTGGTACATGAAAATCTTGTGGGCCAGCGTAAATATGTTCAATGAGAGGATATGACTTCTCTGAATCAAAATGTGATGGCAGGATGAGTGTCCCATGAATCATGGTCTTACCGTCTCGGCCTGTGCTTGCAAAGCGTATCGGTGTCGTGAATTCCTGTCGTCGTAGTTCAGAGATATCCTGAGTGAATAGTTCAGCTATAAGAGATCCTTTTTCGGTTTCGCGAAGTTGTACGACTTCAGGGAAGTCCACCCGGGACCAGCGGTCAACAAAAAGTGAGCGATCGGCATTAAATTCCCAACGGTGCGTGCCGTCACCACTTGTCATTATGCGGAGGTCTGTTCCATCAAAATTGACTCGAGCCAGATGAACGTGGTACGGGTCCTGGTCTGGATGAATGCCCATTGCGGCGAACCAGATGACACCACGACGCTCATCCACATGCTCAATGCTTCGAACGACCCACTCGCCTTGAGTGATCTGACATATTTGCTGCCCCGTTATGGCGTCATATCGATAGAGGTGGTTCCAGCCGTCTCGTTCGCTTGCCCAAATGACTTCGTTCGCGGAGTCAATCCAGCGAATCATTGTTTTCTGTGAGTAGTCAATGAATGTTTTTGATGTCTCATGAATGATATCTTGAAGACGGCCTGTTTTGGGATCGATTGATCGAAGCGTGAGCTGTTGATGTCCCCTTTTATTGAAGAGAACGTATGCTCGACTGCTGTCTGGTGCCCATCGCAGGAACCGGACACTCCACGAATCTAGAAAGGCATGGTCGTCACAAGACACTGCTTGTTTTTTAACAAGATGAAATAGTCTTGGACGGCGCTGCGGGACGGAGTCTCCGGGCTTCGCGTAGTTAATCCACCGCATGGTTGGCTGCACCTGATCCTCAGGTGCTGACGTAAGAAGTGGGATCCGACGCTTTTTGATCTGGGTTTCTTGAAATCCAAGTGCGTATTCTTTGTTTGGTGAGTAGTGAAAATTATTCAGGAATACGTCACCCTGATGCCCATCTTTTGTGAGTTGATTTTCTTGGTTATCACTTCGTAACCAAACGTTATGATTTTTTACAAAGAGTTTTTCTATTGGTTGGATTTTGTCTTTGTTTGCTTGCGTAGTCACGCCACGAAACCCATCCATGGCGTACTGCTGTGATTTTGGGTTTAGCGTTGCAATACAGTCCCATTCAAGGGTTGAGAAAATTCCAGCCAGTTTGTTTGCACTAAAATCCAGTACCCATTGATGGCCATCATAGGTGGAAATTGAGCGGCGTTCGCCAGCTGGTACGTCGCCGTAAGGTTTCAGTTTTCCGTCGAATGTGACCCAGAAAATTCTGACTGACCGATCAAATGTGTTTTGGAATGTAATCGTGACTGGAATTTTATGTCCAGAACTTTTGGACCATAGTTTTTTTGGCTCAAGTTCGGAGTGATCATGGTGATCAATGAATATCTTTTGTGGTGTAGCGCTCGATAGGTCACTAGGGTTGAAATGAATAACACGATATCGAGGTTCCCCATGGCTTTTGTCTTCAAAAATTAATCCTTTTTCAGACCAATGATATTTAAACGTAGATTCCCTAAAAGCCTTTGGGAAACTCGAACGGATTTCTTGAGCTCGCCGGTAATCATCAGCAGTTCCCTGTGGTCGTACAAAAGATTGGAAAAGCAGAAAGTAAGTTGGAGTGAGCCAGAGTAATCGCCGTAACATAAGGCAGTTCTCCTTTCCGATGGTAAATTGACGACAACAATGCGTTGTGGGTGCCGATACGCTATTCTTCCACGCTACATCTCTTCCAATATACATCGCCACGAATTACCCAAAGAATATGCACCCAACAAGATACGCTCCATCCGGAAGCATGACCCGCCATTCATCCGCCGCTAGTATCATGATGCGACGAGCCATGGCGAGACAAGATATCTTAAATGAAGTTTAGCATGCGACAAACTGAGCGTGGTAGCTCAGGCTACCCAACACATGCGGTACTACAACGACAAGCATATCTTCGTCTTCATGCCTGCGTAATCCTTTGGGGAGTGACAGCGATTCTTGGACGCCTGATCTCTTTGCCAGCCTTGCAACTTGTCGCGTGGAGGATGGCTCTTGTTGTAGGCGTACTTCTCGTGGTGCGAAGGACGTGGGGTGGCCTACGTGCCATGTCATTGCGTTCTATTGTTATATTTTTAGGAATAGGCTGTGTTGTTGCGGGGCACTGGTACGCTTTCTATACGTCTATAAAAATTTCAAATGCTTCGGTTGCGGTGTCATGCCTTGGGTTGGGTTCAATATTTGCAGCGATAATAGAGCCAGTTCTCATGCGGAGACCTCATGAGCGAGCCGAACTTTTTCTTGGGGTTCTCGCCGTACCAGGAGTCGTATTGATCGTCGGTGGGGTACCACTGCAGATGAGGATTGGCATAGTCATCGGTGTGGTCGCTGCATTGTTGAGTGCAATTTTTACCACTCTGAATAAACGATTTGCCACGAACAATGATCCATTTTCGATCACCTGTATTGAGATGGCTGCTGGCGTTGTTGTGCTTGGTATACCGGCTATTCTCAGTGGCCTAACCATGCCGACTCCGATGGATGCAGTCTGGCTTCTTGTTTTGGCTGTAGCTTGTACGCTGCTTCCTTTTGTGATGTGGATTCAATCATTACGATACGTCAGCGCATTCAGTACGCTCCTGATGCTTAATCTGGAGCCCGTGTATGCAATACTTCTGGCTGCTGTCTTGTTCAAAGAATATGAGGATTTGACACCTCTCTTTTACATCGGTACTGGAATCGTATTGCTTACAGTGCTCCTCCAGCCACACGTGCGACGATTCGCCCGGTCTACTACGTAGGCTGAAACAACAAGACGAGTATTCAATTCTTCATAAGAATCACTGGTTGGGTTCAGGGAAAGCAGTGAATGGATTCTTTTTCAGAAAGGTTCTATGTTAGTTTGGTTCATCCGCAATGAGTACTTTTACTGTGCTTGAGTAAAACCATTGTGGTCAGGATACGCGAGTATTTTTTGGTAGGGGACGTCCTCTTCCGCCTGTTTATCAAGTCTGGGTGATACGAGGTATTTCATGCGAGCAATCTCTACTTTGCTCCTTACACTAGTCTTTTGCAGTGTCAGTACCGCAGCTTCCCCACCACCAAACATTCTCATGATCTGTGTGGATGACTTGCGTCCAGAGCTTCAGTGTTTTGGCGTTGACTATATTCATTCACCAAACATTGATGCACTCGCTTCCCGGGGACGAATTTTTCGTCGTCATTACGTGCAAGCTCCTACGTGCGGAGCCTCACGGTATACTCTTCTTACCGGGCGATATGGTCCTGTGAGTAATCATGCGCTGTTCCAGCGAGCAAAGCAGATACAGAATCAGCCAGGCAGTGTGCCGGCATCGATGCCCGCATGGTTTCGACAGCACGGATACACAACAGTATCCGTCGGTAAGGTATCGCATCACCCGGGAGGTTGTGGGGGAAAAGACTGGAACAATTCGAGCGAGCTTGAAATGCCAAAGTCATGGGATCAACATCTACTGCCACCAGGCGATTGGCAGCACCCGCGGGGTTGGATGCACGGCCTCGCCAACGGTGAAATTCGTAGCGATGCAAAAAACATGGATGTTTTTCAGTCGGTTGAGGGTTTGGATGCAATTTATCCAGATGGTGTTTCTGTGACCGAAGGCGTCCGGCAACTGCAAAAACTCGCAGCAGCAGAAAAGCCATTTTTTCTGGCAATTGGTGTTCTACGGCCACACCTGCCCTTTGGTGCACCAGCAAAGTATCTGAGGCCGTACGCCAACGTGAAACTCCCCGAGATTCCTCATCCTAAAAAACCCACCGGGAAAACAACATGGCATGGCTCAGGTGAGTTCATGAAATACAACCGCTGGGAGCGAAATCCGATAGATGATTCTGATTTTGCAACGGATGTCAGAAAGCATTACGCAGCCTGTGTAACGTATGCAGATGCATCTGTTGGACGAATTATCAAGACGCTCCACGAAGTCGGTGTTGAGAACAATACGGTCATTGTTTTGTGGGGCGATCACGGTTGGCATTTGGGTGAGCATGCTGTGTGGGGCAAACATACCCTTTTTGAGGAATCACTGCGGTCGCCTTTGATCATTGCTCATCCAAAAATTGAGATGCCTGGTGAAGCTACTGAGGCAATAGTGGAGACGCTCGATGTTTTCCCAACGTTGTGCGAACTTACAAACGTTTCTGTTCCGGAATTCGTACAAGGCAAATCATTGCAGCCATTCTTAAAACAACCAGAAAAAAGTGGAGATGTGGCCGTTGCATATTCGAGCAAAGGGCAGACCATAAGAACTGATCAATACCGGCTTATCGTTCATGCCAATGGATATGCCGAACTCTACGATCACAAGAATCAAGGAGAAACTAAAAACGTTGCCGATGCTCATCCGGGAGTGGTACAGGAAATGATGATTCGGCTTCATGATCGGCTCGATATGCCATGAGTACGGATCAAAATTCAGAATACATTAGAGGGCTTGTGAGGGTTCACAGCAGGCAAGATTAGCCTCGCTGTGATTTCGAACGGAACCGTCTAGGTTCACCACCCGAGGGGGAATTTATAAATTTGGCCTCGTGTTTGGTGAAACGGCCCTGAGTTCTTCGACGCCATAGTTTGAAAGAACTTGGTTTCAGTTCCTGTCGCATCAGTTTGATGACTTCTCCCGGGAAAAGCCCAAACTGTTCGCGGATTGCATCAAAACTAGTTCTATCTTCCCATGCCATCATGATGATTCGATCGAGATCAGGGCGGCTGAGAGTCATGAACCGTTTTTGCATTGTGAAGTCTCAAAAAGAAGTAATTCATCAAAACAATGGTAGACATCTCATTGTATTCGGAAAAGAAAAGAATTGCAGATTGTTACTGTTGGTGTCGCATGTTCTGGTGCTGTGTGGACTGCCTTGCAGAAACCTTATCAAGGTATCGGGTTATATTTCCTTCGGTGTGGTAGGTGCGTGGGGCAGCTGAAATACCACAATATCATCTAGAGGCGTAAGTGATGGAGGAACCAAAATATCGCGGGGGGAATCGCCATTCCCAAAGCAACAGCGGCAGATATAAGTACTCCTACAACGAGGTGTGTGAAAACAAGTGATACCATATTCATTTCAACTCACCTTTGTTATGAGGCACTGCTGTCTATTTCGAAAAGTCTTTCTTTGCACTCAGTGAGTCGTTCTGAGTCTCCAAATTCTTTGAATACATTTGCCATCAATCGTAGGCAGTTTCTGCAGCAGATGTCATCTGTTGAGATTGTTGTGAATAGAGAATACGCTGCTTTAATGTCACCATTGATACTGAGTGTCGCGGCGAGTGAGCGGCGATAATTACAGTTATCAGGAGCGAGCGAGACAGCTCGACGCATCATGCCGATGACGGCTTTCGGCGAGTAACCGAGTTTGCGCATGTAATGAGCGGCTGCGAAAATAGCCTCATCACAATCAGAATCGTTATCAACAATGCGATAGCACACAAAGAGGGCTTTTCGTGTTTCATTAACTTTGCCAAGCAAGCCCGCGATACGAGGTAGAAGCTCGGCGGGGACAGTATCAATGTCTTCAACGAGTATGGTGAGTGAGACACGTGCGTCTTTTTGTTGGCTATTTTTAACGTAGAGGTCTGCGAGAGCCAGCAAAGATTCGGCTGTGAGCGGAGAAAGAAGCAGGGCGGATTCAAACGCATTGCGAGCCGCGTCGTGTTCACCGTTGACGTAAAGAGTCAATCCGTGAAGCTGTACAAGCCGTCCGTTTGTGTCGTTGCCTGGGCAGTGCAATGCCTGCTCGGTACGAGCAACCGCTTCCGCAAAAAGACCCTGTTTCAGCAGAGAGCGAACGCTCTTGGCCCATGTCAAATCAAAATCAGCCATTAGACAAACCTCCTTGTCGATACTGAGACTCAGTCTCAACTAGTGCCTGAGTGTAGCGTGTTCATTCCAATCTGAAAATCGGCATTCGTCATTTTTTTGCAAAAAAGTAGTGAAAAGGAGGTGAAACGCGTTGTTATTCTGAATCCGGGAAACAACAGCCTAGTATTTGGGAGTGGGTTGTATCGCACTATTATTTCGAACGGTGCTCACTTTTGGCTGAATTTAGGTGACAATGGAGCTGCGATATTTCAGGCCGTCTGCAATCCGGTGGGTGAATGCATGACACGTCGTGATCAAAACTGCCTAAGAGGGTGTGAAAGACAAAATCCCCTCGATCGCAAAGAAATTCTAAACCCAATCCATATTTGCAGATTCCATGGCTACAAGTACTTCATTAAAAAACGTCCAACTGGAGTCTTTCCGGTACTACTTCCTTCCAGTCGAGATGCGAATGCCACTGAAGTTTGGCAGTGAATCTGTGTCGCACGTTAATTGTCTGCGAGTATCAGCAGAGGTGGTGAACTCAGAGGGGCATCGTGCAGAAGGTTGGGGAGAAACTCCACTCTCAGTCACCTGGGCCTGGCCAAGTACGACACTTTCGTATGACGAGCGATATGAAGCGATGGTTGTATTTTGCGAGTTTGCTGCCCAGTCATTTGTGGAAGTAAATGCGTCTGGTCATCCGATGGAAATCAGTCATGTGTTTTTGACAGAGCGGCTCCCATTAATCCTTGAAGCATTTAATAAGAGTCACTCCACAGAACCGATGCCGTATCTGGCTGCACTTATTGTTGTGAGTGCGTTCGATATTGCTCTTCATGATGCATACGGGAATCTTCATCAGGTCGATATCTATGATACCTACAACAGTGAGTACATGAATCATGATCTCAGTCACTATTTTCGCTCGAGTCCAGAAGCCGATCGCTTTCAAGGGCTGTTTCCGTCGGACTTTTTAGAAGAGCAGCCATCAGTC
>Ga0315315_10007478_pt1 | contig 10115 bp, 7 predicted proteins | sample M140m3416metaG_FD_203699 | JGI IMG/M metagenome (GOLD analysis project Ga0315315, IMG submission 203699) | Ammonia-oxidizing marine archaeal communities from Monterey Bay, California, United States - M1 40m 3416 | ecosystem: Environmental > Aquatic > Marine > Intertidal zone | place: USA... | reverse complement strand
TGGACACGGTGACCGAGCGTTCCCTAGGAAACCAAGATGTTCAAATCATTCCTGATCGCAGGAGCAATGACAATTTGCCAAGGCGCAATTGTCCAGTCTGTTATGGCACAAGAAACCCCGCCCGCCGCCAATGCCGGCATGTCTGACAACGAGCTGATAGGTTATTTCCTAGGCTTCTCTGTTGGTCAGAATATGGGTCAAAGCGGCTTCAAGGCAGAAGACATGAAGCTGGAGGCCTTTTTGAAAGGTTTTCAGGAGGGTGTCGCACTGAAAGAGCCCACTTTGACGGCTGAGCAACTGCAGGCTACCCAAGGAAAAATTCAGGCATTGCTGACCAAGAGGCAAGCCGAGATGTCAGCCGCCCAGAAATCAAAGGGTGTGAAGTTTCTCGCTGACAATGCCAAAAAAGAAGGCGTAAAAACCTTGGAAGGTGGCGTTCAGTACAAAGTATTGAAAGCCGGTAGCGGTCCTTCACCGAAGCCTGATGACACTGTTAAAGTGCACTACACGGGCAAGCTGATCGATGGAAGCGTCTTCGATAGCTCAGTGCAACGAGGACAGCCAGCGAGCTTCCAAGCCAACCAGGTCATCAAAGGTTGGCAAATGGCTCTGCAGAAGATGAAGGTTGGTGATAAGTGGATGCTCTACATCCCTTCCGATCTCGCCTACGGCGAGCGTGGCAGCCAGCCTGCCATCGGGCCTAATGAAGTGCTCGTCTTCGAAGTAGAGCTGCTCGGTATCCAGTAAACCAAATCAAGCTCTGACTGAAGTACAAAAAAACGCGGTGCACCTTTGACGGTGTACCGCGTTTTTTTATTACTGCCCAAGCGGTATGAGTGCTTCAGCCCAGTGTCTCTGGTCACTTCGGGTCTGTTGCCTCTGCCGGCTTCGCCGTTTCATCAGCGGCAGGTGGATTGCCTTCGCTACCTGCATCGTTGTTGCCGCCATCCACATTTGAATCCGACTGCACCGATTCTTCAGTGACTTCGTCATCAGCCTTCGAAGGTTGTCCGGGCTTTGCAGGCTCATTCTTGGCAGCTTCATCCTTTGCGGGTTCAGCTTTCTCTGGTGTGGCCTCACCTTTCGCTTCGTCGATCTTATCCGACTCGATCTGCCGCTTCTTCTCTTCTTCTTCAAGTTCAATGCGACGTTGTTCGGCAGCAATCTTGCTCTCTTGTCGCACCGTCTCGTACATCCGGGCATCGATTTGGCCAAACTCACCCATCAGGTTTACGAAGGTTGCAAGCGGGAAATCCTCAGGGATCTCTTGCGAGTCAATTGCGACCATGTAGCGTCTTACTGAATTGAAAAGGTCCTCTGCGGTGTCATCAATAGTTAGCAAAGGATAGTCATCGAAGATCTCGGCCCAGACTACGAAGGCTTGTTCATAGAGTTCGATCGCCTTATCAAGTTCGGCGTTCTTATTCGCTTGTTCAGCTTCGTAGATCAATCTCCTAGCAGTTACTGTTCGTTCTTCCTGTTCAGCTTGTGCGAGCGTCTTCCAGTAGGGGTAGTTGATTTGGGTACGGTAACCGATGGTCTTTTGGATCCGTTCGTTCAGATCCCTCACCTGCCCGGCAATGTTGACAGATTCCAGTCGGACGGCATCATCCGAAGTTTTTGCCAAGGTGGTCAGATCAGGTACCAAACCCTTCATGATGGAAGGCATCAACTGGCGTTGCTCGGGGGTCATTTCTGATTCGGGCTTTTGCCAGTATTCCTGAATGGCGGCCGGCAGTGTGTCAATTCTCGCTTGTCGAGCAGCAGCAAATGCCTCCTCGTTCAGTAGCCGGAACTCTTCGATTTTCTCATCTCGTTGAGTTTCCAGATCTTCCAGTTGATTCAGCTTGATCGTGAATGCCGAAGTTGTGGGGATACTTCGTGTTCCAAAACCAAGCCAGTCATCATCAGCCATCTGCCACGCGTTTTGGGCGCGTTCATCGAGAATCCCCTCGGACTCGATTGATTCAGCGTGTTTGATACGCCACTTTGGCCCTGTCTCATAAAAGTTGAGTGGAGTTTGTCGGCGGATTTTGACGCCGCTATCGACAATCTCATACCCGTGATTCAGCCAAAGTCGACCGACCAGCCAGTTGTCTGGTTTTCCTAGTGGACCACGAGCCTCGGGGCTGTCGACGGCAATATCTTCCGCCAAGAGAGCTTCATGAAGCATCTCGTCGTCAGAGAACAGTCGGCGGAATTGGACCTTCTCGTCCGACATTCCCAGTTTCTGTCCGTAAAACCAACCGGTGTACCAAACCAGTCTCGGGGCATTGGTGTTTTGCCGCACGCCACGGGTCAGGAATTCGGTTCCCTCCCGAACCATTTCGTACCGTTGCCGGTAATCGTCGAATTCGGTGGAAACGTTGTACGCAAGATTGTGAGCCTGATGCTCCCAAACTTTGTCAAAGTGAGGCTGCAGCAATGCGATGTTATTGAGAGTTGCCTTCAAGCGATCCCATTCGTGCATCACTTTGTAAGTGTGTGCCTTATTCCACAGAAGTGTTGCCGCAACGCCACGCATTCCGAGGGATGCGAGTTTCATGGTTTCACTTGCGGGGCTGATCTCACCGAGATCACTTTCGGCAATGTTGTATTCATGTCTCATGACGGACAGCTGTCCGCCTGGATCACCCTTACCACCCGAGGGCTGTCCTAGCAGGAACAGGGGAATCAACATGGCCAACAGAATTGCCAAGTAAGTAAGTTTTCGCCAAAGGCTTTTTGTACGATTCATGCCGCGATCTCACGCGATTTCAGGAAGAAGTAACTGATAATGAATGCCAAGAGACAGTAACCAAGCGTTGCTGCTGCGTGCCGCAGTAGTAGGGCTCCAAAAATATCGAAACCACTGGCCGCGTATTCCGCAGTCCCAACCATCTTGGGCAGGTTGGGTAGCGCCGTGGCGATTGCATCGAGTGAGTAAACAATGCCCGCATCGGTAGTTTTGATCACTTTTGCTGCTGTAGTATCCACATCCAGCTGAGTTGTCATGGCGTCTTGTCGGAGCAAGCGAACCATCGATTCAATCGGTCCGCCGCCTCGCTCGACAGGACTGTCGATGAAGTGACGTGTGTCATAAACCTGTTCAGCAGAAAAGCCTAGAAGGACACATGCGAAGGTCGCTACCATCGCGACTGGACCGCTTAGGAACGTACTGAACATGACGCCAAACGCAACCACCATGGCCATCTGCAGCCAAATCGAGACGTAAGCCTTTGTGAGGTTCCACCAGAATGGGTTGTCACCGGCTCGGAGATAAACTCCACTCTGGGTGACTCCTAAATACTGACTGCGATCGAGGCATTTGATCACAATCGTAAGTTGCCCATTCTCGTCCACAAGGTCTTTGAAGACGTTCAGTTCACGTGTCTTGTTGTTGTCAGTCCCCTGAACGTCAGTGTCAAGATTGAGCTCGTCAACCTCGTATTCGTTGATGACAAAAGTCTTCGGATTGCTCTCGATATCTTTTGTTGGATGCTTCATGGTCACTGAACCACGAATTCCAGATTCGATATCACCTTTGTAAGAGCGGTAGGCACGCAGTGAAAGGTCGAGTTGCAGACCGTTCGGGTACCGGTCGGGAGTTACGTTTTGAAACGTGAACTCAGCTTTGCCAAGAGTTCCACCCTCGACATAGCCATGCTGTACTTTTCGACTTCCACGTGATAATCCAATCACGCGGGAAATGCCGGCACTGCCGTATCCACCAGCGTCCAGCCTCTCAGCACCGATGTCTACGCCAGCGTCATTGTTGTTTCCGCCGCGGTCGTAGAACTGGATGTCACCATATGATGGGATCCTTGCGCGGAGCGGTTCGGGTGACAATATTTCGAAATTCCCATCCGCATCCCGTTTGACGATGTGACGATGACCGCGAACCACTTCGGTGAGCCCTGAGTAGGTCCCTAAGGGGTTTCCTTCGCTATCGAGGTCGCTGTAGATGGTGAAAGCGTGTTTGTGATCCTGAACAAAGTCTGTTTCACCAACCAGCGTGCCATCGGCCTCTTCGACAACATCAACGACTTCCAAGTGTTGATGGCTGAGGCCGCGACTGACAAACAGGTAGCTTGCCAAGCCCATGGGGACAAGCATCACAGTGCCCACCGCCATGAAGCCAAGCATTCGACCGAGTACGATTTCCGTTGCTCTAACCGGCTTTGTGACGATCGTGTAGATCGTTCGACTTTTAATGTCGTTGGGCAACGAGAAAGCGCTAATGAACAAGGCCAAAGCGAGAATAAGATAGTTGGTCGCCGTCAGCACGAAGCTGATGTAAAGCCTTGCGGGATCACTGCTCTCGGGATTCAGATACCATCCCGCCAGCAACAGCAAAGCGACGAACAAGCCCACCACAAACAGGACCTTCCGACGGATCGCTTCTTTGAAAGCGAGTTTTGCCAAAGCGTACACGCGGTTAGCGGAGGTGCCCGGAAGGTCAAAACGTATCAGGTCGCGGACCGCGCGAGCGACGGCATAAAAACCCTCGCCTGGACCGTAGCGATTCGCCGAGATGATGTAGCCAACCATCAAGCCGATCACGATCGCGAGGATGAATAACACAATCCCTTGCAGGAACGCGCTTTCAAGAAATGACTCGGGACGCATCAGCCATTCGTAGAATGACCAGAAATCTTCAGGTTGCAGGATCATTGACCAGTTTCTCCCTGACTCTCTTCAGTCTTTTGGTCGTCTTTGGCTGCTTCCTGTTGGGTGCTTGTCCCGGAAACACGTCTTGCACCGGGGCGAGCCTCGCTCTCGCGAACGATGTTCAAGAACAAGTCTTCCATCGTCGCAGTTGGATTGTCGATCGTGCAGGTACCACCCTCACGCTCGATGATGGCTTTGATCTCGGCTTCCACCTCCGGCTTTAAACGCTTCGTGTGAATCTCAGTGACATCCTGAACCTTCAGCAGATCTGTCACGCGGCCAAGTTCTTTCAGTTCGCCCTGATCAAGAATTGCCACTCGGTCGCAGACATCCTGAACGTCAGCAAGTTGGTGGCTACAAAGGAGAACGGTCTTGCCCTGTTTTTTCAGCGACAGGATCAAGTCCTTCATCTCTCTCGAACCAATCGGGTCGAGGCCGGTGGTCGGCTCGTCAAGTAGCACCAGATCGGGATCATTGATTAGCGCCTGAGCCAGTCCGACACGCCGTGTCATTCCTTTACTGTATTCCCGGAGTTGGCGATGTTTTGCACCCTGAAGCCCAACCAGTTGGATCAGCTCGCTCACTCGTTGCTTTCTCGCGGCACCCGACATGTCGAACAGCCGACCATAGAAGTCCAGTGTCTCTTCCGCAGTCAAGAACTTGTACAGATAGGATTCTTCAGGCAGGTAGCCGATTCGCTCGTTCTTGCTGGTTTCGCTGGCGTCCTTGTCGAAAACTAGCACTCGGCCGCTGCTTGGAAAAAGCAAGCCAAGGATCAACTTGATGGTCGTTGATTTGCCGCTGCCGTTGGGCCCCAGCAAACCAAATACCTCGCCTTTCCGGACCTCGATATCGAGCGACTTCAGTGCGTTGACCTTCTTTCGACCCCAGAAATCCCGATAAATCTTGCTCAGGTTGCGGGTTTCAATAACAACGCCCGAGTCGGACTCGCCACTGCTAGCTTGTGCTGCGTCGGCGGTCTCCGATTCGGCGACCACGGTTGAATCAGTTTCCACGGTTAAAGACTTCCGTAAGGAGAGGGCAAAATTGGGCAAACATGGGGAGAATCGGTCATTTCAGATCAATTGAGCCGATCAGGCACCGGAATGCGACAAGGCCTCTGACGCTTGGGTGCCACGAATTGCCGTGCTGCAACGCTCGCAGAACCAAGACCAGAGATTGATACGCTACGCCGCCATCAAAGGAAGTGTTCGTATTTTTGTGCCGAGGACCTTCAGCACGGCTCACCAGCCACGATCTGACCCGAGATGTGCTCGCAATTCCACCGTGGTAATACGCTGAGCAGCAGGAAATGGTTGTCTCGGTGACGAAACTGAGGCGATCTCACGCGTCAGGACGGTTGTATCGTTTCATTTGCGGCATATTGCCGGATCGTTTCTGGCACTGTAAACCTCCTCCTTTGGTGAATGGGGCTTGCAAATCAGGGCTGAATCATCAATCAATTTGCTACCGCTATCACGTTGGTTTTCTCCCGTTCTGTCTTTTTCCGGATTGCCCGCTCCGTTGAACGATTCGACATTTCCTCGGCAAACAACGCCGGATGACGCCTATGAGAAGGCTCTGAGCTTCCTCTACGGGCAGATCAACTACGAGAAAATGACTGTCTCGAGTGCGAATCGATATCGATTTCGGCTGCAGAGAATGTCAGAACTTCTTCAAGAGTTAGGTTTGGGGCGTTATCTGTATTTACCGTCGTCTCCAAAACCGCCAATCCCGTTGATTCATATCGCGGGGACAAAGGGAAAAGGGTCGGTAGCGGCAATGGTTGCCGCGATGTTGACTGCCAGTGGCCTTCGCACAGGCCTTTACACTTCTCCCCATCTGCACCGATTGGAAGAGCGATTTCGGATTGATGGTGTGGCCTGCCCGCCTGAACAGCTCGTCACCCTCGTCCAAGAACTCAGGCAGGCAGTGGTGTCTCCATCCTTCATCAGTGACTCATCTTCCCCCACGGATGGCCCCTCGTTCTTTGAGCTCACAACGGCTTTGGCGCTGCTGCATTTCGAACGCTCCCGTTGTCAAGCCATTGTTCTCGAAGTTGGTTTGGGTGGCAGGTTGGACAGTACCAATGTCTGCGCTCCGAGCATCTCGGTTGTGACTTCCATCGGACTCGACCACCAGCATGTGCTAGGTAATGATCTGGCTCAGATTGCAGCTGAGAAAGCCGGGATCATCAAATCTGGCGTACCGGTGGTAAGTGGAGTGATGGATCCAGCCGCACAAGCCGTGGTTGAGTCAACTGCCAACGAACATCGATGCACTCATTGGCAACTGGGTCGTGATTTCCATTTTCAGGGTTCCGAAGATGCGAATTGGGGTTCGCGTTTGGTTTACACGGGACCGAGTGAATTGGGACCGAGTGAATTGGGACCAAGTGAATTGGGACCGGTTGAATCGGGACCGAGTGAATCAGGACCGAGTGAATCAGGACCGGGTGAATCTGGGAAGCAAATAGAAACCTTCGTGCCGCTTGAGGGGACTCATCAATGTCGCAATGCGGCGATCGCGCTGGCGACCGTCGAAGCCTTGGGGAGGCAAGGAAGCCCAATATCGGATGCCGCAATCAATGAGGGTTTGGCGGGTTTGACCTGCCCCGGCCGCATTGAGCCTTTTCAGTTGTCGGATGGTGTATTGGCAGTGGTTGATGTTGCCCACAATGAAGATTCCGTCGCTGCGCTTTGTGACTGTTTGCGAAATCGCGGTGCTAATCGAAACATCGGGGTTGTCTTCGGAACAAGTGTAGATAAGTCAGCAGAAGTGATGCTGGAGCAATTGACTGCCGTTAGCGATGAAATCGTCCTAACTCGTTTCCACGGCAATCCGCGGTTCGTTGAACCCGGCGACCTTGTACCGATGCTACCCCAAGGTTGGACGGGGACTGCTGATGTGATTACGGATCCCATCGTCGCTTGCGAAAAGGCGTTAGCAAGGATCTCGCCAGACGGCATTCTCGTCATCTGTGGATCTTTCTTTTTGGCCGCAGAAACCAGGCCGTGGATCATGGCGAGATCTCAATAGAATCTGGTCAGCTCCGGTTCCACCGATTCTGAAGTGACTCGGCTCTTCAATGAATTCAATCATTTGTCTGCCGAGTGAATCGCCCTGTTGGCGAACACTCGCCAATGATCTTTACTGGCGCTCACAGCTTGGCGCTCACAACTTGGCGATCGTAAGTTCTACGTCATCCAGAGGTATGCCAATCTTCATCGCGATCTCTCTCGCATTCAAACCACGTTGCACTAACTCCTGAATCTTGGTTCTTATCGAGGGATCAGTCGCGTTAGCTGGTTCTAGCTCTGACTGCAAGCGATTGAGTTGGTTGATCTTTGCGTCAACCTGATTGAGCAGTGTCTGGACCACGATGATTCTTGTATCCAGCTCGGCTTTGAGTTCGCGTTGCAGGTCGAACATCGCAGCCTGCCAGCGTTGAGTTTCAACAGGGGCACCGCTCAACGGAACCGAGGGTTCCTTGTGCTCCCGCATCAACTTGATTTTCTGGTTGGCACGTTTGGTGTCTTGGTGGACCTTTTTGCCAGCCCGGATCTTTCGTCGGGCCAAAACCCATGCCAGCATCACAAATCCACCCACCATTAGGAACTGGGCGGCTTGCATGGTTGACCCATCGGAGGTGTCAGCGATCAGATTCGGAGAAATCACGTCTATCTTTCTTGGCGAATGATGGTGCTGTTAGTCAGCCTTGATTACATATTGCCGGTTATCCCGAAGTATCGAACCGCGAGCTATCATGGCAGGAAGCACTTTGTTTTTGTTCGCACTATGTTGGCTCTGACGTTACTCGGGTTTGTCCCGACTATTAGGATGCAGACAGTTGGCATGCAGTCGCTGCTCGCTGAGCCTGTTCCCGCAGATTCAATGAATCCGATCGTCCTTCAGAAGGTCGTGGTTTACACAGACGGTGATTCGTCCCTTCGAATTTTAGATTTCATCAGTATGGAAGATTTCCCCGGTATTCAAGTTTGGCACGCAGGCAGTTCATCTTCCGAGCCTGGCATTCTGGAACAATGCTGTGAAAACTGGCTTAGTCAGGATGAGCGGGCTCGAGCAGACCGATTTCGCATTGCTACCAGTCGTAACCAGCACGTCGTTGGTCGGGGAATGGCTCGGCGACTCCTCGGTCGGGAACAAATCGATCCATGCCTCATTGCCTTCGCAATCGAAAAAAATGGCAAACCTTATGTCAGCCAACCGGCTGAGGCACGCCGCCCGTTCAACATTGCACATACTGACGGTCTGGTAATGTGTGGCATTCATAGCCAATGTGACGACCTGCTCGGTGTTGATGTCGAAAAGCTGAGTCGTCGAACAGATCCTGCTCTCGCCAAGCGTTATTTCTCTAAACCAGAAATCGACCACCTTGAAACTTGTGTCTCTGAAACCGATCAACGAAACACTTTTCTGAAAATTTGGACACTCAAGGAAGCCTTCATCAAGGCAATTGGAACAGGATTGCAAACACCGCTGGCTGATTTTGCATTCGACAAGATCGAATCAGCCGAACCCGAGATCCGGTTTCTCAATCCGAAACTAGAGTCAAAGACGCGTTGGAGTTTTCTCTCGATTGAACCAAGGCCCGGGTATGTGGGTGCTGTAGCCGTTGGGGCCAACTCCGCTGGGGCTAATTCAGCTGGGGCTAATTCAGCTAGGACCAGTACCGAGGTAAAGCTTCGCCGCTTCGAAGAACTTCTCTGATCAGTCAATACTCTGATTGGTCGATCATAGCGGGGGCATGGATGATCGACAGAAGCAGCCGGCGTGGTTTCTCAATTCCTGTTGCCATATCTCGTGCGGTGTCACTGTCGTTGAGTGTCACTGCCGTTGAGTGTCACTGTCGTCGGCATTTTCATGAGGTGGTGAGCAGGGGTTGCTAGCATGTCGGATGTGATGAATTAGCGTGTTTGTCGCTTCCACTGCGTCGCATTGGCTGGGATTTGTTGCCGCTTTTTTGGTGAGCAGCTAGCCTCGGGTGAGCGAGAGATTGAACTCTCAAATGCTGCGAATTAGCGGAGTTCAGTGGATATCACCGACGCTTGTCATGATTGGTGAGGTCTTTCATTTTTAATGTCCGCAAAGTTTTCCTAGGTTGATCGAGTGGAATAACCAAATGCCGGTGACCACTTGTGCCGATAAATCCACCTGAGGCGGTTGTTCTGTAGACGCTGGTTGATCGGGCGAGGTCCCGATGACAAGCAAAGACTGAGTAACCGCTTCGAAGCAAAACAATAACGGGGGGGAGTGTCTTTGTTTGTCACGGCGACAGTGATTGTTGTCGTGAGCATTCAAGGTCAGGAAGCGAAGTAGGCGTGATCTGTCTGCTGGTTTCCATTGCGTTCTCGGAGCGAATCTGGGTTCCGAGTGCGTTGCCCCGCAAGTGAATGATCGGCCTATAGCCATGCGGCGGATGCCGCGGAGACGTTTGCGATGCA
>Ga0315315_10007473_pt1 | contig 10117 bp, 8 predicted proteins | sample M140m3416metaG_FD_203699 | JGI IMG/M metagenome (GOLD analysis project Ga0315315, IMG submission 203699) | Ammonia-oxidizing marine archaeal communities from Monterey Bay, California, United States - M1 40m 3416 | ecosystem: Environmental > Aquatic > Marine > Intertidal zone | place: USA... | reverse complement strand
CATTCTTGAACAGTTTCACCGTCGTCGTTAGCATCAAATGCCATACCAGGGAACGTAGCAGCAATAGTTCCTTGTTCGCCATTGGCGTTAGCATTAACAATACCATTAACATCAAGTGTTTCTAAAGAACCGTCGGCTTTAATATATTGAACATTAACACTACCTTGAATTAATGTTTGGTCAAATTTAAGAAGCAATGATGGTCTTAAGTAACAAACAAGTTTATCGCCTGCTTTCATTGGGAAACCAGTAGGAATACAATTGGTTGAAGCTAAATTTCTAGTAAGCATAACATTATTGGCATATGGTTTATCATGAGCACCAGTTTCATCAGCAGCAGTTAAATTATCAGATGTCAATGTGATTTCAATATCACCGGTTCTTCCTGCTCCCAAAGCAGTTGCTGAAATGTATAATACATCACCAACATGGAAGTTTGATCCACCAGCTGTTGATACAGCAACGGCTGTTACTTTTTTGCTTGCTACAGTTACAGTAATAGCAGCTCCAGTTAGAGAAGCGCCACTAGTAAATTGTTTTTGAATAACAATGTTAGCAGCAGCAACAACAACGTCGCCATCAGCACCATACACTTCACCGTCGGTAAGAGCAAGTGAAGTCATAGCACCAGCTTTTAATGAGCTACTAGGAAGAGCAGTGACAACGGCACTTCTACCACTATCAAGTTCAGTTGCGCGGCCAGGAACATTCATACATTGTTCGTATATAGCTTGAAGAACAGGATTATGAACACCATTGGCTTTTGGTACACCAATAAAATTATAAGCCGCCATAGCTGAACCATTAACGTGATCATCAGCAATTTTGCTTGGAGAAATATTACCAAGTTGAGATGGTTCAAGATTATCACCGGTAAGAGTTACACTGACAGTAACATCGTTAAGAGTTTTGATTGTAACTACATCGCCTGATTTGAATAACGAACCAGCGGTAGTTACTTTTACGGCAGAAACAGAAACAGAATAGTTATCAGCCACGGCACTTCTTGTAAATGTAACATTGAATAAAGCACCAGTAGGAGCAATAGCGCCTTTGTCAGTTTCAGCTACACCGTTGGTAGTTAGAGCAACACCATCTCTACTTACACTCATGTCTGCTAAACTACTAGCGTGAACCGCAGTTAATCCAGTGCCGAAACTGGCTTTCAAAACACCAGTTTGGTCAGCACTTGAAAGTGCGGTTACACCGCCTTTATGTTCGTGATATGATACACCATCTTCACCATATACTCTTAAACCATTTGTGAAATCACCAGCAGTTGCTTCGATATCATCTTTAACACCGAATTGAACGCAAGCAGGTGCTGTTACATCGACCGCTGTTTGCACATAAGCAGCGTCAGCGGAAGCTCTTACGATTTTCATTTGTTTATAAACTTGAGCGTTACCATTTCCAGCTTTTAAAGAATTATCTTCACCTTCATCGACAGCAGCGACTGTGAACTTACGAGTATCAGCTTGAGAACCACCAAGTAATTTGGAAAGAATTTTCGCGAGTTTAGATTTGAAACGGAAACCTTGTTTACCGACTCTACCATCTAAACCACCTACAGCAGCACCGTAACCAGCATCACCGTAACCAGCAACACTTCCTTCTTGCGTACTATCCCAATCGCCAGATACGAAATCGGAAGAATGTGCTTCTTGAACTAAAGTAGATAATTCATTTACAATTCCATCTTCGTTTGAAAATAGAGATTGTGCTAAAGGATGACCGACCAAATGAACGGCGGCGGCGCGAGCCATAGTAGTTCCAAGACTGCATTTTTCAGCTGCTTCAGGGGAAATAGAACTATCGTACAAAGGAGCTTTGCCATCAACAGTAGTTCTTCCTCCCATAGGGATAGCTTTTTCAGGATGAGGGATATTAACATATCCAGAATTATGCGATTTGATTAATGTATCGGCGAATTTGTTACAGAAATCATCAACGATATCATTAGGTCCGGCAACTTGACCAGTTCCTTCAGAATATTTTGCAAGATATGCGCCACTTTTGTTACCAAGCATATTGACGTAGAATTTCATTTGACCAGCTTCAGAATTAATAGAATCAGCGGTTAAAGTGATTTTAAGTTCAGCTTCTCCGCCAGAAATGATACTACCAGGGATAAGAATAGTAACTTTGTCACCAACAACATATCCATTACCACCAGATGTAACTTGGATTTCATTTAAAGAACCGCTAACATAATGAAGAGTTACGACAGCACCACCTTTGGTTTTGCCGACGCTATCATCATAATAATAGTGACCATCAGTAGCGGTAGTTTGGTCAAGTTCCGTGCTAGAAGAACCATTATGTTCATCAGACAAGAAGTTTTCTCCAGCGGTGTATGGTGCGTTTGCGGCATCAAATTTTACTTTAATACCAGGGAAAGTTCCAGTAGCAATATTGGAATCAGCTGGTGGATGTGCACCGTCAGCGGCTGTAACGTCGCCGAGGTCGGTTAATAATCCGGAACCTAAAACGGCGTGTTCGGCATTAGAAGAATCAGAGTCATTATTAACAGAACTTGTATCGCCAACAAGGAAAGTATCATTGAAAGCTTCAATTAGACTTTGTAAATCAGCATCAGAAGCAGGAGCTCTATGTCCGACTTTACCATTACCAAGTTGAGTTTGTCTATCAAGTGTAAAGATTAAGTGACTATTCATAACATCGACGACTTGTTGTTCACCGAATAAAGCGGCGGAACCACCATCGACATCAAATAGGGCAGGTAATTGAATCACAGCATTGTAAGCCATATTATAAATTAAACTTAGAAAAGAAAATATTAGTTTACATTTCCAATAATAATATTGATAGACCAAGTGGTTGAAGGAATATTAATTTTATTGTTACCAAAGTTTACGATATTAGATGGGACGATAAGGACGAATTCAATACAAGAGACGTCGATAATTAAATTATTAGACGAATCTAAATTAAAATTATTTTGAATAAAATTGTCTAAATCATTAATATTGTAAAAAGATTCGACTAATTCATCAACGAATTTGAGAATAGATTTTTTTAGTTTTTTATTTGACAAAAAGGGTTGAAAAGCAGTTGGTACATTGAATATAACATTAGAGACAAATTGAATGTAATACAAATAAATATTTCCTAAAATAAGATGTTTATTAGAAAAGGAATGTCCTGCGAAATGTAACTTGTCAGTGATACATTTTTTGATATTGATAAGTAATTTGGATAAATGTTTATAATTGATAATTAAATTTTTAGAAATATCATATGAGAAAGAATTTTTCCATAATTTATTATCAGAAACGGTTACAGATTCGAGAAAAAAATGATTATTTTGAGATAAATTTTCATAATTTATATTGAAAATGGAAGGGTAAATAATATTATTAGAAGAATCAATATTATTATTGGAAATATCGGATTTATTAGACATATATATAATTATTTTTCATATAATATTTGGAATTCTAATGCGAATGAGAAATCATTGTTTAACATATCAAGGGGTTCGCCAAATTCATCCAATAATTTGATATCAAGTTTATTAATATCAACCGGTCCGAAATAATGTCTTTTTTTTGTAATTTTATCAGTGCAATCGTCGAACAATACAACACCTTTACCTTCACGCATAGGTATTCTAGCAAGGATATTATTTTGCATGAAAGAGTTTTCATATAATACAGTTACTACATCGTGAACGCTACTTTGAAAATCGTTGATGCTCAAGAAGAAATATTTGGATCCGGCTAAATCAATAGTGGCTTCACCTGTATAACAATTACCACCTTCATAAATTTTATTACGGAAACCAAGTATCCAACCTAATGATTTCATTGGAATGGAATTGGGGTCATTGAAATTACTGAAATCCAATTTAAAATCAGTGTAGTCCGAACTTTTAATAGTACATCTAAGACTTTTTTCATCGATATAACAATTAAATCCTAAGAAATCTAATTGTCCACCACTGATATCATTGAGAGATGATGCTAGAATCCAACCTTCATAATTACCAGACGGTATGGTGATATCAGTAGTAGTCGCGTTTTTAGTGATTTTGAAACCATTAGTGCCATGATTAGCAGAAATACTGTGGCTAACATTCGCTATTTCTAATGAAGCAAGTCTCATAGAAATCACATTTTTAAGAGGAGTTGAAAGGTCAACAGTATAATTAGAAGAAGAAGTAGAAAAATAATTTTTGCGAAATTTAGAATCAATGCTAAGTTGAGTAACAATGATACGATTTTTTAATTCATTTACTTGTGGAGTATTATTAGTTCTTTCTGAAGCAATATCGACAAGAGCATTTTGCATACGCGAGTCTAATTTATCTTCAGTTTTTAAAGGTTGTTGATATTGAATAATATGTCTATTATTATTATTAATAGGTCCATTATTTTTAACAATCGCTTGTAAATTTTTAGGATTTTCGAAAAGTGTAAATTGGTCGTTAGAACTAGGTATAGATGAATTAGTAGTAGGTATAAATTGATTCATATTGTTAGCTTCTGATTCATTTACTTTAAAATAAGTTCTATGTAGTTGACTAGATTTATGATCGCTCATATATATTATTAAACAATAATAATAATATATATATTTAACCAAATTTTTCAGTAAAAACACTCATTTCATTTTCATATCTTACTTTATCTTTATTAGCCATTTTGATATATTTTTGTTTTTGATTATCAGTTAGTTTCTTCCATTTCTGACCAAGTTCTTTTGCTATTAGAGCAATCTTAATTTTAGCATCCGGATTCTTCTTTTTAAAATTACTAATCAATTCAGGTCTGAATTGGTCACAATAATAAAAGTAGGATGATTTCGGTTTCTTTGGTGCGTGTGGGTTCTTCTGCTGTTTTAATTTAAGTTTTTTACTCAAAAACTTTTCTAAAAGTTCTTCGATTTTATCTGGACTGGCTCCCAATTCGAGAGCAGTCATTCTTAAAAGTTGAGCATGAGATTCATACCATACATCATTAATAGATACTGTGTTATTGTGAAATACAACGTTAGCCATTTTATGATATAATTAATAGTTATTTATCTAAATCAATTTAATAATTAATAAATATTATTTGCAAATAGGGGCATATATCATCATAGCGAAACAAAATACCGGAAAAATCAATAAAGAGGCCAATAAAGTTTTGAATGGGATAAAAGTTATACAATGAAGACAGTAAAAACTACAACTTTTATCTTTTTTTTCTAATAATTTATAATTTTCACTATAAGTAATAAAAACATTATCATATATATCATCTGCTGCTTCAGGTAAATATGTAAAATATAATTCTTCAAATTCATTATCAAGATTCATTAAAAATTCCATTGCAACACAGTCCATGACCATTTCAGCAACACTCTCACCATTATAAATGATCCATATATTAGCAGCATAAACGAAAAGATTAAAACCAAATTCCTGGAAAGTATCAATCATAGTCCAAGTATCAGTAGAAGGAATCATTTTATTTAATCTTGTTCTATCTGTTAAATTGTCCCATAAGAAAAATGATTTTACAAAATACAAGGCACAAGCGCCAAACATAATTAATTTTTGTCTCCAATTTGCTTCATTAGCGCATAGTTGAAAATTTTCAATATTACTAGTTTGATCCGCTATCAAAGCAATATAAATAGACCATTGCGCTAAGAATATTATAATTGGTAAAAAGCAAAGTAATGAAAATATATGACTACAATATACAGCATTTTTTTTAATTAGCATTTCATTTTTGTATCCACGTGTAGCGTGATATTTAAATAAAGAAAACATTCCAAACTTTGGATCTGAAAGAACAATTGATTGTTTTTCTTCACTTGATAAAGGTTTATTTCCAGCTTCAAGTTGTATCGATGAATCTCTTAAAAATTGCTGTTGTGGTGTATTGCATTTTGGAATAACTTTATATGAATGTTCCGTTCCTATTAAAAGGTCATCTCTAAATTTAGCAGATACATGACTGCATAATAAATTTAAATTGTTAAATATAATTGTAAATAATTTACAAGGCATTATTAACAATTACTATAATTAACTTTTTAAATAAGTTAATTATATTAATATGGAGTCGCTTTATCAATATATGACCAATATTCATCTAGAATAATCCTGTCATTCAATCCCATACTAATACCATATTGATGAGAATATGGAAGATATACAATAATAGTATACGTATCATATTTATTTTTTGAATACATAGAATTTTTAAACCTAGGGATATGATATAAATATTTTACAAAACGAAATTTTTTATTAGCATTTGAAAAAATAATTCTTGGTCCATTTCGTGAACTATCCGGTTTCGGTATATTTTTTATAACATTTTTTATTTTTTTATGCCAAGATATTTGATAATTCAATTGATAACTTTTAACAATTTCCCACAATTCATGAGGAAACCACATATATATATATATATTCTGTATTTATATATATATATATAAACATGTCGGTCGAGGGTCAATTAAAAAAAGCAAAAGAAAGGTGGGGAAACGTGTCAAATACTTTTTGCCCTAAATTAAATATGGATGATATTGTTTCACCATCTTTATTGCAAGATTATTTAAAACAAGGATGGGGTGCGATAACGAAAAACTACAAAGAAAAAAACATGCCCGTATCTCCAGGAAAACAACGGAAGCTAAAAACAAATACAAGTCATTTTGACAATTTAAATATTGAACAAAAAAAACTAGCTTTGGAAATTCTTGGTTCTGTTAGAAAATATTTAGTGGAGCAAATATTTAATTGTCAAGGAAAATCGGGGAAAAATGAATATTTTGCCGCTGGTAGTACAAATATAACTTCTGATTATGATGTTGCGATAACAGGCCCAAATGCAAACGAAATAATGTGGGGAATGTTTAAAAAATTTATTCAACAATATGGGGATGCTTTACCATATGCTTTTGATTCTAATTTATATTCAAGTCCTTTATACATTCATAAAACACATAAAGGTGAAGTATTGAGTAAAGTTAGAAAGGCTAGTAAAAGCTTTCCTAGAGTTGATTATAATAAAAGAAATTTCACATTGGTTCCGCAAACATCAGAAGAAATTAAAGAAGAATTAGCGTGGGCTGGTTTAAAATTGTTGAGATATAAACCAACAATACTTGATTTGAAACTTAAAAATTTGGAAAAGATACTTGAAGATAGTGAGAAATTGCAATTTTATTTAAAAAAAATATGTGATGAAACTCTAATATCCGGTGAAAATAACGAATTAGAAAGCTTTATCAAAGCTTTGAAAAAAGATGAATCAAAAAAAATAGTAAAAAACTATTACTTGCAGTGGAGATCGCAAAAAGTTTGTCAAGATTATGTGTATAATAATAAAAAATTACAACCAATAGAAAAAATAGCAGGAGAAGATAAAAAGAATATATTTTTTTATAGTAATAAAGCAAACTACTTTTCATCAGAAGCTTATTATACATCTTCAGCAGTGAATGCTATTGTAGTTGAAAATCAATTGAAAACTAAATTGAATTATGGTAGTCGAAGTAATGATATTAAAAAGAAGGTTTATTTGGTAGCAGCTATTGAAAATTTAGGTGATATGTTGAACCATATGAGTCACGAAAAGGGTAATTTGAAAAATACAATTATTAAATATTCCAAATACCTTTATCGTATTTATTTATGTCTTAGTAACACAGGCACAGGTTCCGCTCAGTGGACTATGAAAGCATTGAAACTTAAAAAAAAAGTAATACCTTATAGAAAAACATATGATATAAAGGAAGCAGACAAAGAGAAAATATGGATAGATGTTTTTTATGATGGGAAAATGGATAAAGAAAAATATTTACAAAAATTGAAAGAAATATTATTAAGAGATATAGAAAAAATTTTTAATTCAAGTTCTAATTCAAGTTCTAATTTAACGAACCTTCGAAAAATAAAATCTTTTGCCGGTGGCAATTTTAAATTATATAAAAAGAGGAAGAGTAAAAAGAGGAAGAGTAAAAAGAGGAAGGGTAAAAAGAGGAAGGGTAAGAAAACGAGAAAGAAATGAGTTATGCTGAATTTAATATCATATCTATTTTAAATATGTTATTAAAACTTCAAAAAAAATTTGTTTTTACAAAAAAAGAATATTTAAAATCAATAAATGGCCAAACATATAGATATAATAGTTCAACACCAAGTATAATAGAATATAAAGATGGTTATTTGATGAATGTAAGATATCCTGGTTATTTTTTTCCAGAACCAAGTTTAAAGATAAAATTTCATATACCATATAGACCAATAAATTTTAATAAAATATTGATATTAGATAAAGATTTCAAAATAAAGAAACAAAGAATGATAAAGTTAAATGAGAATTTGAATAATTATCCGGAAGATGTTATAGTAGGTACGGAAGATATAAAATTATTTAATGATAAAAAATCGAAAGATTTGTTGTTTATAGGGACTATAGGTCAGAAAGGTGGGAAACATTTATATAGAACGGAATGTGGATTTGGATTATATACATTAGAAGGGGGGAGTTTGATAATTAATAGATTAAATAAGAAAGATAGGAGAAAAGTAGATAAGAATTGGGTATTTTATAATTATAAGGTAAATAGCAATTGGGAATTAAGAATAATATATGAATGGTATCCTTTGAAAACATACGAAATAGAGAAAAATGTGAATGAAGAACATAGTTGGGATTTGAAAGATGAGAAAATAACAAAGGTTCCAGAAAGGTTTAAACATTTTAGAGGTAGCTCTTGTGGATATAATTATAAGAATGAGATATGGTTTATATGTCACACAGCTTATGGAAAGATAATGAAGCCAAAGGAAAGGAAATATTATCATGTGTTTGTCATATTTGATGAAGAAATGAATTTGTTACGATATTCAAATGAGATAAAGTTAAGTAAAACAAATATAGAATTTAGCTTGGGGTTGATAGTAGAAGATGATAGAGTATTAGTAACATATAGTCAATTGGATAAAACGTCAGAATTAGCAATATATAGTAAGAAATATATAGACAGAATATGTATTCATAAAGGAGATATGTAATATATTTAAAGATAAATTGACTTTTTAAATTAAATGTTAGATACTTGGTTATTAACAACACATGCCGTAGCTTTATTTCCAATGGGTATATTTATATGGAGTTGGAAAAGACGAAAAGACGCATCAAGTATTTTTATGCTGATTAAATTTATTTATGCTGTAACTTTTTCTCTTTTATATCATTCGCATCATAGTTTGCCGGAAGATGAGGTATTTACCAGTGATTATGATTATGATAATTGGGCATTATTAGATAGTTATGCTTGTTCAAGTCTAATTTTTACAACTGTATTATACGGTTCAAGAGTTAGAGAACCACAATTCTATATAACAAGTTTTGCTGTGGAAAATATAGTTTTGATAGTTAAATTATGGGAGAATTTAAATCACGATTTAATTCTTACTTGGTATTTATCTATTTGTAGTTTTTTTATAATAATAATAAAATGGAGAACGATTTGGAGATACTTATTACGTTTTAAAGTTATATCTTTTTTATTTTCTTCATCTGGTATTTGTGCAATAGTTATGTATTCTATTGCAAGAAAAGAATGGTACAATGAAGTATATATAAAATATCATTCTCTATGGCATTGTTTTGTATTTTCTACAGCTGGATTTGCTTCTTTATTAAGATATAAACTTGATGAACAATTATACCCAATGGTTAATCGTAGAGAACAATTAGATTCGATATAATATATAAAAAAAGGTATTTAAATAATAAATGGTAGATAATGTTGTGAAGCTCGTTTAGCTCAGTTGGTAGAGCATCGGTCTTATGAGCCGAAGGTCGTGGGTTCGACACCCACATCGAGCAAACTTGCCGGTATAGCTCAGTTGGTAGAGCGTGTGACTTGTAATCATAAGGTCGAGAGTTCAATTCTCTCTGCTGGCTTTATAAAATTTAATAATCGTTTAATTGTTCTTCAATAGCAATTAGTTTGCGTGTATATTTTCTTTGTTGTTTTTTCAATTGTCTTTTGGTAACACATTTTCGGTATGTAATACAATCGGTAAAAGCGCCTTTAATTTCGTGAGGAGATTTAGCTATTAATAAACAGTCTTTAT
>Ga0315315_10007472_pt1 | contig 10117 bp, 10 predicted proteins | sample M140m3416metaG_FD_203699 | JGI IMG/M metagenome (GOLD analysis project Ga0315315, IMG submission 203699) | Ammonia-oxidizing marine archaeal communities from Monterey Bay, California, United States - M1 40m 3416 | ecosystem: Environmental > Aquatic > Marine > Intertidal zone | place: USA... | reverse complement strand
TGAAATAAGTTTTAATAGATTAGATTTAGCAAATCCTAATAATGATGAGATAAATAATATAGATATATCATTTTTATTAACTGATAATGCTAATAATAAAAACATTTTATCGCATAAATATATAATTAGTTTTGTTACTGTATATAAATTATATTACTATGATGTATTACAAAATTTCCAACCTTTAAATAGTAATTCAACTTTAACTATTAATTTTAATGAATTAGGTATTAGTGATAGTTTAACTTTTAATAATAAATTACAAGAATTTATGACTAATAATAATAGTCCAAGAAAATTAGATAAACCATTTATAGGTATATTTAAAAATCCAAATATAAGTAATCTAGATAGTTCAGGTAATTATCCTAATTATTTTTCTTTTAATAATATTTTAGAAAATGATTATAGCGAACAAAACGATATTATTATTACAATGAATTATAATAATTTAATATATTCAAATAATGACTTTGATCTTCCACAAAAAATAAAAATTAAAAATGTTTCAACAACGATTGTCCCCGATGTTCCAGTTGAAGATATTAATACACATTGTTGTTATAAAAAAGTATATTATAAAGGATTTGTAGATAATTATAAACAAGGTTCATCTGCAACATCTACAATGAGAATGACTAAATTTATAATTAATAGACATAGATAAAAAGAGATTATTAGTAAGTTTAAATATAATTATTTATTAATAATTATTAAGTATATTCATAATAATTATTAATAACATATATAAGTAATAGATATAAGATTTATATAGTTTTTATAGAACAATGAAAAGAATCAATAGATAAATAATTTAAATTTGTTTCTAAATTTTGTTTAGAATTAGTACTAATACAAAAATATAAATACTTTGTTTGTATATTATTTAATATATATGTTAAATTACTATTAGAAAAATTAAAACTGTTATCAATTACAAGCATACTATTTTTTATAGAAACAAGAGATTTATCATTATTTACATTTACATCATTTAATAAATTACTTGATGAATCAAATAAAATAAATTCATACGTACATGCTTCAACATCACCTGGTACTTTATTTATAAATCTTAAAGAAATATTTGCATTTACTTCTATTAATTTATTATTAAATTCTGAATCAGTTATATCTATTAGACCGGGTAAATCAGAATTTGAATATGAACTTATACGAAAATTACTATTATTGGCTGATGAGTCAAAAATTATTGGTATTAGTTTAAAATCATTAGAATCACCTATTAATAAATTGTTACTATTATCAATTGAATTTCCATTAATTGTATCATAATTTATATTATTACCAGATATATCAGGATCTAATTTAAAATTAGCAAAATCATTACCTAATACTAATTGTTTGTATTGTGACCCATCCCAAATATTTAAAACTTGATTATCAGTTGTAAATATAATTTCACCCATAAAACCTATAGTTTTAGATATATCATCAGATATTACATTAGGTAATATACATCTGCCTTGACTAATATCCATAGTATTTCTATTACTAAAATCAGAATTTATTGTATTAGGATTAAATTGTATACTATTATCAATTAAAATATCATTTATAAATAAATGATTTGCTGAAATATTAGTTGTAATTATATTATTAGATATTTCTGTATTTAAAAGTTTTAATGTTTTACCACTAATAGTATCAACAAATTCTAAACTTATGGTATGTATATAACTAAAATCTGCGTTTTGACCTTGAAATTTAATAGCTTCTATTTGATTAGTTAATATAATACTATCCGCTGATATAGTAGTAACTTTGATAAAATTGCACGATATTTCACCAGATATAAATACATTAGAAAAAAAAGATACATCAGATGTTATAGTTAATGAATCACCACTAATAGTTGTTGCGTTTACTTGTTGTGTAGTTATATTTTGTGGTTCAATATTTCCAATAAGTTTTCTACAATATATATCTAATGGATTTCCACCTGGATTATAAGATAAATCGCCATTCAATATTATACTTTGTGAAATTATATTACTAGAATCTATTATATTTGAAGATATTTCATTAATAAAAAATTTATTTGTTGATAAATCATTATTAGAACCAATTTCTAATATAATACTTTGACTAGTTGTTGTTTGATTAGAAAAATCAATTGAACCAATTGCCAAATTAGATAAAACTGTGTTATTTGTTACTGTTAAATTTGTAGAAGTAATTTGATTATTACAACTAATATTTGATGAATCTATATTAGTAATAATACCACTTATTGTTTCTAAAATAGGTGTAAAAATTGTAATATTTTCATTATTTAAAGAACTACTATTACTTACATCAATAGAATAACGAGGATATTTTGTATTAATTCCTATTCTATTATTTGATGTATCAATACATACTATATTATTACTATTTATATAATTATTTGTAGTTTCACTGGTTTGTTTAACATTAGCTACAATTTTATTAATTATATTAGACATAAATTATATATATATACTGATTTTTATATATATATATATAACTTATTATATAATTTTTATTTGTGTATAATTATATTATATTTTTTAGTAGTGTATATTATTGTGGTGGTAAATATAATTCCTGAGCTATTATGGAATTATAACTTTCAGGAAAGCCTATAATTCCACAAGAAATATTTAATCCTAAATTATTTGAATCTGTTATCATAAATTTAAAATGATATGTTATTGTATTATCAAAATTTGGACTATCAATAAAAGTTCCAGTATATATATTTCTAGTAAATAAACCTAATTCAGAACCTATATTTAGATCATTAAATATTAAAGATGAATCACTATTTTCTAAAAATGTTCGATGTAAATAAAATGAAATTTTTTGTTCAGATTCAATATTACATAAATAGTTCATTTTATATTGAATCATAATTTTACTTCTATTGCTTGTTGGATTTATTGTAATTTTATATCCATCGTTACTTATATCTATTAATTCATTTGGTGTTTTTGTTAAAACATTATTTAATAAATATGATTCTTGATTAGATATACTTGGATATCTAATAAATTTACTTTCTTCTGTATTATAATTAAATAATTCTTGTGCTATTATTGTATTATAATTATTATCATTATAACCTAAAATACCGAGAGAGATATCTAAATTTGATGTTTGTATATTATTTGAAAGATAAAAATGAACACTATAATTTATATTTTGTATGTCATTATTATAATTTGAAAACATAATATTTGAAAAATCTGTATCTAAAAATGTAACATCATAAATATTTTTAATTATATTATTTACACTATAACATAATGATAAATCTTGAAATAATAAACCACTATTATCACCTATTGTTCTAATAATTTTGAAAGAAATTATATTAAATGCAATAAAATTAATTTTAAATTTTAATAAAATAAATGAAAATTTATTTAATGGTTTAACATCAATACTATATCCGTATGCAGAAGCATCTATCCATTGATCATATGTAGTTAATAAGTATGAGTTTAAATCTATATGTGTTTTTGCTGTAAATACATTATATGATTGTGGAACACTAAAATCCATTGCCATATTAATATGATTTTGTATATTTTCACTTGTTGTATTATTGGATTTAATATTGTTTATTTCTTGGGTATTATTTAATATATTTATTCTATTTGTACAAATATCTTCTTCCAAATTAGATACATCTGTTTTTAGTTGTGAAAATGAAAGTTCTGTAACATATGATATATCATTTGTTAAATTACTTAAATTTAAACTATTTAATGATGCTTCTAAATTAGATACGTCTGTTTTTAGTTGTGTAAATGAAAGTTCTGTAACATATGATATATCATTTGTTAAATTACTTAAATTTAAGCTATTTAATGATGCTTCTAAATTAGATACGTCTATTTTTAGTTGTATAAATGAAAGGTCCGTAACATATGATATATCATTTGTTAAATTACTTAAATTAAAACTATTTAATGATGCTTCTAAATTAGATACGTCTGTTTTTAGTTGTATAAATGAAACATCTTTTACAATATAGCTATCTATTCTAGAAATATCACTTAGAATTAAATTAATAGAATTATCATTAATAGATATATCTCTAAAAATTTTAGTTAATGAGCTATCTAATATGTAATTATTTATTTTACCTCCACAAATATCTAAATCACCACTAATTAAAAAGGATATATTACTGTTCCATTTGTTATTGTTATATAACAATGTAGCTACTTCATTATTTGTAATTTTTATACCTGCATTACTAATTTGATCTATATTTGAATAATTTTTTGCTAAAACAATATTTATATCGCCAATATCTAATTGAGATGAATTAATAATTGTTTTGGTTCCTTCGACTTCTAGATTACCTTTTATAACAACAGTTCCTGAGTTATCATTATAAAGATGAGGATCAATTATAAATCTTGATGGACAAAATAAATTACCTGATAAACTTATATCATTATTTATATTTAAATTATTAGTAATATTAACATTATTACTTGATAATTCAATAGCTTCTAAAACATTACCACTTCTATCTTTTAAAATATTTATATTAAATTTATTATTTTTTACTAGTAATTGAACTTTGCTTCCTGAAAAATCTATTTTTGAAGACATATATTAATTAAAATAAATCAATATATTTAATAATATATAAATAAAAAAATATATTATTAATTAATAATATATATATATATATTATTATTTTTTAAATTTTAGAATTATAATGACGGAATATATTTTAATGTATTATTATCATACATGGTTACTCTAAATATATCACTATAACCTTCGACATAAACAGTATCACCATCATATAAATTATCACAACCTTGTTCACTTGTACAACTCTTATTTTTAAAAGTTATTGGTAATTTTATCATATTGTTTTTATCATTCATAGTATAAAAATTCCATTTGTCTCTATTTGTAAATAATGGTCTTCCCATTAATGGTAAAATAGTTTCAGGGCCATTAACTCTTGTTAATAAACCAATTTGTCTATAGTTTGTATCTACACTTTGTGTTGGTATATTAATTGGAATATTATTATAATTATTATAATTATTATAATTTTGATTATTTATTCTATCATCTCGTAATGGAGGACTATATGGATTTAATAGTACATCTACTTTATTAGTTTGATCTATATTATTATTAGCATTATCATACGTTTTGTTATAATATAAATATTGGTTATTATTTTCATTGAATTTCACTTTTTTATAATTATTATTACTAAATATGTTATAGTTATTATATATAAATAGTATTGAAAAAAATAAACATATTATTAAAAAATATATAATATAATTATCAATACAAAATTTATTTTTAGGACACTTTGTCATTATATATTTAATTTTATAATATTTTATTAATTACTTAAAAATATTATATTTATACTAGTTTATTGGACAATTTTCAAATTCAGCCAATGCTGATTTTTCTGTTGCTTCATCATCTGAACATTCTAAATCATTTTCATCTGCTATTTTTTTTGCAGTTTGTTCAGCAACTTTACCTAAATTTTTACCATCTGCTTGTAATTTTTTTTTATCTTTTAATGGATTTTTAGGTGGTTTATGTAGTCCTGTATTTCCTTCTAAAAAATAATTATATTTTAATAAATTATATAATAATATAAATAAATTATATAAATATATTTTCAAGCCTATAAAATTATATCCTATTATTAAAAAAATAAAATATATAAAAACAATTGTATAATTATTTTTATTAATTTCATATAATAAATAAGAATATGAGAGTATTGCTACTATAAAAATTATTAAATATAAATTCATAAGTATATATTTATATTTATAATTTATAATTTATAATTTATATTTATAATTTATAATATAATTTATTCTGGTCTTTTATTTACGTTTTGAAACATACTTGTTAAACTATTCATATCTATTTTTCCTATTGCCGACATAGCTTCACCCAATGCTGGTGTAATATCTTTCAAACTATTCATTAATTCTTTTTGTTGTTTTACTATTTTTTCTGTACTTTCTGATATAGAATTTATATTTTTGTCTGCTAAAACATTTTCTAAATCATCTAACCCCCTTTCTATATTCTCTTCTTTAGAATTTTTTTTTAATTTATCTACATTGGGTATAGAATCTATAATTTTTGGAGATAATTTATCACTATTTAAATTTTCATAGCCTTTTTTTAAAGATTTTTCTTTTTTCTTTTTTGTAGTACCTTCTTTAAAACCTTCTTTATTATTTTTTAGTAATAATTTTAATAACATTAAAATTATAAATGGAATACCTAATACGATAATCATATTTTTTGTATATTTATATACGACTATTGTTAATAAATAAAATATTACTATTGGTAAAAAATTAAATGATACAATTTCATTAATTATGTAAAATAAACTTATAAAAGCTGTTAAATATAAAACAATTTTATTTGTTAATAAATTATTTTTCATATTATTTTTTTTTACCATTTATATATATAAAATATAAAAATTATTTTTTTAATTAGTCAATAATGTTTTAATATATTTTATTTTTTTTGTTATATTTTTTTTTTTATTTTCTATAATTTTAATATCATTGTCATTGTCATTGTCATTGTCATTGTCATATTTAATATTTAAATTACTTAAATAATTTAAAATATTATTGAATTCTTTTAATTGTAATTTTAAATTATTTTCTAATACAATTATTTCTGATTTGAATTTATTAAATTCAATAAATAATAAATTATTATTATCGTGATTTTCATTTATTAACATTTTCATATTTGAAAATAATTCTAATAATTTATCTTCATCTGTGTTAATTTTATCTAAATATTTATCTAATAATTCTTGTTCTTCATAAACATTTTTACTTAGTTTACCTATATTATTTAATAATATATTCATTATAGTATTAATATATTAATAAATATATTTATTAATATATTTATATATTAATTATTATATTCTGTTATATTTGGATCACTATATCCATTCCATATAGCTGGTTCATTAGTACCTTTATAATATCCCCAACGTGGCTTTATAATATCTGTATTTTGTATTTCATTTTTTTTATCGTTATTTGTATTATCTTTTAAATTAGGTATTTTTAAATTATTATTCGTTTTATTTTTATTTGCTAATTCTAATTCTAATTTTTTTATTTTTTTTTGTAAAAATTTTATATTTCTTTTAAGTAAAAAATTTTTCCTATCTTTATTATTAGATAGTAATTTTTCTTTAAATAATTTATCATCTGAATCATATATTATTGTTTTTAATTCATCGGGTGATTTTAAATGTAAATCTTTTCTTTCATTCATTTTTGGTACTTCTATATTTTCTAAATTTTCTAAATTTTCTATATTATTAAAATTTAAATTATTTATAAATAAAAATAAAAAATAAAATAACAATAAGATAATCATTATATATTTTATTATAGATTTCATTATATAATTTAAGTATATAATGAAATCTATAAAATTATTTTAATAGATTTTTTAAATTTTTCTTATTTATTTTAAATCTTCTTCTTCTGGTTCTTCTTCTTCATCAGCTTCATCTTTATCTTTATCTTCATCTTCATCTTCATCTTCATCTTCATCTTTATCTTCATCTTCATCTTCATCTTCATCTTTATCTCCATCTATATTTTCTTTTAAATCTAGCTCTTCATTGTCTTCGTCATCTTCTTGTTTTTTATCTTTTTTATTTTTGTTATTTTTTTTATTTTTGTTATTTTCTTTTTCTTCGAAACCTTCTTTTCTTAATTTTTTAAATACATCAAGGCTAATAAATAAGTTAGCACAAATAATAGCTATTAATAATGAATAAAAAATATTATTACTAAATAAATAGATTAAAACAGCGATAATAGACATAAAAACAATTGCATCAAAATTTTTATAATTATTATAAAACCCTATTGCATTTAATATAAATATAAATATTATAAAAATTTCAATATTATCTAAATTTTTAAAATCTTTTTTAGCATTACTCATAGAATTATTTATAGATTTACTAATAGATTTACCAATAGAATTCATTTTTATATAATATAATTATTTTTTATTAATTTAAAAATGAATATTTAAAAAATGAATATTTAAAAATATATTTTTTTAAATTATATAAAAATATAAACATATATTATTTAGTATGAATAGAAATAATATCGAGCCTTTACTCCAAGAAGACGATAATCGTTATGTAATGTTCCCTATAAAAGATAACGATATTTGGGAAATGTATAAAAAACAAGAAGATTTATTTTGGAGAGCTCAAGAAGTTGATTTATCAAAAGATTTAAAAGATTGGGAAAGCTTAAATGATAATGAAAGATATTTTATTTCTATGATTTTAGCATTCTTTGCATCAAGCGATGGAATAGTTTTAGAAAATTTAGGAGCTCGTTTTATGTCAGAAGTTCAATTATCAGAAGCAAGAGCATTTTATGGTTTACAAATGGCTATGGAAAATATTCATTCTATAATGTATTCTACGTTAATTGAAACATATATAAAAGATTCTCAACAAAAACATAGATTATTTAATTCTTTAACTGAATTTCCATGCATTAAAAAAAAAGGCGATTGGGCTATTAAATGGATTCAAGATAAACGTTCTAATTTTGCTACAAGATTAGTAGCATTTGCGTGTGTTGAAGGTATATTTTTTTCAGGTGCTTTTTGTGCTATTTATTGGTTAAAAAAAAGAGGTTTAATGCCAGGATTAACATTTTCAAATGAATTAATAAGTAGAGACGAAGCATTACATACAGAATTTGCTGTTTTATTACATAGTAAATTAGAAAAACCATTAAAAAAACAAAAAATACATGAAATAATTAAGGAAGCAGTAGAAATAGAATTAGAATTTATCAATGATGCTTTACCTTGTAGTTTGATAGGTATGAATAATGATTTAATGAAAGATTATATTAAATTTGTAGCTGATAGATTAAGTTTACAATTAGGTGGGGATAAAATATATGATTGTAAAAATCCTTTTGATTGGATGGAAAGTATAAGTATTGATGGCAAAACTAATTTCTTTGAAAAAAGAGTAAGTGAATATTCTCTTGCAAATAAAGTAGAAAATAATGATAATGTATTTTCATTTGGCGATGGAGGATTTTAAAATAATAAATATTTTAAAAGAATAAATATTTTAAAAAAATATATAAAATATTTATTCTTTATTTAAATATCAATCAATAATGTATAAAAATAAAAATGTTTTAATTACTGGTGCTTCTTCTGGTCTAGGCAAAATTTTAGCAATTAATTACGCAAAACAAGGTGCAAAAATAATAAATCTCTCGCGAAATATTCAAAAAATAGATTCATTAAATTATAAATTAAATAAATTAAATAATATAGAAAATATTGGTTTCAATATAGATGTATCAAAATACGAACAAGTAAAAAGTGTTAAAAATAATTTATTAAAAGATAAATGTTTACCAGATATTATTATTAATAATGCCGCTGGTAATTTTTTATGTCCTTTTGAAAAATTAACTGTTAATGGTTGGAAAAGAATAAATGATATAGTATTAAATGGTGCTTTTAATATATATCACAATTTTGGTAAAACATTTATTGAACAAAAAAAACAAGCAGTATTTTTAAATATATCTACAACTTATTCTGAAAACTCATCCGCATTAGTTATACCTAGTGCTGTCTCTAAAGCTGGTGTAGATAATATAATGAAAGGTTTAACTGTTGAATGGTCAAAATATGGAATGCGTTTTGTAGGTATAGCACCTGGACCAATAGCAGATAGTGGTGGTGCTTCAAAATTAGATCCAATTGGTATATTTAAACATTATAATAATTATGTAAATCCAAGTCAACGAATGTGTAATCCACAAGAAATTGCTGATTTAGCTCTATTTTTAACTTCAAAAAAAGCTGATTATATTAATGGTTCAATAATACGAATTGATGGAGGAGAATATATAAAAAATCAAGGAGAATTTTCATTTTTAACAAATATACCATTTTATGATAAATTATTTACAAAATAATATTAATAAAATGTTGGCTGGTATAATATAGAATATATATCTGAAATAGAAATTAACGAAACCTAAAAGGAATTATT
>Ga0315315_10007470_pt1 | contig 10119 bp, 9 predicted proteins | sample M140m3416metaG_FD_203699 | JGI IMG/M metagenome (GOLD analysis project Ga0315315, IMG submission 203699) | Ammonia-oxidizing marine archaeal communities from Monterey Bay, California, United States - M1 40m 3416 | ecosystem: Environmental > Aquatic > Marine > Intertidal zone | place: USA... | reverse complement strand
AAAGAAGGCGTGTGGTGAAACCGATCAGGCCAATTCTGCATTGATCAGCGACCTGCGGGCTCGTGGCATGCTGGAAGACACTCTCGTGATTTGGGGTGGTGAATTTGGACGGACGGTCTATTGCCAGGGAGCAATGACAAAGGATAACTTCGGTCGTGATCACCATCCTCGATGTTTTACCATCTGGATGGCTGGAGGCGGGGTGAACCGCGGAATTTCGTACGGCGAAACAGATAACTTTTCATACAACATCGCCAGTAACGGAGTTCACGTACATGACCTCAACGCAACGATCATGCACCTGCTGGGAATTGAGCACACAAAACTAACCTATCAGTATCAGGGCCGACATCATCGCCTGACAGACGTCCACGGCAAAGTCATACCCGATCTGGTTAGCTGACATGTGTTGTCAGTGGATCGTGGAATCAACTTGATTTACCACGACGCCTGTGCTGGCACTCGCCGTGACTTACCAGAACTTATCCGAAGTGCGGGCAGCGGCAAAAAACACAAATCTCGATTGCCAATCTCGCAGGCAACGGTCGTTAACAGTATGCTGTCGAGTAGAGGGCATACGCCCCACCGTATGTTTTTTGTTGGCGAATCCTTTTATTGGTGATGCAGCCCCTCACCGAGTACTCGTTTGCGGTGTGACCACCGAAAAGCAACGGCTGAGACAACAGCCAGCGTTGGGATCCACCACCATAGTGGGCCAAAGATTGCGGTTGCATTGAACATCATAAAGGCAGCAAAGGCGTGGATACCTGATTGCAGCCAGCGTTGCATTTCGACGTAACCGCCATGACCCGACCATGACGGGATCGCAGATGCCCCCCAGCAGATGAGAAATACGTAGTTGACATACAATCCGCCACCCCAGCGAATGCCGACAACACGTTCGGTCATTTCCGCGGTGTGTTCAATTGCCACGTCATGTACCCAGTGATGCCGAAAGTGAAACGCGAAAATCACATGAAGGACGCAAAAGATCCAGGCCGCAAACCAGAAGAAACGATAAGTATGGTCAGGGAGTGGCAAACCATCTTTGCAGTTTCGCCCGGCAAACAACCAATGCCAAAGTGCAACCACGTAGCACGCGACACTGGCACGCACAGCCCAGAGCATTAAGTTTTCACCAACCTGCGGACTCATGAATTACAATTCCACAAATCAGTGCCGGCAATAAACTAAGGCAGAAATCCGCGTTCGCGGAGTTCCTGGAGATTATCCTGGGCACTGGACATCACTCGTTGTGACGCATACTTGAACAATGCGAATCCAGCCATACCGGCGGGAGCGCTGAGAATCGCGGTATGCTCTTCTTCTTCGCTGTCGAGACGATTGTTGAGTTGATCAACGGCCTCCTGAATGGTGTCCGTCACGATCCGTTCGCTGCCCTGATGATTGCTCAGTTTAAGATTCGAGAACGCAGCGGTTCGTGACATCAAAAATTCGGCAGCCCCAAATTCGTCAGAGTTTTCAAAGAAGTTCTGAAATTCGGGGCGCATGTTGTCCGGTGTCATAATTTGTGCACGAGAAATCGTGACCTGTCCCTGTCGAACAGCCACTGTCTTATTTTCACCGTCGGCGGGAGTAACCAGAAAGTACGGCAACTCGGAATCGCCAAATGTGAACAGAGAATAGGAGACTCCCCGTTCAATTTGCACGGACTCCCAGAGTTGTTGAAAGAAACGTTCGCGTTCGTGGTCCTCAAACATAGACAGTTGTCTCACTCCGCTGAAATCAGTCAGTGCAAATGGGCGTTGTCACGTTATGGCTGCCACAAGCGGAAAGTCAATTCGTGGATTGAATTTCCTGTGGCACAGAGCATATCCGTCATCAATTCCATGTAAAAAACAGCAGGTGGCCTGTAAGCCGGGTTCTGTCGTGACACCAAAGCATCACGGGTGTTCATTTATCTACGACGCCGGTCACCCGACGCCTCCAGCAGCCCACCCGGCGGTCGAACGGACTGAATCCCGCCGTTGGCTCCCGAAGGAACCTGTCCCGCCTGTCTGGCCTTGCTCCCGATGGGGTTTACCCAGCCGACTCAGTTGCCTGAATCGCTGGTGCGCTCTTACCGCACCGTTTCACCCTTACCTGGAAAATCGTGAACGATTTTGCCTCGAAGCGAACTTCTCAGGCGGTCTACTTTCTGTTGCACTTGCCCGGTCCTTGCGGACGGTGGACGTTATCCACCATCGTGTTCAGTGGAGCCCGGACTTTCCTCTCCGTCGAAATTCGACGCAGCGAACACCCGGCCACCTGCAGCAGATAGTCTAGTTTCCGTTTTGCGTTTTCAGTGTTCAGTTGATCGTTTTGGCGCGAATCTTTGTGAATTTTCGCAGAATGACCTGATACACAGCAGATTTCAGTGTGCGTTCTGAAATCTGTATGGCTGAAAACGTTCACGCCTTGGAGACTCAAATAGAACAACGCTGCAAACTGCAGTTGCACCTGAAGGAGTAAAGGATGCTTTCCCTCCCATCTTGAATCGCCTTATTTTGCCGTCCAGCCCCCGTCGACGGCCAGCAGGCTGCCAGTCATATAACTGCTGGCCGGACTGGAAAGCAGGATTGCCGGTCCCTGAATCTCTTTGAGGTCGCCCCAACGTTCCAAGGCCACAGCACCCACAATGTGTGTTTTTGCTTCTTCTGAATCGGCGATCTTCATGTTCATCGATGTGAGGAATGGCCCCGGACAAATGGCATTACATGTAATGCCGAATGGGGCAAGTTCCAATCCGAGTGCTCGTGTGAGCTGCACAACAGCGCCCTTGCTGGTTGTGTACGGCGTGCGATTGGCAAGCCCCACCATGCCCAACGTACTGGCCAGGTTGATAATGCGCCCATAGCCCGCCGATTTCATGTATGGGAGCACTTCGCGGCAGCACAACCATGTGCCATCGACATTTGTCTTTTGCACCTGCTGAAAATCTTCGTAAGACACTTCGTCGATGCCGCCACGAATATTGATACCCGCACTATTAATCAGAATATCAATTTTCCCATACGTCTTCATAGTCTCAGCAACCAAAGATTTAACATCGGCGGGGCTGGTGACATCAGTGGCCATTCCAATCGCAGGACTGCCGAAACTGTCGCCAATTTCCTGAGCCACCTCAACTGCCAGTTCGCCATTCCGTCCTGCCAGAACTACGGTGGCTCCCGCTGAAGCCAGTCCTGCAGCCATGGCACTGCCAAGGCCCTTCGAGCCTCCGGTGATTATGGCAACATGACCGTTGAGGTCGAATTGCTGGATGCCGGGAAGAGATATTGAATCCATGTCAAAACTTCAGTTCTGCGGAGTTGGAGTGGAGTGTTTAGTTCTCAGTATTCAGTTTCCAGCGATCAAAGAACGCTGAAATATAATCACGTCACTGACGTCTGCCTGCCCGAATTGTAGTGTTCGGACGCTATTCACGGACGAGGCAAATGTGATTCGTAGCCGATGATTCGGTTTTCGGATAGTCACTGCGAGCGTGGACTCCCCGGCTTTCGCGGCGTTCCTGAGCCGCGGCAGCCATGATTCGCCCTACGAGCATCATGTTCTGCAGTTCCCAGCCCTCGGGTGCCATGAGATCTCGTCGACACACGTAGTTGGCCCAAAAGTCGAGCTGCCGTTTTGCTGCTGTCAGCGATTCTTCATCGCGAGTAATGCCGACACTACGCCACATGAGACTTCGAAGCGAGTTTCGGATATCGGCCAGATCCAGCGATTCGTCAGCAGGATCTTCCGCGGAAGGTGCTGACATCCCTGGTGCAGTAAAACTGTCGGGAATTGCAAGTGCCGCTTCCGATGCGTTTTCGCCGCAGCGCATTCCAAAGACCACTCCTTCCAGCAGACTGTTACTAGCCAAACGATTGGCTCCATGAAGTCCGGTAGATGTCACTTCGCCGGCAGCCCAGAGGTTGGGCAGGCTCGTCTGACCAGTGTCTGATGTCGTCACGCCACCGATCATGTAGTGAGCTCCTGGACGCACAGGAACTTTGTCGCGCGTGATATCCAAACCGAAATCGGCACACACCTTGCCAATATGAGGGAACCGCAATCGAATACGATCTTCCGGAATTGGTGACAGGTCCAGGTACACACAGGGATGAGAAGTGATTGACATCTGCTTCGTGATTGCCTGAGACACAACATCACGTGGAGCCAGCTCCAGAGCGTGGTTATAGTCGGGCATGAACCGATAGCCGTTCGCGTCTACAAGATGCGCCCCTTCACCTCGCACAGCTTCACTGATCAAGTGACGCGAACTGCCGGCAATGTACAAAACAGTTGGATGAAATTGCATGAACTCCATATCGCGAACTTCGCATCCTGCTCTAAAGGCCAGAGCGTGACCATCGGCCGTCGCGATTGATGGATTCGTTGTTTCACGATACAGAGCACCGGCTCCACCTGTACACAGGATCGTTTGTTTAGCCCAAACAAATGTTCGTCCGTGATAAGGATTCCACACCAGTGCTCCACGGCAAACGCCATCCTGTGTGAGCAAATCGATCGTGTAGGTCTGCTGCCAGACAGCCACGTTATCGGCATTCAGTACGGATGAATGCATCGCTCGCATAACCTCCTGACCGGTGGCGTCTCCCAGCGCATGAGCCACTCGAGGGTGACTATGCCCGCCTTCCAGTGTTAAAGCCAATTCTCCGTTAACGCGATCAAAGTCAGCTCCCAGTGCAATAAGTTCGCGGATGCGTTCCGGAGCATCACGAACAACCTGATTCACGATGTCAGGATTGCACATGCCTTTCCCGGCAGCGACTGTGTCGGACACGTGTGCGGCGAAGTCATCCAATGGATCGATTACTCCCGCAATTCCTCCCTGAGCATACGTACTATTCGACTGCTGCAGTTTATCTTTTGTGATGAGGATTGTTTGTAGCGCCGGATCAATCGCCACGGCGGCTCGGGTGCCCGCGATACCACCACCTATCACAAGCACATCAGTGAACTGATGGGGAATGCGCCGCGGATCAAACGGAACGAGATAGCGACGCAGAACGGGAACCGGAATGGGAGCGGTTGACAAAGGATGCCTCCGAAAGGCCTCATATGTGGCAAGGCCGGTTTGGATTAGTCGGCAAGTTCAGTGATACGGTGAGTCGGTTCCGGTCTGCCAGGCCGGAAACTCTGAGTGCTGTGAAAATCGGCTGTGGCATTCAGAGATTCCAGGACATCAGGAACCGCAGCCAGTACGATCGACTTGAGTTGCTTGGGGGGACAGGCAACTCGAGCGTTAATGATTACATTGGCGCATGCTGCTTTGCAATTGGATGGCAAAGATAACTCCGCCGGTGAATCTCGACTCACCAGGTTCGCCACGCCAAAGAAGCCTTCCCACAGGCCAATGGCTTTCAGGTGAGCAGTTTCAACAGATGCAGCTTCGAATTCCTGTTTCAGCCGTTCGATAATCTTCAGTAACATGGTATCCAGATTGAATTCAATTTTAGATGTCACCTGCAGACTGCTGTTTAGCCATCCCAGCTCTGCTTCGCCGTCGGCGTAAGTGTCGTAGTCGATGTCCAGTAGCCGTCGGCCAAATTCTCCTTCGCGGTTGAGCCAGTCGATCAGTTGCTCAAATCCGCTTCCCGTTTTGGCGGAAATTCGCAGGAGTGGAGTGTCAGGCACATTTCGGCGGAGCAGAGTTTCCAGCTCGTCGGCTTTGTCGTTACTAAGTTCATCGATGCGATTGACCAGGATGAGATCTGCTTCTTCGATTTGCTTTGTAAAGATGTAAGCAGCTTTGGGCGAAAATCCGGCACTCTTGCTCTGCTGCAGAATCCGTTGACCGTGAGACGGTTTCAGAATGACGGCGTAGGGAGCAATTCGGAATTCCGCATCGAACAGTTGGCGAATGGGTTGAATGACAGTCGCAACGAGATCCGTGCAGCTGCCGACAGGTTCCGCCAGTATGACATCCGGACGTTGTTCCGCTCCCAAACTGCGGACAGTAGTCATCAGGTCATCGAAGCTACAACAGAAGCAGGCACCTGCCACTTCCCCCACCTCAAACCCCATCGATCGCAGCATCTTGGTATCAACAAGTTCAGATGCCTGGTCGTTGGTGACAATCCCAACATTCAGCCCCTGCGATGTGTAATACTGAGCGAGTCGTGCGAGCGTCGTCGTCTTCCCGGCGCCCAGGAAACCGCCGATCATAATATACCGGATTTGATGCATGGTGTGTTGCCTTAAGGAATTAGACGGCAGACGCATTTCGAACAAGTCGCAGGCGTCAACCTGCGAATGAGACTCCGGTGAGCAAAACAAAAACAGCGGGTGGCCGGGCCCACTTTAGACCGTACTTCAGCTCAAATACACGGTAAAAAACACATTCACTAAAGACATTCCAGAGGCCCAACGCCAACGGTCGTATTCACCTTCAATGGATACTGTTGCAACAGCGATAGGATTTGATTGGCCCCGATGCTTCTGACGATTTCCAGATCATCTGCCACAGAACAGTACTCACTACGGTACACCCAATTCCCGCCGAGCGATGAGAGCCGGCCCATTGGACGTTCGCCTCGCAAAACAATGCGTGACGCGACCTTGTTGCGCGCCTGTTCCAGTTCGTCTTCAGTGACACCATCATTGTTGATGACCTCAAAAATCTCCTGCATTCGCTGCAGATTGTCGACGGTCTGATCCGGGTGACAACTGAGGTACGTCATCCAGGTTCCCGCTCCATCATATTCGTTGTATCCCAGTTCAGCCGAATCGGCGTGCCCCGGATAAACGATATCCCAGAACATCCGGCTGCCGGAATCATCCCCCACGATGACTGCCAACAGTTCTGCTGCAAATCGCAGAGAGTCCGAAGCCAACGGCGCCATTCCCATCTGCATAATGTGTTGATGACCGCTGCCTTCTTTGACGATGAATTCAGACCGGACCTGAGCTTCCACGGCAGGCAGTTTGCGATGGCCACTGCCTGAGGGGATACTGCTACAGAACTTTTCTGCCAAGGCCCGCACTTCATCAATATTCGTGTTACCGGCAACAGCCAAAGTGATATTGGCCGCGTTGTATTGTTGCCGGTGATAGTCGCGCATTTGGTCGGCAGTGAGTGCGGTAATGCTCTCATTAGTGCCGAGAATGCTTTGCCCGAGAGGATGACCAAAAAAGTGAGTCGCCATCACGTTGTCGTAGGCGGTGAATGATGGCATGTCGTCGTACATGCCGATCTCTTCCAGAATGACATTCTTTTCCATGTCGAAATCATCCTGCCGAAGCGATGGCTGCATCAGCACAGCCAGCATTTCCATGGTGGTGCCAAGGTATTCCGGTAATACAGCAGCGTAGTACGTGGTTACGTCTTCACCGGTCGACGCGTTGTAGCGGGCTCCCACTTCATCAAAAATACGATTCACGTCATCGGCAGAATATTTATCATTCCCCTTGAACGCCATGTGTTCCAGGAAATGACTGACTCCAGAGACATCCGATATCTCGTCTCGTGCCCCGGTGCGAACGAAGAATCCAGCAGCCACGCTGTGAACGGACGGAGTGAGTTCCGCAACAATATTCAGTCCATTGGAAAGTTCATATTGATGATATTGCATGAGTCAAATCCAAAGGCAGGGCTTCATTGCCCGATACTGGCTGGCTGAGTCCGATCCGATGAGTCACACTGTCGCCGCAGCGGCTTGGAGGCAGTCGTTCCTGAGAGGCTCAGGACCAATGGTCACCATCACGATTTCTTTGGGCGCGTAGTCCACTGCGTAGGTTCTCACATCTTCGACGGTAATGCTGTCGATGCGGCTGCGAATATCATCGGCCATAAGAACGTGCCCCAGATGCCACGTGTCTCGAGCCAGAGACGACGACCGAGCCGTAGTGGATTCCTGCTGCATGATCAGAGCGCTTTTAGCCTGAGCCTTACAGCGACGAAGCTCATCGTCGGTGAGTCCTTCGTGCAGACCACGGATTTCAGCCACGGTTGCTTCCAGAGTTTCCTGCGCTCGATCATTGGTGGTACCTGCATATCCGAACACTCGACCTTCATGTTTGAGCGTACTCAGCGATGCAGACACCGAATAACACAGTCCCCGTTTTTCGCGAACATTAGTGAACAGGCGGGAACTCATACCTCCACTCAAAATACTGATGGCTGCCCATGCGTCAAAGTATTGTTCGTGGCTGTACGGGAGACTCGCCCATGCCAGACCAATGTGAGTTTGAGCCGATTCATGAATGATGTGTCTGGGGGAAGACTCGCGAGGCGAGGTCGTGATTTCCGATCCTTCGCCGCCTTTCCATGAGCCAAATGCCGCCTCGATGCAGTCTGTAGTTTCGACAGCGGAGATATTTCCCGCGACACCGATGATTGTCTCCTGTGGTCTTGCATGTGTATTGAAGTGCGAACGTACATCTTCGATGGTAATGGCATCGATCTCCGTAAGCGTCCCACCTGATGAATTACCCCACGGAGCATCAAAACTGCAGCGACGAAGGTATTGTGCCAACCGTTGCTGTGGCTCGTCTTCCAGAGCATGCAGCGCCTGGCGCACCAGATCCTGAGCTGGAACAAATTGGTTATCATCCAGATGAGGATCGGTCATCATGTCAGCCAGCAGTGGAATCGCATCACCGATGCGATCGGCTGTGGTTGCAGCAGAGAGTGTCGTGTGACTCAGTCCCGGGGAAACGCTGCGCTGGACTCCCAGATTGTCTAAAGCTGCAGATAATTCTCGCGTGGAGTTATCACCGGCACCTCGAGTGAGCAATTCGGAGAGCAAAGCGGCTGTTCCCGATTTACCGAGCAGATCGTAGACGCTGCCAGTGGGTTGCAGCACGGTGATTGCCGCGGACTGAACGTCGGCCATCTGTTCAACGACAACCGTAAGGCCGTTGCTGAGCACTTGAGTCGAAACCTTGGCATCCGTCATAAATAACGATTCTTACTTCAGTTGAGGTAACCGCCAGTGTTGCCTTGTCACATCTACTAACGCAGCGTTCTCAGACTCTGTTTGCGAGCGAGACCGATCAAACTAACGAGGAATGTTAAAGTCGCCACTCAGGTTTCGCCAAATTGAATGCACATGATTCGCCTCGTTTTGAGTGTTGTTGTATTCAATGATAAATGATGGTCCCTGCACAACGTAGTGATGTGGTTCATTCAGTTCTGAGCCTCCCCACCATGCAAAATACACATTGTCGACTCCGCCTTCCTGAATCTCTTTCACTCGTCGCCGTACGACACTCGCCGGCATCGCCGCCAGGTATTCACCAACGAGTTCCTTCATCAGCTTTTGCTGTTCCGGAGTCATCTCACCCACTGCAACACCGGCCGGTTCACTGACTTCAGGTTGAGCGGCTCCTGCCCCTCGAATGTCCGAAGGAGCGTCTTTAGAAACCCAGATCTTAGCCTGCTGTTCTGCAGAGGCAAATTTCAGAATCGATCGGGCAAGATCTTCACGGCGTCCGAGTACTCGCAGACTTCGTCCGGGACCGGCATCGATGAGCCCGGGGTTGGCTCCAAAAAATTCAGGCGTGGAACTCAGGATCTCACCGTTTCTGATCGTGTAATTGAGTGACAGGTGATGACCTTCGAAACGCCAACCCCAAACAGAATCACCAGAAGGATCACCAAAGATGCTGATGTAGTATCTGTGAGGGTGCCGTTTGACCCGACGAGCTGATTCTTCGCCGCTTTCAAACAGGTAAAGCACTTCTTCCAGACTGCGAACTTCCAGTGACTTGTAATATCCCGCTTCGGTAAGCCCGGTAGCGACAAAGGCTTCGGCGTTTATGAGTGCTTGACCGTCCAGATCCCAAAGCCCCAGTCCTTTACGCTCGCGAGGAATGAAGTGCCAGTTGACTCGTTCAGCATCGTCAAAATTGAATGACGCGAGTTTCTTCTGATCATCCGTTAGTGAAAAAAGAAACTCCATAGCCGACGATGACATGCGGACGCCCGGAGCTTCATCGGCCGTGGCACACGAACTGCTCAAGGCCAAGATGACAAGTGTGAGTGGCAGAAAGGAAGCAAAGCGGTTGAGTAATGTCATAGATACGTTCACTGGGAGGAAGGGCGAAATATAGACAGGAGTGAGATTTATAAATTAGCCGGGTGGCCAGGTCAGACCGCGACCACCCATGATA
>Ga0315315_10007469_pt1 | contig 10119 bp, 8 predicted proteins | sample M140m3416metaG_FD_203699 | JGI IMG/M metagenome (GOLD analysis project Ga0315315, IMG submission 203699) | Ammonia-oxidizing marine archaeal communities from Monterey Bay, California, United States - M1 40m 3416 | ecosystem: Environmental > Aquatic > Marine > Intertidal zone | place: USA... | reverse complement strand
CGTCACCACATCCATTCCCTTTACCATTACACATATTTTCACATTCACATATTCCACATCTATTATTTGTATTTATAAAATACTTAATGTTTACACCTGGATAAATACAAGGTTCATATGAGGAATATATATCATTTTCTATAATTTCACTATGCAGTTTTTCCCGGTTTATCTCAAAACCCAAATCAAAATCACTATTAATCAATACGATTCTATTTTCAATTAGTTCAGTATAATCACTTATAACTTCAAAGTCTTTAAAATACTGAATTAATTTTTTTACCAATTTAACTGCTTGATTTTCATTTTTTAATCCTGTTATTTGTACCCGTCCATTATTAAAAAGTTTCACATTCATAATTTTTCCTTCATGTATTATATGTAATGTTGATTGATTATAAAATATCTTCTTTTTCTTCTTTTTCCTTTTCTTTATTAATGATTTTTCAGAAAATCCCCTGGGTATATTATCGCAACCATATTCAATATAAGGAATGTATGTTTTACTAATCGGTATCTCTCTATATATCTTCTCTAAATCTATTATTTTTGATAATTTTAAAACAGATGTTATTGTAGATATCCTTAAGTTGTCTTCCATTTGATGTCAAATATTGGTTTTTATTTATTCTTTAAATATTATTCAAATTTATTATTTTAATGTTATCACCTACGTCTACGTCTACTTTTACTTTTGGTTTTTGCTTTACTTATCATTTTATTTAGTATATTTGATTTATTTCTCCCCTGTTTGGATTTAGTTTTTTCTTTTCTCTTTTTCTTGCCATTTATAACCATATTCTTTACACGTTCATCACTACCTCTTTTTCTGAGTGCTTGTGCATCTTTACTTTTCTGTTTTAATAAGTTAAATGCCCCTAAATGCCCTTTTTCACGAACTAAATCTCCAAGTTTAGGTAACCCCCCCTTCTTAGGTTGTGATGACCCCGATTCCTCAGATGACCCCGATTCCTCAGATGACCCCGATTCCTCAGATGACCCTGATTCCTCAGATGACCCCGATTCCTCAGATGACCCTGATTCCTCAGGAGGAGGTTCCGGTATATGGTCTATTTTACAACGACCATTATTAATATTATCCCTTATATTTTCATGGAGTTTTTTAAACCGTTCAATTACAACAGTTTCAGAAACCTCATCTTCATTAATTTCTATACATCCTTTCTTAAATAATAATGCAAATATATCTCTATGTAGGGTCTCAGAATTACGTTGATCTGTTATATATTCGGGTAATGTGTTTTTTATAAACATACTAGGTATGAATTTATTAACTCTACCGAAATTCCTTTTAAAAGCAACATATTCTTTATTATATTTATTAATGGAACTACATAGTTTCTCCAGTCCATTAGATTCATTCCAATTATCTTTTTTTAGAATATTTGTATCATTTAAAAAATCAATTATTTCACCTTTATATCCTTTAAAAAGTTTATTATATATCTGGGTATATATTACTCCACCCCATTTACTCATTTGTTTATTTTTTTTCTTTTCTTCTTTTTCTTTTTTTTCTATATTTACCCGTTCTATCTCTTTATCTATTTTTTCAGTTATTGTTATAATCTCTTCATAATATGGTTTTATAGATTCATAAACATCACTTGATTGTTCCTTAAAAACAGATAAGTTAATTTTAATATTTTCATAATCTGCGATTTGCAATTTATATTCCTCAAGTTTTTCTTGTAATTCACTCAGATTGCTACCCCCTACTTTTTCCTCTTCTACTTTTTCCTCTTCTACTTTTTCCTCTTCTACTTTTCCATCTTCTACTTTTTCCTCTTCTACTTTTTCCTCCTCTACTTTTCCCTCTTCTACTTTTTCCTCTTCTACTTTTTCCTCTTCTACTTTTTCCTCTTCTACTTTTTCCTCTTCTACTTTTCCTTCTTGTTTTTCTATTTTTATTTTAACATTCTCCACTTTTTTATTTAAATTACGTATTTTCTTACTTACAATATCTTCATTATAAGATAACAGTTTTTTAAAACGCGAACTAAATACATCACCTGCATCATCTTTTAGTTTATTATTTTTAAAATCTATAAAAGCATCTAATCTTTTTTTTGTATCCTTTACAACAAATATCGGTGTTAAATGATAATTTTCTTTATTTAAGATTCCATCAATTGATGAAAAATATTCTATAATATACTTATTATTATTAGTAGCAACTTTCCATTTATTATTTATATCAGTTAAAATTTCGCTTGATATCCTTTCAAATTCTGTAGAGGTTTTGGTATTCATTTCATCGGAATTACCAAATATAAAATCAAAGAATCCACCCCCATCATTATCATACAATGTTGATTCCCGTAAATCAACAACATACTCTTTGTTTTTGCGGTGTTTTTTTAATGTCTTAACCTTTTTAATTTTATTATGACCCTTATTACGTTTTTTACGGGTTGTTTTTACCATAATTATATATATATATAATTAATATTTTTATATGAAAAATAGTAGAAAAGATATAGAAATATACTTATTGTTATCAACTAAAATCAATGAACCAAATATAATCAATAAAATTATAAATGATAGTAAAAAAAAGGAAGATAAAGAAACTTTGGAATGGTATCATGAAAGATGGGAAACTATAGCAGGTAGTTATTTTAAATGTACTGATAGGACACGGTCACCTTTTACAGATTCAAAAAATATATATTCGTATGTCCTTGATGGGGAAAAACATATCTATGAAAAAGATCGTATTTTGGATTTTTATAAAGAAACAGGTGTTTCTTTTCAAATACGTGCTTTACTCTTAGATGTTATCAAAAATGAACTATTAACTTGGGAGGATACAAAGGATAATTATGTAGATAATTTAAGTGGGGAATCAAAAGAAATGAGAGAAGAAAATGATACTATGTATTCCCCTTTATCAAAAAAAATAGCACAATGTATGTTGGGTCTTAAATAAAAATTTATTTATTTCTAATCTTATTAACCCCTAATTTGATAACAGAGGGATAGTGGTGGTTTATCAATAACAGCACTACATCTTGAACCATTTACAAACGTAAATATCTTATTAGTGAAGTTATATTTTTGTGCTAATTTTGTACATGCTGTGCAACAATATTTTCCTTTAATCTTTCCACCTTTTGAATATCTCCAAATATAGATATCATAATTTCTACTTTTACCACGACAATACTCAATCGCTTTTTGCTCTGCATGAATAGATGCTTTTCTATGGTTTATTCCACATGGACGAGATAACCCCATATTTACAATTACTTTCCTTTTTCTATCATAAACAATCCATATTACAGATACATTGCACGAATCTAATTCATATAGTTTATCAAATGAATAATTATTATTTCTTATATTGAGTGGTGGTTCTTCTATAGGAGGTGTTATAATAAACCCCATACATAAGGTTTATAGTTTTTTTAATTATAAATAATAAAACATTCAAATTTATTTTAAATATTTACCAGTAAGTTTTTGTGTATATATTAAATATACCTCTTCAACTTTATTCTTAATACTTTCTGGTACTTCTGGAATAGCATCTTTATAAGGATCGCATTGTGATTTTATCCAATCCCTTATGCAATCTTTATCAAGTTTTTCTGGTTCTAAACTCTTTTCAAAACTTCCTTGATATGATTTTTGTATCCAGAAGCGACTACTATCGCATGTATGTAACTCATCAATTAGTATTATTTTTCCATCATCTAATTTACCAAATTCATATTTAGTATCAACCAGAATAAAACCTTTTTCACTCGCCACCTTTTGTCCATAATTAAAAAGTTCTAAAGAAGAACGTGCGATATAATCATATTCTTCCTTTGTTAAATACTCTTTTTCAATTATTTCAGTTTCGGTAATTGGGATATCTTTAACTCCTTTGGTTGTTGTTGTAATTACTATATCATCTAATTTTTCATTTTTTTTATAACCATCTCTAAAAGTAGTGCCATACATTTGACGGGAACCTTTTTTATACATAGTCCATATACTTGTTTCACTTTCACCAGTCATATAACCACGGACAACAAATTCTAGCAAAATAGGTTTTGTTTTCTTTACCTTCATATTCTCATTATTAGTATTTATTAAGTGATTATCTATAATATTCTTTGTATTTTCAAACCACCAGGAACTCATTGTATTGAGCATAATTCCTTTATTATTAATTTCACAAATGTAACGGTCAAAAGCACTTAACCTATTACTTGTTGAAAGTAATAACTCTCCATTACCTAAATCTTCAACACGTCTTACTTTTCCATTATATATTTTATTCATTATTATCAATATTATAAAAATATTTGAATAATTTTAAATATATAATATAATATAATGCCAAGAGTATCTAGAAAGAAAACAAGAAGAGGGGGTGGTAGAAGGAAAACAAGGGGAATGAAGGGTGGGGTGAATCATTTAGCAAGAACTGGATCACGACCAATTTCTGAAGACCTTTTTGTGCAACCACCTCCAAGAAAGATGATAAAACCGGGTATTTTCCTTAATAGTGATTTAAGTTCTTTAAATGATAAACCGATTAAACATAATGATTATAATCTTGATCTTGCCTATTTAGATAAACGAATAACTTTTGAAGTGGGAAGTGAACTGATTCATATTAGACAGGATATTAAAAACCTCTCTAATGAAATGAAAGAATTAAAAAAAGAAAATAATAAATTAAAAGAAATATTAATATCTTTGGGGGTTGATTAATCGTCAATATCAGACACTAACGTATCTACTTTAACCTGGGGAGGCATATCTTCCATATCATCTTCATCATCTTCATCATCTTCATCATCAGATGCTGCGAGTTGTTCCATAACTCTTTCTTTGTTAATATCGTCTCCCGGACAATACATGTATGTTAGATCTTCCATGATCGTCCTTAATAATTCACGGTCCATATTGAAAAGATGTTTATTTTTTACCATTTCTAGAATAACTTCAACCATATCTTCATAGGATGAGATTAAGATCTGTCTTTCAATAATAAATGCAGGTATTATTTCGTGAATATTTTCCACTGTTACAAGAGTTAAGTCAGTGATTTTTGGCATTTTATTATTGTTCGTTAAATAAATTTTTATTTAAAAACGCAATTAAAATAAATAATTATTTAAAATGAAATGGGATTTAGATAAATTAGAAAGTCGGTTGGCAAATGCAACAGAAAAATTAAAAGAATGTGAAGAAGATTTAAAAAAAACCACTGAAAAGATATATTATAATGATGAATTTGATGAATCAATACATTCTTTAAAAGATATCTTAGGTGAAGATTCAGAATATATTATTGCAAATAAAAAATATAAACAATGGATTAATTCTTATTCAAAGGAATACATAGAAATGTCAGAATGGTACTACGGTGAGGAATTACCATATAGTGTTTATTGTAAAGAGTTTAAAAAAGATGGAGGGACGTATTTAGATAGTCCAGAGGATGTAAAAGAATTGTATAAATTATTTATGTATTATGGTATGCTTGAATATTTTCTTCGTAAGCTTTAATTACAAACTTCATATTTTAATAATAAAAGGTGAAATATCTTTCCAATGACTGCTAATATGAATATTATAAATGATATTCTCATGAACATATCTCTTTTTTGATTTGTTAAATTCCTTTCATCAAAAGAATTATAGTTTGATAAATCCCCCGCGATATAATTTTTAAGATTTGTAAAATACATATACTATTTAACTATATTATTATATTTTAATCTTCACGATAATTACCATCATGATCCCCGTCATCATCACCTTCTTCCTCTCTATCAACATCGTGTTGATCAAACCCTTCTTCCGCTTCATTATTCACAGGAGCAAATAAATTTGCCTGTTTGAGTAATAAATCCATATCGGTACCAAATTGTTCTGAAACTTCCATTTCGGTTTGATTTTCTAGGAGTAATTCTTTGATACTATTTAATCTTTCTTCTTCAATACCAGTTGTATATTTTTCATCTTTTATTCTTTCTAAATTTTTAGAAGAAAAATCTTTAAACCAGTTAATTATACCTGCATTTTGTAGTTCAACTGTTGATGTTCTCTTTTCAGATGTCTGACCTTCTAAATCATTAATTAAATCTTGTTTCTCTGTCTCTTTCTGACGACTTAATTTATCAGATATATCTTTATTGTGTATCCAATTTGTATCGGAATTCTCATCTAACATATCCATTAAAATATCAAAGAATAGACCAGAACATTTTTCTATTGAATCTTTTAACTCAAGTTGACCCTTTTCTTCTAATATTAAAAATAATTCATTTGCTTTTTGCGAAGGTAATGATTGTTCATCATACAAAGAATCAATATATTGCACTATACGGTCCAAAGTATATACTAAATAGAATCTTTTAAACATATTTGAATATAATGTATTATAGTATGAGTTATCATCTCCATTGATATCATAAATACCACCTGTATATGTTTCTCTCATATAATCTAAAAGACCTTGAAAGCAATGGGAATATTTTTCATCTTCTAAATATTTGTAAAATCCTTCGTATTTATGGGATTCTAAAAATACTTCATTATGAAGTAAGAATTCCTTTTCACCAATAAATGATTCTAAATTTCCTTCATTTGTTTCTGATAATTTCCAGTGCTTAGGGATATTAGAAGATAATAAAGTGCCACGGTATGTTTTATTACGATTATTTGATAAACGACCAATAATATAAAAGATATCTTCAACAGACTTTTCAGGGTCATTATTTGAGATTAAGAAATCATTAATGAAGAGGTCTAAATTATCAACTTTACCTCTATTTTTTTTGAAATATGCGAGTTGTGTTTTAGATAAAATAGAATCATCAATAGATTTTTGAATAAATCCTTTGATATTGTTCACGAACGTATTTTTTACTGTTTCAATAGAACTAAATACCGATCTATATTCTTTTTTAATTTCTTCACTAGGTGTTTCAAGTATATCTTTTAATGCATAAATACTATTGAATAAAGGATATGTATTTTCCCCAGGATAATCTAAGTATTTATTATTTTTAATAAATGTAAAGAGTCTATTCTCAAAAATATATGGTTTATCCATAATTGATATATCTTGAAGAGGAAGTTTCTTTGATGATATTTTATATTCCAATATTTTTTCAAAATTACCTTTATTAATGGGGACATCGTTATGACATAATATATCTCTCTCAAAAGAAGGATCTGCAACTATATTAAGTATGAATTCGTCATGACTTAATTTAAGGTTAATATTACCATCATTATCAAAGCAATATTTTTTAAATAATTCTTTAATAACATTTAAACCCTTTTCATCTGTATCCCCCCTCTCATAGTTATCATATATTTCTTTTAATTCATCATAATCCTTGAAAGGTAGAACCGTTGGTTTTTTATAAGAATAGAATCTCTTAGGAGTCCCATTTAGTAGCATACCATTCCAATTATTAATCTTAATATAATTATATAGTTCAATAGTATTCTTTTCTTTGATATCCTTTTCTATGAATATTTCTTGAATTTCAAAAAGAGTTCTTCTTAGTTCGTAATAATTAATCTTTTTTAATCTTTTTTCTTTCTTATTCCAACCTATTTTAATTAACATATTTTCAATTAAATCACCATATTCTATTGTCTGAATGAAGTTATTAATTGTTAAATTAATAATATCCCTTTCATCTTCAATTCCGTGTAAGTGTATGCTAAAATCAAGGAGACGCTTATAGGATTCATTTTTCATAATATCCGAATATGGAATTTTTAGATCCTCCCTCCTTGGATTCTTATAGGCATAATCAAATGGTCTTATAGACGATATATTTTCGTATGATAATTCACCCCTTTCTTTTAATGCAAGATCTAAATTTTTAAAGTTTTCATTTACCTGTTTATTTATTTCTACAATAGTAGAGTTTTCCTGTAATGGTTTGAAAGATGACCATGATTCTTTTAGATAAACAGATGTATGGATATCATTTTGATTTTGATAGTATTCCTTTAATTTTCTTCTTAGTTTGGAGTTTTTGAGAATATAATAACCAATTGTTATAAATTGTGATTTCGGTTTTGATAAAACCTTATACTTTTTACTTTCATTGATAAATTTTGAAACGTTAGTCCAGAATGGTTCTTTTTTATGAAGGACACAAGCATTTTCTATTAATGAAAAGGTCCCATTAATTGTTTTCATGGATACCTTGGAATGAATATCATTATTAATTTTTGCCCAGTCATTTTCATAAATATCCTTTTTATTCCATAAATTAAAGATATCTTTTGTTTTCACATCATATGGGGGGGTTGATACTTGTAAGTGGAATAGTATTAAATATGTTATAATTAAAAATTCATTGCTGTCATTAAGATATCTTTTAAATAATTCTTTTTCCTTTTCTAACAATACCTTGTTCTTCTTATTTAACTCTCTATCTTTATCTGTCTTTGGTTTGATAAGTTTATATTTCTTACTGATTTCTTTATAAACGGGATGTTTTTTCATTGCATTCGTGTATTTGTATCTTAAATCAATCAATTCCTCATCATTTACAGTATCAAAGAAATCAATAATTGTATTCTTATCAAATTCATTTAATTCTAAACTCAATAGTGAAGAAATTCTTTTAATATTTTTCATTATAGATATTTGTTTATCACTTAATTCCCTTAATGAATCATTGTCTTGTTTAAGGACTTCTTTTGTATTTTTTGGAGCACCATCTGCAAACCCTTCTAAGAGGGAAAAATCTTCGGGGCAAAGATATTCCCCACAAACATTACAATAAATAACTCCATCTTTGGGCATTCCCCCATAAATTCTTTTTAATGTTACGTGGGCATCCGCATCATCTTCAACTCTGGAACTATAGATATAGTGCTTACATAATAATTTTGACGGTGAATTTTTTTTATAAAGGTATCTTTCATCTTCATCTTCAAATGGTTCTCTTGAAAAAACATCAATATATTGTTTAATATAATCATTCTTAACATTAATATTCATGATAGAATTAATAAAAGTCCATGATAATTCCATTTTATCATCGGTGGAAAGTATTTTATTTACCTTTTTTTGTTTTTTAACTATTTTTTTCTTATGGAGTTTATAATAATCTGAAATATACTTCTTAGTATTTTGTTCTATCTTTTTATTAATTTTCTCTTTATTTTCATTATCTAATGAATTATAATCAATTGAATAAGGTAATAATAATGTTTTGAAATCCGAATGATTATATACTTTAGACATTATTCTTTCAGGAATATTGTTAATAATATCTGAAATACTTGGAAGATTATTAAATGTTGTTTCAATATTATCCTTTTTAACAAAATTATCAAAAGAGTATGAATTAATCGCATTTGGATATATATCAGTTTTATCTGTTTTTGGACCAATTATATGAGGGATCATAGAACTATAATTAAATATTTTATTGGTTGGAATATATGAATATTTATCATTAGCCAATAATGTTGTATGATAGAGAGGGAATACACCATTATTTTCAAATGTAAGGTTGTAATTTGTATGTGGGACAATATAAAGACCCGATAATGATAAATTTTCTTTATTTGCAATCGTTTTGTAATATGTTTCTCCCTTTTTAATTAGAGGTATTTTGTATTCTTTTCTTGTCTTATTTAATTCAAAAATATATTCTCCCTTTATCCCGTGACACGGATTCTTTTCATTACATTCACGGATATAATGACCGTCATGTTCTAATACAACACCTGTTTCTTTATTATAAAATGGTTTGGTTTTGTAGAGTTCTGAAGCGAGTGATTCATATTCTGTATTTGTTTCTAAAAGATCTTTTTTTCTCTTCAATTCCTGTTCAAAATTAACATGACTTATATCCTCATAGTCCTCCGATACATCATCATCTTCTTTATATATTTTTTTTACATTGCTAACAATTGGAATAATCCATTTTGGAAAGATATATTTTTCATTCTTTACATTTTTAAGGAAAGGTAATTTATCATTATAATTAAAATCATTACCAGCGTTATCTTGTAGCATGTTTATGTATGTTTCAGATATATCACAAATATCTAATATCATTTGTTTATTTTTCTGTGCATTAAAAAGTGATATTAATTCAGTTATTA
>Ga0315315_10007466_pt1 | contig 10125 bp, 8 predicted proteins | sample M140m3416metaG_FD_203699 | JGI IMG/M metagenome (GOLD analysis project Ga0315315, IMG submission 203699) | Ammonia-oxidizing marine archaeal communities from Monterey Bay, California, United States - M1 40m 3416 | ecosystem: Environmental > Aquatic > Marine > Intertidal zone | place: USA... | reverse complement strand
TTAAATAAAATTAAAAAAATGCGCCTGTAGCTCAACTGGATAGAGCGCTTGGCTACGGACCAGGAGGTTCTGGGTTCGACTCCTAGCAGGCGCACCAATAAAAGGAATTAATATGTTAAACTGGTTAATTAAAGCCTCTCTTCAAATGTCCGTAATATATTTTTTTATATTTATTTTTATAATTTTATTAATTTTAACTTTTGTATTATAAAAAGTTATGTCCAAAGAATTTGAACAAATTAGTTTAAAACCAGGTTTTATGAAACATAACGGTGGTGTTATGTTTAGAAAGATTTCTGATACTGAATATGAATTTAAATCTAAGATAAATGAAAATCACTTAAATGCAGCAGGTATTACGCATGGAGGATATCTGTCAGCTTTAATAGATGCTGGTGCTGGAACAGCAGCACATCGTTCTGCGGATAATGCACCCTGTGTTACGATTTCACTTGATCTTAAATTTATAGGAGCATCTAAGATAGGAGATGAAATAATTGGTCAAGTAAAAATTTTGAAAAAAACTAAAACTTTAATATTTTTATTTTGTGAATTAAAATGCAATGATAAAATCATTACTTCAGCTTCTGGCGTTTGGAAAATTTTAAAGATCAAACCCTCAGATTTAGGACCTGGTGGTTAATTTTTTTTATAAAATTGTAAAAAGAGCATAGGTAAAATAAAAAATAAACCTATAATCATAGACGCTGATCCAGGCGCAACAAAAAACAAAGAGCCAAAACCAATACAAATCTGTTCATATCTCATAAGTGGTCTAAACCAATATCCTGAAAACGCGATACCAATTAATGCGATACCAATTAAAGTTCCAATTAGCGTAATTATTAATTGATCAATTTGAAACTGACCTGTTATTAATAATAAAGATGGCGAATAAACAAATACAAAAGGCACTAGTGCTTTTGCAATACCAAGTCTAAAAGCTGTATTTCCTGTTTTAAAAGGATTTGATTTAGCTATTCCTGATGCTGCATAAGCAGCTAGGGCAACTGGAGGAGTTATATCTGCTAAAACTCCATAATAAAAAACAAAAAAATGTGCAACTAAAGGTTCGATACCAAGTTGAGCAAGCGCTGGTGCAGCAACAGCAACAAGAATGATATAAGTAGCTGTTGTAGGTATTCCTGCACCCATTATGATGCAAGAAATTGCTATTAAAACAAGAGAAAAAAATAGTCTCAAATCTTCAAATGAAAAAAATGAAATTGGCCAAATATTAGAAAAAAAATTACTTATATCCCCAGCTGTTTGAATTACAACAAAACCTAACCTAAAACCTACTCCTGTTAGAGTAACAACACCAACTATAATTCCAACACAAATTGCAGCGGCACCAACTGCTAAAGTATTTTTAGCTCCTGATGACAAACAGTTCAAAAGATCTTTAATATTTAGCCTATTAGTTGGTTTAATAAAACCGATAGTGATACATGAGATAATTCCATAAATTGCTGCAAAATCTGGCGTTCTTCCAGTTAATATAAAATATACTAGAATAATTAAAGGTAAGAGCGATAACCAATTATCTTTTATAACTCTTATTAAATTAGGCATTTCCTCTTGGGTTAATCCTCTTAAACCAAGTTTTTTTGCCTCCAGATGCACCATAATAAAAATTCCGAAATAATGGAGTAGAGCAGGAATAAGTGCAGCTGCTAAAATATCTCTTAAAGGAATTTCTAAATATTCAACCATAATAAAAGCTGCTGCACCTAAGATTGGTGGAGTGATTTGACCACCAGTAGAAGAGGCGGCTTCAACAGCTCCCGAAAAATGAGAGGGATAACCCACTTTTTTCATTGCAGGTATAGTCAGTGATCCTGTTGTAACAGTATTAGCTATTGATGATCCAGAAATTGTTCCCATAAATGCAGACGAAAAAATTGCAACTTTTGCAGGGCCGCCTGAATACTTTCCAGCTATCAACATTGATAAATCAATAAACAATTTTCCTAGACCTACTCTAGTAGCTAAAACTCCAAACAATATGAATAAGAAAACATATTGAGCCATTACGCCAACTGCTATTCCATAAACACCCTGATTAGTAATATATATATGATTAACAAAACCTAACCATGATGTTCCCCCATGTTTAAGAGCCCCAGGTGCGTATGGTCCGAAAATTGCAAATAAAATAAAGACTATGCTTATAATAGGTAAAGTTGGTCCTACAGATCTTCGGGCAGCTTCAAGAGTCAAAACAATTAATATTGAACCCATAAACACATCAATTGTCTCAGGATTTCCCACTCTTTGAGCTAAAATTTCTGGTGGTAACAGTGGTAAGTATAAGGCAGATAATACCGCTAATAAGGCAAAAATATAATCTAACAAATCAATATTTTGAAAACTTAAATAACTTAAATCTTTTTTTTCAAAATCAGTTTTATTTTTCTTCCAACTAAAAAGTAGAAAAACTAAACCTATAACAAATGAAATGTGAATACCTCTATGTAATACTTCACGAACTAATCCAAAACCTGATGCCCAAAAATGGTAAACTGACATTAATATTAATAATGTGATTATTATAATATTTATTTTTGGACCTAATTTTCTAAAGGACAATTGAGGATCATATTTTTGTTCAATTTCCTCAAAATTAATATTTTTCTTTGAATTTTTCATAAAAAAAACCCTGGATTAATAATCCAGGGTTTTAATTTATTTATTTTTATTTAAGAAGTCCTACTTCTTTATAAAACTTTTCAGCACCTGGATGTAAAGGTACACCTACACCAGACAATGCAGTTTCTGGTGTTATAGTTTTGCCTTTAGCATGTCCAACATCCATTAATTTACGAGACTCTTTGTTCCAAAGAGCTTTTGTAATATTGTAAATTAATTCTTTGTCTTCTTTTGCTGAAGTAAACCATTGTGCACCAACAGCTACTGTACTTGTAGTTTTTACATTCTCATAAGTTCCTGATGGAATATCACTTTGTGAGAAAAAACCATACTTGTCTGTTAATTTTTTCGCACCCGTACCATCAATTGGAACAAGTTTAATTGGTACTGATGATGCCAGTTCAACAATCGCCCCTGTTGGATATCCAGCAACAACAAAAATTGCATCAACTTTCTTATTTCTAAGAGCATCTGTTGCAGCATTACCTTTTAAAGCTTCAGCTTTCACATCTTTTTCAGAAAGACCATTAGCTTCTAAAATTAATAATGCATCTACATAAGTACCTGACCCAGGCTCATCTAATGAAACTCTCTTACCTTTAAGATCCTTAACAGAATTTATTTTACTATTCTTAAGGGTTACTAAATGAATATGTTCCTCAAATAGTGCCGCTATAGTTCTTAAATCTTTAGCTGGCTCTTTACCTTCCATTGTTCCTGTTCCAGTGTAAGCCCAATAAGCTACGTCAGACTGTGCAAACCCAGAATTTCTTAATCCAGATAGAATAGCGTTTACGTTATCAACTGAACCTCTTGATGATACAGCGGAAGCAATAAGTCCATCTACACCACAACTTCCACCTTTTCCACATTCTCTTGACCCTGGAGGTTTTGAAATTGCATTAGCTATCATTCCACCAACTGGGTAATATGTATAAGCTGTTCCACCTGTTCCAATAGTAAAAAAAGTCAATTCAGATGAAATAACTTTTCCTACAAAAGTACCAGACAAGAATAAAACTATCACAAAAGTTTTAAGTAATCTTTTAAACATTTTTTCTCCTCTTATTTAATTTAATAAAATTTAAAGTTACCACTTTAAACACAATTAATTCAAATAAAGTTTTATGTGAGTAAAATCTTATGTTAGTATAAATAAACTTTACAAATGAGAACTTTTTATCCTCCGATTCGGTCATGTTTTAGTCTATTTTTGTTCTTTAAGACCAACAACATCTGGTAGGTAAAAATTTTAACATACCAAAGATAGAAATGACAAAAAACAAAATTACAGCTGTTCTAGGTCCAACTAATACTGGCAAAACCCACTTAGCTATCGAAACCATGTTGTCATTTGATAGTGGAATGATTGGATTTCCCCTCAGATTATTAGCACGTGAGGTTTATGATAAGGTGATAAAAGAGACTAATTTAGAGAATGTAGCTTTAATTACTGGTGAAGAAAAAATTATACCAGCCAATGCAAAATATTTTTTATGTACCGTAGAGTCAATGCCTGTTGATAAACATTTAGATTTTGTGGGTATAGATGAAATACAAATGTGTAGTGATCATGAGAGAGGTCACATTTTTACAGATAGATTGTTAAATATTAGAGGTAATAAATTAACTATGTTTATGGGCTCTAACACTATTAAAAATATCATTTCAAAATTAGATGATGATATTGAATTTAAAAATAGAGATAGACTATCAAAACTATCTTATGGGGGTCATAAAAAAATTTCAAGAATTGATAGAAAGACTGCAATTATTGCATTTTCAGCTGAGGAAGTCTACGCAATAGCAGAACTCATTAGAAGACAAAAAGGTGGTGCAGCTATTGTAATGGGATCACTCAGTCCAAAAACCAGAAATGCTCAAGTTGAATTATATCAATCAGGTGATGTTGATTATTTAGTTGCTACTGATGCTATTGGCATGGGAATAAATATGGATCTTGATCATGTTTATTTTTCCAACCTTAAAAAATTTGATGGAAAAAAATTAAGAAAATTAAATTTATCTGAAATTGGTCAAATAGCAGGAAGAGCAGGTAGATATCTTAATGATGGTAATTTCGGGGTTACTGGTCAATGTAAAGAAATGAATAATGATGAAATTGATTTGTTAGAAAACCATAAATTTGATGAAATCCAATTTATATTTTGGCGAAATTCAAATCTTAATTTTGATAATCCTATAGCATTAATAAAATCCCTAGATATAAAACCACATCAATTTTGGCTCAGAAAAATACATGAATGCATTGATGAAAAAGCTCTCAAATATTTTTTAAGAGATAAAAGTTTAGAGAATATTGATTTTAATAAAAAAACATTAAGTCTTCTGTGGGAATGCTGCCAAATACCTGATTTTGTAAAAAAAACTTATGGAAATCATTACGAAGTTATTGAAAATGTTTTTAAATACTTAAATAGTGATAAAGGCAAAATAACTGACGATTATATGCGTCTTAAGCTAATTAAACTTGATAAATTAGAGGGAAATGTCGATTCCCTATCAAATAGAATTGCAAATGTTAGAACTTGGTCTTATGTTTCAAATAAAAATAATTGGGTAGAAAACCAAGATTATTGGATAGAGAAAACAAAATTATTAGAGGATAAACTTTCTGACCGACTTCATGAAGAACTTACAAAAACTTTCATTGATAAACGAGCTAGTGTTCTCGCAAGAGGGTTGAAACAAGATATGGAATTTAATACAAAAATTTTAAACGAAAATGAGGTAATGATTGACAATCAATTTATTGGCAAAATTAATGGCCTCAAATTAAAATTAGATTTAAAAAAAGGTGCTCTTGAGACTGATATTAAATCATTAAAAAAAGCAGCAAGACAAACTATAGGTCCTGAGTTGGAAAAAAGAATTCAAATCATAATAGAGACTGGTTTAATAGAATTAAATGATGACTCAAAAATATATTGGAATAAATCATCAATTGCAAAATTGACTCCAGGAAAAGACTATTTAAATCCAAATTTAGAATTAATAGTAGATGATATTTTAGACAGCAATCATAAACAAAAACTAATAACCTTTTTAGAAAAATGGTTAAAAGAAAAAGTCGAGACAGTTTTAAAAAGCCTCATAGATCTTAAAAATCTTAAAGAAAAAAATTCTTCTATTAAAGCTCTTGCATATCAGCTTTATGAAAATAATGGGGTTATTAAAAGAGAACAAGTTTCTGAATATCTAAAAAACCTTGGTCAAGATGAGAGAAAAATTTTAAGGGATCTGGGTGTAAAATTTGGAAGATATCATGTTTTTCTATATAGATTAATCAAACCCGAGGCCGTTTCTTTAAGAACTTTACTTTGGAAGAACTATCATAAAATGAGTATACATTTAAAGCCACCAATTTTTGGTCTTAATTTTTTGGAGGAAGACAGTAAAAAAAATAAAAATTTCATGCTTCTTTGTGGATTTGAAAAAATTGATAAATTTTATGTTAGGATAGATATCTTAGAAAGATTATTCGTTCAAATTATTAACTCTGTCTCCAAAAAAGAAAACGAAATAAAGCTGATTCCAGAAATGTTGAATTTATTAGGTTGTAGTAAGGAAAATTTCAAAAAACTACTCATAAAAATGGGTTATAAAATTATAATAAAAGATGAAGAAATCTTTTTTAAATACTTACCTAAGAAAAAAATTAAAAAAATAAACAAAGAAACCCTAAAAGAAAGTCCTTTTGGAGTATTAAAAGATCTAAATTTTAATTAAAATTATGTTTTTTGCAGATACTGAGGATAAAAGTAATTTAAATAATTTAATTAAGATTGCAGCTTTATTAATTCATGCCGCTAAAATTGATGAAAACTATTCAGATCAAGAAGAAGAAATTATAAAAAAAGCTTTATTGGAGATTGGAGCAAATAAAGATAATCTAAAAAATATTATTGAAGAAGGTAAAAAAGCAGAAATGAATTCGAACCAAATATTAGAATTTACTAAAGAAGTTAAAAATATGAGCGATAAAGATAAAATAATGATTGTAGAAACATTATGGAGGATAATTTATTCCAATAAAGTGGCTGATATATATGAGACAAACTTAATGAGGCGTTTGGCAGGATTATTATATATTAATAGTAAAACTATGGGGGATATCAAAGATAAAATAGAAAAGGAAAATTCATAATGACGTACATTGTTAATGATAAATGTATAAAGTGTAAACTAATGGATTGTGTTGAAGTTTGTCCAGTTGATTGTTTTTATGAAGGGAAAAATATGCTTGTAATTAAACCTGATGAGTGTATAGATTGTGGCGTTTGCGAACCAGAATGTCCTGTTGATGCAATTACTGCAGACACAGAACCTGGCAGTGAAAAATGGTTAGAAATCAATACAAAGTATTCTGAGATTTGGCCTAATATAAGTGAAAAAAAAGATCCCCCGTCGGATCATGAAAAATATAAAAATGAGCAAAATAAGTTTGAAAAATATTTTAAAGAAAACATTTAATAAAAAAAAAGCCAAGAAAAAAATATCAAAAATTAAGGCGAAAAAAATAAAAAAAGCCGTTTCTAGAAAAATCAAAAAAAAAGTAAATAAAGTTAAAGTTTCTAATTTAAAGAAAAAAACAAATCTTAAAACAAGTAAAAAAAGTGAAAATATCGCAGAGAATAAATCAGAAAATTTAAGAATTTCAAAATCAAATGAATTAAAACCTGAAATTAAAAAAGTCAAAAAACAGGAAACTGAAAAGAAAGAATATAAAATTAAAGATTATGTAGTTTATCCAAAACATGGTGTTGGTCAAATTACAGAATTTAAAAAGATAAATATTGGTGGGATTGATGTAGAGACTTATGTAATTAAATTTGAAAAAGATAAAGCTAACGGTATGGTACCTGTCAATAAACAGTCACATCTTCGACCTTTAGCAACGATTAATCAAGTTAATAAGTGTATTACAATTCTAAAAAGTAAACCTAAAATAAAAAGGTCCATGTGGAGTAGGAGAGCTCAAGAATATGAAGCAAAAATATCGTCTGGAAAAATATACGAACTTGCTGAAGTTGTGAGGGATTTAAATAAAGGTGACGATTTAATGGTTGATCAATCATACAGTGAAAGACAATTATTTGAAAAAGCTTATGAGAGGATATTATCTGAATTCCAAATTATTCTTAATGTTTCACTAGAGATTACCCAAAAAAAATTAGATAAAGCACTTAAAAGAAACCTTCAAGAACAAAATAAAACAGTTCCTGTAGCCACTAAAACAGCACCCTCAGAGTTAATTGATGAAGAATCAGTGCCTACAAGTAGTGAACCGGTAGCGTAACCAACAAAAAAAAACGCCTCTCACACAAAAAGTTATGAGAAGCGTTTTTAATAAAGAATACTAAGTTATTATCTTCTTCTTCTTTTCTTAGCTTTTTTCTTAGCTTTTTTCTTAGCCTTCTTTGCTTTTTTTCTTTTCTTAGGCATCTTTAGCTCCCTTTTTAGTTAAACGAATCAAAATGATTCGTTATTAAGTTATTTTTATTTTTTTATACACGTTATGTCAATTCTTTAATTAAAGTTAAAATTTTAAAAAATTATTTTAAATTAAAATAAATTTTTCGTAATTCTGAGGTGTAAAAAGTTAATGTTTATGCGCTTTATAACCAAATATTTTAACTAAATTAATAAAGTTTTTCTAAATCACTTTTATATTTTTCTAAAATTTTTTTTCTTTTTAGTTTTAAAGTTGGCGTTAACATTCCATTTTCAATTGTAAATTCTTCTTTAATTAATTTAAATTTCTTAACTTTTTCAACTGCAGATAAACTTTTATTTAAATTTTCTAAATAGTTTTCAATATTTTTTTTATTTTCTTCACTTTCACTCACAATTAAGGCAACTAAATAAGTTTTTTTGTCTCCATAAACAAAACTTTGCTTAATTTTTTCATTTAAGCATAACAAATTTTCGATTTTCGACGGTGAAATGTTATCGCCACCGAGATTAACTATAATTTCTTTTTTTCTATCAGTTATTTTTAAATTTCCATCTTTAGTTATTTCTCCTATGTCTCCAGTGTATAACCAGCCATCTTTAAGAACCTCATCTGTCACTGTTTTCATATTCCAATAGCCAAGCATAACATTTTCACCCTTAACCAATATTTCCCCATCATCAGCAATCTTTACTTCATTGGTTTTAAAAGGTGGGCCTACTGTCTCAATCTTAATTTTTCCAGGAACATTACAACTAACAACAGGTGAGGTTTCAGTTAATCCGTATCCTTGTAAAGTTGGCAAACCTATAGAATTCAAAAATTCACCTATTTTTTGATCTAAAGCACCACCACCAGAAATAAAGGCTTTTAATTTACCACCAAATTGATTTTTAATTTTTCTTCTTACTAATAATTCACAAAAAAAATCAACAGTTTTTTCTTTAAAACTAAGTTTCTCTTTATTCATTTTTTTTATTCCTAGTCCAATAGTACTTTCAATTAATTTTCTTTTGAAACCTTTTTGTTTTGAAAAATTAAGTGAAATTTTACTATATAGGTTTTGATAAAATCTTGGTACTGCAGTCATGATAGTAGGTTTTGCAACTGATATATTTGGCAACAACTTTTCTAGACTTTCTGCATAAAATATTTTTGCGCCAAGAGATATTTGAACATATTGAACAGTGTGCTCGTATGAATGAGATAATGGAAGCCATGTTAAAAAAACTGGCGATTGTTCTTTAACCAATAAGTCTAAAATTTCTCTTGCACCCTCGCAATTTGATAAAATTCCTCCATGACTTAGCATTACACCTTTAGGGTTACCAGTTGTGCCTGATGTATATATTATACAAGCTAAATCATTTCTCTTAATGTTTTTATTATATAATTTTTTCGTTTGATCTACCTCTTCTGGATTATCAACAGAAATTTTCTCAAAAATATCATTAAGACAAACTATATTTTCATTTAATTTTTCTATAGAGATTACAATTGTTTCATCTTTGATATAATTTTTAATTTTTTGAAATTGTTCAATATTTGAAATAATACAAACTCTTGGTTCGCAATCGTTCATTATATACTTGTAATCATTTTCTGAATAAGTTGTAAAAAGTGGTACTGTTACTCCTCCTGCATTCATTATTGCTAAGTCAGAAATAAGCCACTCAGGTCGGTTTTCTGATAGTAAAATACACCTATCACCTTTAGAAATTATATTAATTAAATAATTTGATAAAACTCTAATTCTGGTATTTGTAACTTCCCATGTATAAGAGGAATTAAGAAAATTATTATTTTTTTTTTTTTCCTTAAGCGATACCAGAAAAGTTTTATTTATTTTTTTTAAATCATCTGAAGTAATCTGTTCAAATTTCTTAAAAAAAAGTTCAACTAAACTATTTATTTCTTTTAATTCCATAATTTGGTGGGCGAAGAGAGAATCGAACTCTCACTTCTTGCGAAACACGATTTTGAGTCGTGCGCGTCTA
>Ga0315315_10007465_pt1 | contig 10125 bp, 12 predicted proteins | sample M140m3416metaG_FD_203699 | JGI IMG/M metagenome (GOLD analysis project Ga0315315, IMG submission 203699) | Ammonia-oxidizing marine archaeal communities from Monterey Bay, California, United States - M1 40m 3416 | ecosystem: Environmental > Aquatic > Marine > Intertidal zone | place: USA... | reverse complement strand
CAGTCACACTGTCCTTGACGAAGCCAAAACATAGGGAGTGTACCAGCCTCTTCTCCACTAAACTTTACTGTACTAACAAATCTACCCAGACCATTGGGTCCTGTTTGACTACATAACCAACTCCCAGCACTAATTGATAGTGCCTGACCTTGTGGGGCAAATCCACTTGCTCTTGATCTTGATTGATTACGTGATGTGCCTTTTCTAACAAACTGAAAATAGTCATCAGTTGGATTTAATGTTGTCTTAACAAAATTCCTTCTTAATAGTCCTAAAACTTCTTGTACAAATACGCTCATAATGTTTTTTTAACAAATATAATAATTTCTATGCATATATAGTGCAGTTGATATTTGGATCAATTCCTGATGGTGTAGTATTAGCACAAGTTTTTAACTCCACAACAAAACCTGTTGTAGACTTACTTCTTACTTCACAATACACACATCCATTTGCTGATCCTATCTCAGGTACAACCATAGCTAAATAATTAGCATTAGCCCGTGTAGTATTAAAAGTTATAGTGTATACATAACCTGCTGCAGATACAGTGTTATTTCCTGCAGTAGCAGATTGTCCTTGATTTACAATACCAGTTTTTCTGAAAGAAAAATAATCAGTTGGTTGTCTGTTTACTGCTGGTATTGCAGATCCGCTTGATGCAGCAGTAAGTCTTCCTTGTTGATCTACTGTAATAGTAGAGTTAGTATACGTACCTGGAGTTACAGCTGTATCAGCCAATGCAACTTCTACTGAATCATTAGATGAACCTATTGTAAGAATACCTGTACCTTGAGCAATAGTTAAAGTGTTTCCATCTGTAATTGAGTTTGTAATTCCACTGGTTCCAGTAACACTAAATGAATACTGTGCAGTATCTGTCCAAGGAACGTTAACTACTAATTGTTCAGCAGCATTAAGTTGTAATCCATATGTTCTACCAGCTTCAGCACTTGCTGCATTTGCAGCAACTGTCTGAGTTACATCTGAACTTAATTCAGCACCACCACGTGTAGTAGATGTCATTAAAGGTAATGTGTAATCATTCCATGGTACATTAACTACCATCTGACCTGCAGCATTTAATTGAATACCATATGTTCTAAGTGCAGTAGTACTTACTGCATTAGCCGTAACAGTTTGAACTGTATCTGAGAATAACTCAACTCCACCTAGCACGGTTGATGTTGCAACTGGTAAAGTATAAGCTCCAGCATACTGAGGTATATTAAGAACACCACCACTTAATGTAGCTGCACCTGAAGTTCCTGTTGTAGTTAAACTAACAAATGTTGGTGCTGACCCTGCTACAATGCTAGTAACATGTCCTTGTGCATCTGTAACTACTGAGCTTGGATAAGCAAATGTACCTGCTGTACCAAATGCATCATGATTTATTGTAATTGTATCTGGAGCTGAAGTAACTGAAGTTAATGCAGTTCCTCCTAATACCTTAACAGCATTTCCACTTGCAACAGTTTGTGCAAGTCCTGAATCTCCTTGTATAGTAAAGCCTTCATAGTAACCAGGCATATCAGTCATTGCAACTTTGTAAACATTAGTATCAGTTATATCACTAAATGCTATAAAGTCTCCTGGTGCTGCAACTACCGTAGATCTTAAGTTAATGTAGTTATCAGCACCTAAATAATCCAAGTTAAAAGTAACTCCTGCTGCTGCATTTCCTGTTGTTATACCTGTTCCCCCTGCAAAATCTACTATGTCACCACTATTTACAGTAACATTTGCTCCTGCATCTGCTTGACTTATCCAAGTATAACCACCTGCAGAACCATTTGCTGCTGCTGTTAGTCTACCTTGCTGGTCAACTGTTATATTAGCGTTTGTATAATTACCAGGTGTTACTGCTGTATCGTCTAAATCAAGTGTAAGCTTTCTTGTACCTGCTAAAGTTGATGTTAAAGCAACACCTCCTAAAACTTCTAATATTTCACCATTAGCTACTGTTTGATCTGCTCCTACATCAGAACCAATAGTCCATGATGTCATTCCAGCACCACCACTGCTTGCTGTAGTTATTCTTCCATATATATCAACACTTACATTTGCATTTGTATAAGATCCTGCTACTACACCACTTGCTGTGCTATCTATATTAATTGTATCTCCTCCTGTATTAGATGTAGTTAAGGTACCTGTTGTATTTCTAAATTTGATTATTTCATCATCTAAAACCTCTATATTAGTACCTGTTACTGAATCTGCAAACCATCTATAATTAGTTGGAAAGCTTGATAGTAATGCTCTTTTAATAGTGCTGTCTGTTGCATCACTAAACCAAAAGAAATCATCTGGATCTGGTGTAGCTTGTTGTGCAAATAATATTGCATTAGTTGCACTAGCATATGTTATATTTACTGTAGGAGTTACCGCTGGTGCTCCTGTTACAGTTATTCCATTCCCACCTGATACTGAAGTCACTGTACCACTTCCTGCATACTGAGGAATATTTAATACTCCTGAATTTAATGTTGCAGCTCCTGATGTTCCAGTAGTTGTTAAACTTGTAAAAGGAATTGCTGGAAAAGTAACTAAATTACCTTGACCTGATATATATTGAGCTGCACTTCCTGCCCATGTAAATCCTAAAGCTGGTGCAGTTGTAGGGTTTGCAACAGCTACATCAAAAGCATCTCCTGCAATTGTTGCACTTACTGTAGTTACACTACCAGCTCCTGCTGGTACTGCCCATGTATTATCTCCTCTAAGGAATGTTGTTACACCTGGAGTTCCTGTTGCTGATAAATCTCCTGTGATTGTACCTGTAGATGTTATCGTTCCACCAGTTACATTTACAAATGTTCCATTAGATGTTGCTACAGAAGTAACTCCATCAACTGGTAATGTTGCTAATGATAAATCTCCTAAGATTACTTGTGAAGCTGTACCAGCTCCTGCTATATTAATATTACCTGATGATGTTATTGGAGAGTTTGTTATTGTTAATGCACTTCCAGTTTCTGTAATTCCAACAGAGGTTACTGTACCTTGTGGTATTGATGGGAAGGTAGTTAAATCACCTGCCCCATTTACATATTGAGCAGATGTACCTGCCCAAGTAAAAGCTAACGTACCAGAACTAGTAATAGGAGAACCTCCTACATCTAGAGCATTACCGGCTGTTGATGCTGCAACACTTGTTACAGATCCAGAACCACCTGAAGCTACAATTGTAACTTGACCTGCCCCATTATCTGTTAATGTAATATTTGTACCAGCAACTAACTTTACTATATCTACAGTTGCATCTGACCCAGTGAGTTTTAAATCTACATTAGCTCCAGCTTGTATACTGCTAAAGTCATAAGTAGTGTTTGCACCTACTACAATAGCATCTGCAAATTGTTTTGCTGATATTAAATTTTGGTCTACTTTTGGTAAGTAGGCCATTGTATTAAGTGAACTAGATCCTTTATTGGATAGTACAAAATAATCATCTTCACTTGGTACATAAGGAAGAGGTTTTACAAATTTTTTCTTAGCAAATAATCCTAAGACATCTTGAAGTAGTGATCCCATTTTTTTTTATTTATAAGTACAGTGCAGACAGCTTTACATTTGTCTGTGCTGAACATGTTATTGTTATATTACCGCTAGCATCATTAAAAGCATCAACTTCAAAAGGTCCTAAAAAACCTTCTTCACCAGCTGCTAAGCTGAGTACTGCATTTTCTTTTTTCAGTGTACCTAACAAAGGATCAATCACTGTTGTTACTACTGGTACAACTGTAGCTGTCATAGCTGATCCTCCACCATTAGCAACGTGAAAAAATTGAACTGCTGTGTTTGCAAGTGTATCACCACCTACAGCTGGAGTAACCGTTGTAGGTTCCAAACCAGCTTGAGTTATTTGTTGTGCTGTTAATACCGCCATAATTTTTTATTTATTTAACTGTTTCTATATCCGTTTCTAAAAGCTTTAGACTGAACAGGTTCTGCTGCTCTAGTAGAATCCATATCACATTTGATTCCTGCTTTTGCAAGTCTTTGTCTTTTAGCTACTGCTTTTGCATTTCTTTTTTGTAAAGTCTTCTGATATACAGAAGTAGGGTTATAGTACCCATTCTCTACTTTACCGTCTCCCATTGGGAATGATATTTTTTTTGCCATGATTATTATTTATTAAGTAAGTGTGATCCATCACAGAGTCCTTCAGGATTCTGAGTGTTACCACAACTACATTGAGTTTTATTATTCATATTATTTTTTCATTTTACCTAAAGTTAAAGCAAGCCTAGCACGTTGTGCTGTCTTGCCACTTCCTTTTGCCTTTTCCCTAAGCCAGCTTTTCTTAATAGTTCCATCAGCTTTCATTGCCCCTGCTCTTTTAGCAGTAGCTTTTAAAGCACCTGGCTTTTTAATTGCTCCTTTTATCCAGTTCTTCTTAGAAGCTGGTTTCTTTTTAGCTGGCATTATACTATGAGTAATCTTTTTTAGCTGATCTTCTTATATCACCTTTATTACCTCCGTACTGACCACCTTTTTTCATATAGTCTCTTTTAGCAGACATTCTTTCATCTCCTCTATTTCCACCATATTTCATTTTCTTATCCATCATTCCATCCATGACACCTCCACCAGCCATGAAGCCCTTTAAGCCTCCACCTTTAGCCATTGATTCCATGTTTGCTTTTTGTGGAGTCATGTCACCATCTCCTGCACCATAAGTAAAACCACCACCGTCTTGCATGTAAGCTTTTCTAGAAGTTTTTCTCATTTGACCTTTTTTAGTTCCCATAATTTATAATTTTAAATTGTTAATACTATTTATTTTTTTTTACTTTTTCAAGGGACCTTCCCCCAAAATATGCTCCTATTACTGTTATTAAAACTAACTGTAGGAGATCTACCCAGCTAGCTTTTACATCAAATGCAATTACTCCTGCATCTACAAATACTAATAATACTGTTGATACAACTAAAAATATAAGTACTAAAGGCCTTACATTTTTACTCAACCAACTATCACTAGTCATGTCAGCAGACCATCTAGAAGAGATTTCTTTTTCCATCTCAACTTCATGCTTTGATATTAATTCTTTTATTTTTAATTCAGCTGCAAGCTTTTCTTCTTTAGAAGTATGTAGTCCATCTATAACACCACCAATGCCTGTAACTAATTCTTTAGCTCCACTTGAAAATATTTTACTTAGTATACTCATATTAATTAATTTTAAACTTCTTGAACTGCTATACTCCAGATTACATTTATCTCATCTAAATTATTTACACCACCAAAATTAAAACCAAACATAGCATACCCAACTCCTGTAATTGCTGTAGTAAGTGTAACAGTTACTGTACTACATTCAAGCTGTCTTTGATTACCGGTTGGGCCTACAGGACCATTTGGTGCATTGCTTTCTACAACATCTCTTAAATTTACTGGCCAGTTACTTGTGCCAGTATCACTACAAGTATACCATCCTAATACAGCTTTATAAGTTTGTCCACCAGAAGCTCTTTTATTAGTAATCATATAAGAGAGTGTTATTTTATCACCAATTTTTAAGTTTTTTTCTATAGGTATACCAGCATTAAATACTGCATCAGTAGGTACTACCCAAGATGCTGCTGCATTTATAGAAAGTGATTGATCAGACCAATCATGTATGAATGGTGAAAATTGTACTGTACTAGACGCATTAACCAATGTTTCTTGACCCATCATTTTGAAATTACTTCCAGTCATTGCCAAGGTCCCGGGATCATTAGCTTGACCTACTTGCATAAAGGCTTTACCAGAACCTACAATACTATCTATAGTTCCACCACCTCCACCTGATCCACTACTTGCTGCAGTTAATCTACCCTGTTGATCTACAGTAATATTTGCATTAGTGTAAGATCCCGGTGTAACAGCAGTGTCATCTAAGTCAATTTCTAATGTACCATTTAGGCCTGATGCAGCCATACTAGTTGTAATTCCTGTATCTCCACTAATCAATAAATTAAATCCTGACCCTACACTTACACTAGGATTTAAACCAGCATCTGATTTTACTACCCAACCATATGTATTATTAATTGTTAGCTCATCAGCACTTTGTCCAATAGTAATATTAGTACCCTCAACTAATGTTCTAAAATTTAGTGTTTCACCAACTTTATTTTTCCATACTTCTTTACCTGATCCTACATTAGCTGCAAGATTAGGTTCTCCCTCTGTTGTTATTTCTATATAATCATCATCTGCAGATGTTGCAAGAGTAAGGTTGCTGCTCATTGACTTTAGAGATCTAAAAAAAACAGTGCAGGCTTTTGTTGTTGCATCAATTTCAGTTTTTTGATATACTTGTCCAGTACCTGCTGCAGGGATTGCGGGGGAGTTTTTATACTCACAGTTTGAGCTAGCAACCTTAAAATCTTTTACCTTAATAAGTTTGACACTTTTATAAGGTATGGGAGAAGCAACACCTGTCATTTCAGGTTCTTCATTAACTCCTAAAACTAAAACATCATCAACCCCTGCTGACTCAGCATAAACACCACGTCTTATTAAACTTAGTATGTCAGTTAAAATGTTCATTTTCTTCTTCTGCTATTACCACTATATGTATTATGAGTACCTCCGCCTAGTTTTTTTTTAGCTTTACCACCTTTTTTGAACTTCTCTATCTTGCCCATTATGAGTTCATCTAACTCACCACCTGTTGATTTCATTAAAAGCTTTGTTCTCTGTCTAGACATTTTACCTACTGATAAACCAGGTCTTTTCTTTTTCATGACTATGTTATGATTTTTTATTTTTTTTATGACATACTCCTTTACTGCAATGACCTAAACAGATATAACCCATTGAAATCCATCCTAAAAATGAGCATGTACCTTTTACTAATTGTTTTTTAAACTCCTTTAATTTTTTTATCATAATAATCTATTTTATCGTACTATATAAATAATATACAAATTTTGTATCACTTAAGCAACTGAATCACATATATAAATGCTATCTTTGTAATCCTTACATAATTATAATATACAAAAATTAACTCAAAAATTTAAACTTTATCTCATATGAAAAAAATAAATCAACTCCAATTTAAACATAAATTTAACATAGAATTTTTACCAACAGAAACATTGTTTGGTGCTAGAATAATTAACTGTGAAATTTTATGTGAAGACAAACAATACCGTTCATTAGGTGGTATTGAAATTGGATTTATATTTTTTACCATTTCATTTGTAAAATTATTGTCTTAGACTTTTAAGTCTAGCTAAAATTTATTACATTATATATACCAAGTAGCTGCACAACTCTTCAGTGGATGTGCAGCTTTTTTAACCCTTATAAATTAATATTATGAAAGACATCTTTAAATCAAGAGTAAATATACTTCCTTATGAATACCCACAATTATTAGAATATAAAGATGCAATTAGACATTCTTACTGGATAGATACAGAATTTAATTTTACAGAAGATATACAAGATTTTAAAATTAACATTAATCCTCAAGAGAAAGATGTTATTAAAAAAACAATGCTTGCTATTGCACAGATAGAAGTTAATGTAAAAACCTTTTGGGGTGATTTATATAAACGCATGCCTATTACAGAGATAGGAGATGTGGGTTTTACATTTGCAGAATCTGAAGTAAGACATAAAGATGCTTATGCTAGACTACTAAGAATCTTAGGTTTAGAAGATGAGTTTAAAAATGTAGTAGAGGTACCTGCTATAGCAAATAGAATCAAGTACTTAAAAAAATATTTAGATGGAACTAGATCTAAAGATAACAAGATGTATACTAAATCTGTATTGCTATTCTCTTTGTTTATAGAGCATGTAAGTTTGTTTAGCCAGTTCTTGATTATGATGAGCTTTAATAAAGATAAAAATGTTCTTAAAGGTATATCTAATGTAGTAGAAGCCACTAGTAAAGAAGAAGAAATCCACGGTAACTTTGGTGCAGAAATTATAAATATAATTAGAAAAGAAAACCCAGAGTGGTTTGATTCTGAATTTGAAGAACTCATTGATTCTGCATGCAGAAAAGCATATGAAGCTGAGTGTGGTATTTTAGATTGGATATTTGAACAAGGAGAATTAAGTTTCTTGCCACAGCAAACAATACAACACTTTATTAAAAATAGATTTAATAACTCACTAGAAAAAATAGGTATGAAACCAATCTTTGATGTAAATAAAAATTTACTTAAGTCAGTAGAGTGGTTTGATATTGAGATTACTGGAACTAAAGAAGGAGATTTCTTTTACAAAAAAAGCGTAGACTATAATAAAAAAAGCAAGAGTATCACATTAGATGATCTCTTTTAAAAAAACCAACATGGAGTACAAAAAATATTATTGGCTAAATGAAGATAGCCGTACATTTCTATCTAGAGGATATATAACAGAAACACCAGAACAAAGAATAAAAGACATAGCAATCAAAGCAGAGAAGTACCTAAACATAAAAGGTTTTGCTGAAAAGTTTGAGGACTATATGGCAAGAGGGTTTTACTCTTTGTCTACTCCCGTATGGATAAACTTTGGTAAACAAAAAGGGTTACCTATAAGTTGTTATGGTTCTAATGTAGATGATAACTTAGATAGTATACTAAACGCAGGCCGTGAAATTGGTATGATGAGTAAATATGGTGGAGGTACAAGTGCTTATTTAGGAAACATAAGACCTAGAGGAAGTGTAATATCTACCGGTGGTCATGCTGATGGGCCTATTCACTATGCTAGAATGTATGATACAGTGGTTGATGTGTGCAAACAATCAGAAGCAAGACGTGGTGCTTGTGCAGTATACTTACCTGTAGAGCATGCAGACATAGAAGAGTTCTTAGATATTGGTACTGAGGGAAATCCAATACAGAATTTACAATATGGTATTACTGTGACTGATGAATGGATGGAAGAAATGAAAGGTGGAGATAGAAAAAAACGTAAGATATGGGCTAAGGTGATACAAAGAAGAAGTGAGTTTGGTTATCCTTATATAATGTTTAAAGATACTTCTAACAATAACTCTCCATATAAAGAGATAGGGCTTGATATAACAGCTTCTAATCTATGTTCAGAGATTCAACTACCAACAGATAGTTACAATTCTTTTGTGTGTTGCTTAGGATCTATAAATGTATTACACTGGGATGAAATTAAAGAAACTGATGCTATACAAACCTATGTATACTTTTTAAATGCAGTAATGGATGAGTTTATTATTAAAGCAGAGACAATGCCAGGAATGAAAAGAGCATACAACTTTGCTGAAAAGCACAGAGCAATTGGTTTAGGTGTGTTAGGATACCACTCATTATTTCAATCTAAACTAATAGAGTTTGAATCATTAGAGGCTAAACAACTTAACTCAGAAATATTTAGAACACTAAAAGATAGAAGTGAGATAGCATCTAGAAAGCTACATGTTGACTTTGGCTATACATCATTAAGAGAAGGTTATGCTAACACAACTCTTATGGCTATTGCTCCTACTAAGTCAAGCAGTTTTATTCATGGAGCAGTGTCTATGGGTATAGAACCTATTAAGTCTAATTACTTTATTAAAGATCTTGCTAAGTCTAAGACAGTTTATAAAAACCCATTCTTAGAATGTGAACTAGAAAAATATAATCTTAATACAGAAAAAACCTGGAAGTCTATATTAAAGAAAGATGGGAGTGTACAACACCTAGACTTTCCTACTAAGGGTGTGTTCAAATCATTTGTGGAAATTACACCTAAAGAGTTAGTTTTACAAGCAGCACAAAGGCAAAAGTATATTGATCAATCTCAGTCACTTAATTTAATGATAGATCCATCAGTGTCAGCTAAGCAGATAAATCAACTATATTTATATGCATGGGAAGAAGGTGTCAAAACTCTATACTATCAATTTAGTAAAAGTAGTGCACAAGATTTTGCAAGAAATATTTTAGAGTGCTCTAGTTGTGAGGGCTAGTCTTTATAAAAACTATAATATCACATTCATGACAAAAATAATATTTGTCTTTACCTGCACCAGAATAATAAGTCATTGCTGAATTACATTTTTTACATCTCATGCTTATTTTTGTTTTAAATCATCAATTAATAGTTGATAAACTGTAAAAATAATAAATATATAAAATACTAAAAGTGTAAGC
>Ga0315315_10007463_pt1 | contig 10128 bp, 7 predicted proteins | sample M140m3416metaG_FD_203699 | JGI IMG/M metagenome (GOLD analysis project Ga0315315, IMG submission 203699) | Ammonia-oxidizing marine archaeal communities from Monterey Bay, California, United States - M1 40m 3416 | ecosystem: Environmental > Aquatic > Marine > Intertidal zone | place: USA... | reverse complement strand
TTTTACTGGCATCAGGGCGAACACTGCACCGAAGTAGGCAATTGCCATTACCAGATAAACGTATGTTGAGCCAGCTACTAGGTCACCTGGAACCAGGAACAATCCGAGTGCCATCAGTGGTGGTGCAGTTGCACGGGTAATAGCCATGCCGGCTCCAGAGAGAGCGACACCACTGGTTAGCTGTTCTTTACCCAAAATTTGTGCGATTAGGGCTTGTCGCGCGGGCATCATTAAGGGCATGATTGCCCCATGTATTACTCCAGCGATAATTAGATGATAAATATCCATCATTCCCAACGCGAGCATGGCGAATATGTACAGGGAATTGAATCCATTTAGAAGCTGGCCGATTTGTATTATTTTCTGCTTAGGCAGTCGATCTGCCAGTAGTCCACCGATTGGAGAAAGCAGCAACATCGGAATGGCTCCGGCAAGGGTAACCCATCCAGCCCAGCCGTAAGATCCGGTAATTGCGTAGGCAAGCCACGGCTTTATCACCATTTGCATATTCATCGGTATGAAGTGACCATACATCGATAAGTAGAACCACCTAAAGCTGGTATTTTTTAGGGCGGCGAACGCCCTTGGCCCCGAAGGTTGATCGCTTTGCTGAATTGGGGCCTCTATGGCTGGCGGAGTTGGGGCAATGTGGCTTGTCATCTGCGGGCTACTGCCTGGCCCGAAGCGCATCCTTCTAACGCTTGGCCGCAAATTTACTGAGTGTTGGCTTGATTCGTTATCGGGCTGGAGATTTTTACTCGGCCTTATTTTTCTTTCCGGCATCGTTGATTTGGCATCCCGAGAGGCGAAATCTTTTTTCTTGCCAGCATGACTGCGTTCTGCGTCTTGAGAGAGTCTATGTTTTTTTGTTCTGGGTGCCCGATAATGTGTGGTCAACAGTTTTTCCATCCGTGTTGCAAAGCAACTCAGAAAATTTAACACGCCTTTTTCTAACGAGCAGGATTAATTCAGTAGAAAAGCGCTCGGTTCAGCACTATGATGAAGAAATTATTAGGTGAGGTGGTATCTGTGACTACATTTCAAGTGCCTGAAGCAGGACCGTTAGCAGGGGTTGTTGTGGTTGACGCGACGGACTCACGTGGGGAGATGTGCGGCCGGTTACTTGCTGATCTTGGAGCTAGTGTATTCAAAATTGAACCAGTCAATGGAGTAAATTCCCGCAAACTAGGACCGTTTGATCTGGAAGATGGTGAATCGCTGTATTGGGCTCATGTGGGTGCAGGCAAATACTCTATTTCCATAAATCTCGAAGACGCCACAGAACTAGAAAAATTGAAGCGCTTGATCAAGCGGGCAGATGTTTTTGTGGAGAGCTCTGATCTAAATTACATGAATCAACTTGGCTTTGGTTACGATTCACTATCTGAAATTAACCAGCGTCTGGTATATGTATCTATCTCAGCATACGGACGAACTGGACCAAAAGCCAGTTGGCCGGCGACTGATTTTACAGTGGAATCGGCAGCGGGGCTCACCACACTTCAGGGTGATGGAGACAGGCCTCCTGTCGCAGTCGGTTACCCGCAAGCCTCTTTTCATGCAGGTGCCCAGGCAGCAACGGATGCAGTTATCGCTCTGAACGAGCGGGCATCAAGTGGAAAAGGTCAATATTTGGACGTATCGATGCAGACCACAATGATTTGGACGTTAATGCACGCAACTGGGTTCTGGCCTATGGAGCAATGTGAACCACCACTCACCGGCGACGACAGAACAAATGGACCTGAATACATTGGCAAATTGGATCTTGGATTGGTGAACACCATAGAGTGTTCAGACGGTTTTGTTCTTGCGACTTTGCGCACGGGAAGATTTGGGGCTCGAGTCTTTAGGATGGCAGCGGCACTAGCTGAACTTGATGATGATTTAGATCCCGAGCTCAGAGACATTGACTGGGATGAATTCAGTCTTCAACTGCAGGCTGATGCTCCCAAGGATACGTTGCCACTCATTATCAAGGCAGCAGATATGGTATATCGAGTTTTTGCTAGACGAACTAAGGCCGAAATTTTTGACAGAGCCGTGACTTTTGATGCGCAAGTTGCACCGGTAAACTCGATTTCCGATCTTGTAGATAGAGATCCACAGTTAAGATCGCGTGGTTTCTGGAAAAAGATTGGAGATCGAATTCATCCAGATACTCCGGTGAAATTTAGCCGAACTTTGTCACAATTTTCTCGTCCTGCACCAAGTCTGGGTGCACACAATGAAGTGTTAGACAGGCCAATCGAATTCTCGTCGGGACTTCCGGCACGAGATGCCATCGCTAACGGGTTGAAGCCGATTACTCGCGATCGCGACGGGCTCGCATTTTCTGGTCTGAAGGTTGCAGACTTTTCGTGGGTTGGCGTGGGACCTATTACGGCTAAGGCGTTGGCCGATCACGGCGCAACTGTTGTGCATATCGAGAGTGCTTCTATGCCAGATGTATTACGTCTGGGGAGGCCAGCAAAAGACGGTATTCCAGGCTTAGATCGAGGACAATTCTTTGCAAATTTTAATTCATCAAAATTAGGGTTGCAGCTGAATTTACGCACAGCTCATGGCAAAAAAATTGCGAGGGACCTGATTGAATGGGCTGATGTAGTTGTTGACTCTTTTACGAGTGGCACAATGAAGCGCCTAGGGTTTGATCCAAAAGAGATTCTCAAGGCACGCCCGGATTTGATTTGGTACAGTACGACTTTGCGAGGCCAGACTGGCCCACATGCGAGCTTTGGAGGGTTTGGTTCGCAAGGTAGCGCGATTGCAGGTTTGCATGGACTAACCGGTTGGCCCGATAGAGCACCGGCGGGGACATGGGGAGCCTACACTGATTTCATCACGCCGCGTTATGGCGTATCGGCCCTAGCAGCTGCTATTTTTGAACGACGGGCAACGGGACTTGGTCAATTTATAGACATGTCTCAAACTGAGGCAGGACTGCAATTTATTGGCCCTCTACTTCTTGATTACACAACGAACGGAAATATGACGGAACGTTCTGGCAATTCTTCTTATTACGCATGTCCCAATGGTATTTATCCAACTTCGGATGGAATAGAAAGATATATAGCTATTTCTTGCGAAACTGAAGATCAATGGACTCGATTGATTGATCTTGTTGATTCAGATTCCAGTCTTCTAGATTTTAGTTCACGTGAAGAGCGATTGGAACACGAAGGTGTGATTAATAAGATAATCGCCGATTGGTCCATTCAGGTGAGCGGCAGGGAGCTCGAATTGAGGCTGGTAGAAGCTGGTGTTCCGGCTTCAGTTGTTCAGCGAACTAGCGAACTATACAGCGATGATCAGTTGGAGCATCGAGGTTTTTTTGAAACGTTGAATCATGCATTAATGGGACCTACCCCATACGACGGTCACGCAACAATATTTTCTGGGCGGACAGGTGGTAGCTTGCGAGGCCCCGGTCCTGTAATGGGCGAGCATACCCATCAAGTAATGACAGAAATTCTAAATTTTAATGAACTTGAAATCGCTGAAGCTGCAGTTTCAGGTGCTTTCGAGTAGGATGAGTGAGTTAATACTTTTTAAATGCGGGCGGGACGCTACTAATTTTGTTAGGTGAGTGTTCCTTAAAATATGCGTACTCCTAATATTTTTCTTTCTGTGCCGAAGCTACGGCACATCTTCAGATATTTTTTTGCACCGTTGATAGCGATTTTAGTTATTATTTTGGCTTCACAAACGGCAGTATCACAGGAATCTTTGTTGGTTGCTGAAAATTCATGGATCAGGGTTCAAAATGTTGGCGATGATCCGGCGATGCTCGAAGTATCTCATTATGGCAGGGGGGGAAATGCGGCCGCTAGTGAGATTTGCCCTGGTGAATTTTGTGCTGCAGTTCCACCTGGGTCTGGCTGGACTTTTTTTACCGAAACTAACTTAGATCTGGCTGCAGGCTTTTATGGATCAACAAAAATAACTGGAGAACAACCATTTGTTGCGGTAGCGGGTAAGGATTCCTTGACTTCAGGTACGGATGGTTGGTACCTAACGATTGGAGGAGATTCATATTGGCAAGGGGGCGCTTCATACAAACTTATCCTTCCTCTGGTTGAGTACACGGCTGAAAAAAGTTCGGTATTACATATTCAGAATGCTAGCTCTGACTCCCCAACTTGTATTGTGATTAGTTATTTCATCGAGTCATCTTTGGATATTATTGCTCTTGAACCCGATAGTTCCTCAGTTCAGTGCCCGGAGGGTGGTCTTTATTTAGAACCGAACGAATCGATAGTAAGAAATCGGCGCTCATTTCCTTTTGAGATTGGGTTTAGTGGATCTGCGATTATCGAAACGACACCGGTTCAGTCAGGAGATTTTTTGACTTCGGCCAGTGAACAGGCCATCGTGGCATCGGTAGATACCGTTTCAGCAGACGGGATATCTTTTTCTAGTTATCGAGGATTCGCCAATAGCGAAGCAGGCAAAGATATTGTGTTGCCCATTGTTCAGAGAGGAGTAGCTACATTTGGTGATTTTGGCGGTGAGATTTGGAGCACCAGGTTTCGAATCACTGCAGCAAATCCAAGTGTTTCGACTACCGCAAATATTTTATTCAACGGTGCGATGCCAGACGGGACAGAATTTGAGGCAGATCACGAAGTCTCAATATATTCTTCGATAACATGCGATCAGGATATGGAAGGGCTTGATGCCTGTTTACCTGATCAGGTTAGTTTACCGAGTGGCTTCTCCGGCACTGTGCGTATCTCCAGCGATCAAAACATAGCAGTCGTAGTTCAGCGCATCAGTGAGTCTGGAATTTCAGGTGATTACCGTGGGTTTACCGCGCGCGAAGCGGGTACTCAGGTGGTACTGCCAGTAGTGAATAAGACGTTATCTCCGTGGGGTGGTCATGACGGATGGAATTCCACAGTGCATGTTCAGCCGTTCGATGGTGGCAGCGCAACTGTTTCCTTTTTTTATTTTTCAAAGGACTTACCCAAGGGCGGATTTTACAGATCGGTGGGAGAGATCGTCGGAAGCAAGACAGTGCATCAGGGCGACGATCGATTTTTACCCGATGATTGGATAGGATCACTAATAGTTGTTTCTACTAGGCCGGTTGTGGTGTTAGCTAATCTTGAAAATGCTGGATTTAAGGGTGACTCAATCATGATGTATAACGGGGTGTCTCTTGAGTAATATCGAGTTTGTTGATTTTGAAAGCCTTTCACCTACGCAGGTAGCCTCGTTGAACTCAGTCATTGAGAAGTATTCAGATGGTCCAGTAACTGGGATATTTACGGACGGTTCGTGCTTTGTTAATCCTGGTCCAGGTGGTTGGGGCGCCGTGCAGGTGCGAGACGATGTGATGATTCATCAATTGAGTGGCACAGATTTTCAGACAACAAATAATCGAATGGAATTAACTGCCATGATTGCAGGGTTACAGATGATTAACTCTGATGAGCAAGTCGTAATTTATAGTGATAGTCAGCTTGTCGTTAACACATTAACTATCTGGGCAGCCGGCTGGGTCGCGAGAGGCTGGCGTCGAAAGACCGGCGAGATAGCGAATCTTGACCTTGTGCAGGAGGCCTATGAACTCTTTCTAGAGAGACCGGGTGCAGAAATCAAGTGGATAAGGGCTCATCGAGGATCAAAGTGGAATGAATATGCGGATGCCTTAGCATCGCTGTACATGGATACCATTAGGGAATAGGGTTTAGGGGCAGTATCGGCTTAATGGTCGGCAGGCTCATAAATACTTAGAATATGGGGTAACGTTTACAAGTAGACGCCAATTACGGGGGTAGAGGCGTGACAGATTCAAACGACTTGGTTCGATTGTTGGCTATTGATGCTGGTAATACCAGTGTAGCTATTGGTATTTTTGAGAATGAATCGTTAGTCACCACCTTTCGGGTAGCTTCGAATCAGGACAGATTCGAAGACGAGTGGACTGTATACATTGATGGCCTTTTGCGATCGAGTGGTGTCAATCCAGATTCATTTACGGCTGCAGCCATCTCTTCCACAGTTCCCCAATTACAGGATAAATTCAAAAATATATGTGAGTCACACTTTAATGTGCCACTTTTAGTGATTGACCCTGCAGTTTCAATGGGTCTTGAAATCAAATATCAAGACGCGAGTGAGATTGGACCCGATCGAATACTGCATGCAGTTGCAGCTTTGGAGCTCTATGAACCTCCAATAGTAATTGTTGACTTGGGTACAGCCTGTGTGTTTGATGCGATCGATGCCCAAGGAGCATATGTTGGGGGTGCGATTGCGCCTGGTATTGGGTTAGCGTCTAATGCTTTATTTGATAAAGCTGCTATGTTGCGAACTGTAAAGTTAGATGCTCCAGAAACCGCAATTGGCAATACAACTGCGCATGCGTTGCAATCAGGTATATGTCTTGGATATGGAGCACTTGTGGACGGTATGGTGGAGAAGTTTAAATTTGAGCTCGGTGGTTCGGTAACGACGATCGGAACTGGTGGCTATGTAGACCTGGTTAAGTCGGCAGTGAATAGTTTCGACGTTATCGAGGAAGATCTGAATCTGAAAGGGTTGCGGATATTGAACGAACGAATGAGCGGAGAAAGTCGTGGCTGAACAAAATGTTTATCAAATAGCGAATCGCGATCCTCTACATGGGAAGCATATCGTGCTCGGGGTTACGGGCTCGATTTCCTGCTATAAGGCCATTGATATTGCTAGTAAATTGGTTCAGGCAGGTGCCGATGTCGATGTAGCGCTAACCCGAAGTGCAACTGAGTTCATTCAGCCTTTAGCGTTCAAAGCGATTACGAACAGACAGCCCTACGTGAATATGTTCAATCTTGAATCTAAAGATGGAGAGTCGCACGTTGAGCTCGCAAGGCGATGCGATGCGATGCTAATCGCTCCACTTACTGCCACGACTTTGGCTAAACTTAGCCATGGATTAGCAGACGACTTTGTGGCGCTGACAGCCCTCGCTACGGACAAACCTCTTTTAGTAGCTCCAGCAATGGATTCACAAATGTGGATTAATCCAGCAACTCAAGACAATGTGAAAAATCTTACTCAGCGAGGTGTGCAAATTATCGGTCCATCAGACGGTCGACTTGCGTCGGGGCGTGTCGGAGTCGGAAGACTAACTGATCCCGCACGTATCGTCGACGAACTTCGATACCGATTGGCCCGCGAACTAGGCGATCTTTCTCCATTAAAGGTAGTCGTGACAGCTGGAGGCACGCGTGAAGCAATAGATCCGGTGCGATATGTTGGAAACAGATCCACTGGGAAAATGGGATATGCAATTGCGGAAGCGGCCAGAGATAGAGGGGCATCTGTTAGCGTAGTCACGACTGTAGATAGGCTGCCAGCAGCAGGAATTCGTGATATTCGTGTAGAGAGTGCGGCGGAAATGCTTGAGGCCGTGCGGCAAGAATGTGAAACTGCCGATGTGTTGGTTATGGCCGGGGCGGTCGCAGACTATCGCCCAATGAATGTTGCTGATCAAAAGATTAAAAAGGCAGAATCTGACGGGTTCAGTATGACTATTCAACTCGAGCAGACCACAGATATCATTGCCTCAATTGATAGGCAGCAGAAAACAGGTCGATTGGTTAAGGTTGCGTTTGCAGCAGAGACTCAAGATCTAATTGATAATGCGCGGCGGAAAATCGAAGCTAAGGGTGCTGATTTCATTGTCGCAAATGACGTGAGCGCTGCCGATTCAGGTTTTGCCGTTGATACGAATCAGGTAACTATTCTTGATGCATCTGGTTTGGAAGAATCACTGCCGGTATTGTCCAAATACGAAGTTGCAAACATTATTTTGAGTAAGGCCTTACCCCTAGTAGACTCAGACTAACAAGTTATCTCGCTGTCTCAGTGCTACGCAGCCTTTTCTTGCGCATCGCTGTTGGCTCTATATCAAGAGGGCTCTTTGCGTTCACCGCGTTGTTTTTGTGTGCATAAGCAGCTGCTGCGATCATGGCTCCATTATCGGTACAGAGATTTGGAGGAGGTATTCGCAACTCGATCGATATGTGTTCGGCGAGAACTTCTCTTAGGCGTCGATTTGCAGCTACTCCGCCTGCAACGAGAACGGACTTCACATTTTCTTTTTCAGCCAAATTGCGAGTTTTTTTAGCAAGAACGTCGCAGACAGATTCCTGAAATGCCCAAGCGATCTCGGCCGGAGCCGGATGATCGTTTTCTTTTAGGAGATTCAAGACTGCCGTTTTCAATCCCGAAAACGAGAAGTCGTTGGTGCCACGAAGCCAAGCGCGAGGTAGCTTAAGCTGCCGTTCTTGAGCTGTTTCGGCGAGTGCTGAGAGAGGTGGTCCACCTGGATAAGGAAGCCCAAGAAGTCGTGCCACCTTGTCAAACGCTTCACCGGCTGCATCGTCTCGAGTAGATCCAAGACGAACGAAAGTATTATTTTCTTCGATACGAATTAGTTCAGTGTGTCCGCCTGAAACTACTAGGGCAAGCGCGGGGAGTGGCGGAGGACTTTCGTTTAGCCAGCACGCACGAATATGTCCTTCGATGTGATCTACAGGAATCAATGGAATATTCCTACTGTATGCAAGACCACGTGCGGCATTGAATCCTATGAGGAGAGCGCCGGGCAAGCCGGGTCCGTTTGTTGCACCGATCGCATCTATATCGCTCCAGTCACATTTCGCATCGAGCATTGCCTGTTCTATAACGGGTACAATTGCCTGCAGATGCGCGCGAGCTGCGACTTCTGGAACTATTCCGCCTGTTGATTCATGAAGATTGATCTGGGATGCGACCACTGATGAATGCATAAGGCATCCGTCACTGACTACTGAAGCCGCAGTTTCATCACAAGACGATTCTATGCCTAATATATTCATACTAAAGTTATTCTGCCGTGTTTTTGGAACAGGCGCTAATACATAGTGAAAGGTTCTAATGGGAGTGGATAATGTGTCTCAAGTTCGGACTATTGTATTGGACTGGTACGGGGATCATTTTGTTGAGTTCCCATGGAGGACTTCTAAAAATCCTTACCATTCGCTCGTAGGAGGATTTTGTACACAACAGACACAGATGTCACGCGCACTCGATACGCACAGGCGTTGGTTGAATGCCTTCCCTACAGTGGCCGATTTAGCCGCAGCCGAGACGTCACACGTTATTCGTGTCTGGGGCAAAACGGGATACCCGAGAAGAGCAGTGCACTTGCAGCAATCAGCACAACAGTGCGTTGAAAGATTCGGCGGTGAGATTCCGAGTGAACTTAATGACCTTTTATCTTTGCCTGGTGTAGGGCCATTCACAGCAGAAATTGTCAGATGCTTTGGGTTTGGACTTGAGGTGTTAACTGTAGACACAAATATTGTGCGCATATTTGGTCGAATTTTCCAAGGAGATCTTCAGCCTATTAAGGATACGAGCAAGAACAGGATAAAAGAACTTTCTAATCAATTTGTTGCTTTAGGTCGTACTAATCTTATTAATCCTGCTTTGATGGATTTTGGTGCATCTGTATGTACTGGACGTCCTAAGTGCGAAATCTGTCCGGCACTAAATATTTGCAAAGCGGCGACTAAGTTTAGAAGTGGCCAAGTACCTGAACCGCAAAGGAAAGGTAAAGTTTATGCTGGTAGTGATCGTGAATGGCGAGGAAAGATTTTGGAACTACTTAGGCATTATTCTCAACCTGTTTCGGAGAAGAAAATTAAGAAGATTTTAAATTTGGAGTCCGACGAGAAGACCCAGCGATTATTAACCGGCCTAGAAAAAGATTCTTTAATATCGCGTGAGAAACATTTAGTGAAGCTGGGCTAAGCAATTTGCCTGGAACCTATCAGATGTGAAAAGCGATTTTTGGCTTTACTATGGGACTTCGGAATGCTGAATTAGAAAGCGGAAGGCATTTGAATTATGAAGCGCGAGACTTGGAAGTTGCGCCTAATGGCGCACAGATACGGTCGCAAAATAAGAAAAAATGCTGGTGGCTCTACATTTGCGTCTACCTCCATAGGCAAGCGGATACTTGGGAACTCCGGGGCTAACTCTACCTCAGAGAAGGATTCCGAGAATACTCCTGTGGCTACTACAACCGAAAAGATCATCGATCAGCATTTGGTACAGCATGTTGTGGCAGTCAAGATGTTCAGCAGA
>Ga0315315_10007462_pt1 | contig 10128 bp, 14 predicted proteins | sample M140m3416metaG_FD_203699 | JGI IMG/M metagenome (GOLD analysis project Ga0315315, IMG submission 203699) | Ammonia-oxidizing marine archaeal communities from Monterey Bay, California, United States - M1 40m 3416 | ecosystem: Environmental > Aquatic > Marine > Intertidal zone | place: USA... | reverse complement strand
CGGCTTGTTCGAAGTTGCCAATTTTTCTAGATGTATAACCCATATAATTTAAAATATCAGGATTTTTTTTATCTGAAGAATATGCTTTTTCTAATTGATTAAAAGCTTGAGAATAAATTTTCTTAGCCTTATCATTTTTTTTCTTTTTTTCTAGTTTACCAGCTCTCTTAATTAATTTTTTTGCGTCATTAAAATAATTAGATTTACTTTCATCAGAACTATCACTACCAGCTGAATATGCTAATTGCGATATCAAACATATTGAAATTATATAAAATATTTTTTTCATATTTAAGTTAAAGAAGAACGACCTCCATCTACCCCTAAAATTTGACCTGTAATCCATGAACTATTATCACTTAATAGAAAATTTGCTACAGACGAAGAGTCGCTTCCTTCACCTAACCTTTTTAGAGGATGCATTTTTGCTATACTCTCAGCCATCTTTTCATTTTTCAATAAAAAATTTGAAATCTTCGATTTAGTTAAACTTGGTGCTATACAATTAACTCTTATATTTGGAGCAAATTCTGCTGCTAAAGAAACAGTAAGGCCTTCTAATGCCCCTTTCGCAGATGCAACAATGCTATGATTTGTAAACCCTCTTCTTACGGCTACGGTAGAAAATAAAACTATTGATCCTTTATTTAGTTTTAAACTGTCTGAAGCTCGCCTAATAATTTCAGTTGCAGATATTAAATTTAGATTGAATGACTGCATATAATCACTTTTTTTTGTCATTTTAATTGGTTTTAAATCTATTGAACCAACGCAGTAAGCTAAACCATTAATTGGGGTTTCTCCTAAATCACTAAAAATTTTATCAGAAAAATTTTCTTCTAAGACGTCGCAAGTAGTGTAAGTAGAGTTCAAGTCATTGGCAAGTTGGGCCAAGCTATCCTCATTTCTTCCTACTAAATGCACCTCTCCTCCTCCTTCTATCACCTTTTTTGCCAAAGAGGATCCTATTGAACCAGTTGCTCCTAAAATTAACTTTTTCATTAAGCTTATTTAACACTATTATTTGAAATAAGAAGGCAAATAATGACGCGTTTATTTCTTCTAAAAGTTATATAATTTGGCCTATATGAGGCTTTTTATTATTTTAGGAAATCAATTATTTAACCCGCATTATTTAAAAAACTTTAAAGATCATATTTTTTACATGGCAGAGGACTACGAGCTTTGTACATATGAAAAACATCATAAACTAAAAATTCTACTTTTTTTGTCTTCTATGAGATCATATAAAGATGAGCTTAAGTTAAAAAAGTTTAAAATAATTTACGAGGATGCTGGTGAAAAATTTAGAACTTCTTATCAAAAAAAGTTAGAAAAAATTATTAAAGATAAAAAAATCAAACAAGTAAGTTTTTTTGAAATAGAAGATAAAGTATTTGAAGAAAAAATCATTCTCTTATTAAAAAAAATGAATATTAAGATAAATCAAATTGCAACTCCTATGTTTTTGACAACAAGAGTAGAATTTAAAGAATATCTTTCTAGATACAAAAAGCCATTTATGGCAAATTTTTATAAGCTTGTTCGAGAAAAAACAAATATTTTAATGAATCCAGATGGTAAACCAAAAGGTGGTAAATGGAGTTACGATGAAGATAATCGAAAAAAACTTCCAAAAGATATTAAGATACCAGCAATATATAAATTTAAAGATACAAAACATACTGAAAATATAAAAAAAATAGTTGACTCAAATTTTAAAGACCACCCAGGAAATACAAAATATTTTTGGTTTCCAACAACTAGAAAAGATGCTCAAAAACAACTAGATAATTTTTTAAATGAAAGATTAAAACTATTTGGTGACTATGAAGATGCGGTAAGTGATAAATCAAATACAATGTTTCATAGTGCCTTAAGTCCAATGATGAACTTAGGTCTTATAACTCCTGAAGAAATTATTATTAAATTAAAAAAATTAGAAAATAAAATTCCAATAAATTCTTTTGAGGGTTATCTAAGACAGATTATTGGTTGGAGAGAATTCATGAGAGGAATTTATCAAAATTTTGATAATCAAATGGACGCATCAAATTTTTTTAATCATAAACGTAAAATGAAGAAATCTTGGTATGAAGGCACAACAGGCTTAGATCCACTTGATTTTTCAATTAAAAATGCAGAACGTTTTGGATGGTCGCATCATATAGAAAGATTAATGATACTAGCTAATATTATGAATCTTTGCGAAATCAATCCCAAACTAGTTTATAAGTGGTTTATGGAAATGTTCGTAGACTCATCTGATTGGGTAATGACTCCAAATGTTTATGGCATGGGTTTATTTAGTGATGGAGGAATATTTGCCACAAAACCATACATATGCGGTTCAAGTTATTTTCTTAAAATGATGCATTTTAAGAAGGGATCTTGGTGTGATATTATGGATGGTCTTTACTGGAAATTTATCGATAAGAATAAGAAATTTTTTTTAAAAAATCCTAGGTTAGCAATGATGGTTAGAGTTTTAGAAAAAATGAGTAAAGATAGAAAAAACCGAATTTTTAAAGCCGCAAATAACTTTATAAAAAAAAATACTAATGGTTAAAGTTTTTTTTAACAACTCATGTAATATTTGTAGAGCTGAAATAAGCCATTATAAAAAACACAGTGACAAAAGCGTTGAATGGATAGATGTAACCAACAACAAAGAAGCTCAAAAAGTTACATCAAAATCGTATAAAGAACTTTTACGAAGAATGCATATTATACAAGACGGCAAGGTAATTGATGGAGCAGAGTCATTTTTAATAATTTGGAAAAATGTACCTAAATATAACTTTTTATATAAGATATTTAAAATAAAACCTTTATTTTTTTTGTTAAATATTTTTTACGAGATTGCAGCTTATTTTCTTTTTGTAAAAAATAAACATCTGCTGAATGATGAAAAAAACTAATTTACTAAAAAAAAATTGTGTAGTTTGCAGCAAACCTTTTACATGGAGAAAAAAATGGAGACTAAATTGGGAAAAAGTAAAATATTGCTCTAAGAAATGCTCTAGATCTAATTCAATTTAAAATTTGTTAATATTATTGGTATATTTGACTTAAAATTAAAATACCCTTTATTGGAGAATTTCCAACAAAATTCGTCCTCTACTCGTGTTAAAAAGTTTACATTTAGGTTATTTTTTTTTACCAACATTTTAAAAAATGAAAAATTTTCACCTACTGTAGGATATATGACATCAAAAGATTTAGAAGTTTTAGTAAAGTTTGTTAAACTATTGCCATCTAATAATTCAACTTCATGTTTAATTTCATTTAAACGCGATTTAATGATATTTTTTTTATAATCAATTACTTTTGTAGATAGTTTGACCGATCTATTTTCATTTCCCAATAAAACGAAGTAGATCTTTTTATACTTTTTATATTCAAGAAAATCAAAATACATTTCATTTTCAAAAATAATCAAATGATCGTTTAGATCCTCGTTCTGGGTAATTTTAACAGGGGAAATTTGATACTCTCTTTTATCTATAATTGGTAATGCAGTTTCATTTAGTTTAACATTTTTATATTTGTTATTTGTAAATTTACTTATATTCCAAGATTGGGCTAGGTAATTTTTCCCTTTTGTTTGTATTCCTGCAACCCAGCGCCAGCTCAAAGTATTGGAAGCTGCATCTCCATCAAATAAATGTTTCATAAAGAATTCGGCACCTTTTTGCCAAGGTAAACCTAATGTAAAAATCCAAATACTAGCAAATAACATTCTCGTATGATTGTGCAAATAATTGTATTCTTTTAATTCTTTTACCCAATCATTAAAGCATTCAATTTCTGTATCTCCTTTAATAGCTTTTAAATAATTTTCATCCTCTTTTATGAATTTAAGATCTTCTAAAAAATCAGACCAAACTTTAGGTCTAAGTTCAAGCCATCCTTTCCAATAAACTCTCCAAAAAATTTCTTGAATATATTTATCTACTTTTTTAAAAGAATGTTTTTTTAATACCTGTTTAGCGGTTTCATACTCCGTAATAAGCCTGTGAGTTATGTAGGGAGATAAACATGAAACATTTTTTCTATATTCAACTCCAAAATCAAAATTTCTTTTTGAATTATAATTCAATATATCATTATCTATAAAATTATTTAGTTTTTCTACAGCGCCTAATCTTGATGTTTCAAATTTCATTAATCCTCATCATCTCTCCAATCATCGATATATAGTTTCCAACAAGCAAAAGCTACACAGGGTATACCTACGCAAAATCCTAAGAGTACTCCATTTTCTTTTCCAAAATATATTGAACCAAAGTGTGAGCTAAGAATAGGAGGAAATGTTAGAATAAGTCCTACTATAATGTAGCGATATATAAAAGGTGGTCTTTTCAAATAGTGTTTCCTTGATCAAACGGTTGGGATACGGCAGTAGTAAACCAACATCCTTTACAATTATCATCACTTCCTTTTTGAACATGCCATTCATAAAAAAATAATTTTTTATCTTCTGATAATATTTCAATTCTGTACACATAAGTATTTGGACTATTTGTAACTAGTTTGATTTTATGGGAGGAGTGTTTGATAAGGTGTTTATATTGTTGACCATAAATCATATCTCTAAATCTTGAATACGGTCCAGTGATTTTTTTATTATCTGGATGAGCAAATAGCCAAGTTTGTCTAATACCATTGTCTTTTGAGTCATTTTTTTTTAATGCTTCAAGTTGGATTTTTACTACTTCGTAAGCATCTAGTTTTTTATTTGGTTTTATGAGTTCTGCATTAACTTGAGTGGTAAAAAATATCAGAATTATAAAAATCATTATTTTTTTTAGTTCCATATTTTATTTAACACCTCCTCTCTCTGGCAAGCCTTTTTATAAGTAAGATATCTTAAAAAATTTTTTTGGTAGTAATCCTGATGGTAGTCTTCAGCTTCATAAAATTTATCAAATTTCCAAATTAGTGTAACTATTTTAGTATTAAATCTAATTTCAATTTCCTTTATAGATTGTTTTATGGTTTTTTTCTGATCTAAATTTTCAAAAAAGACGACTGATCTATAACTTTTTCCTTTATCACAAAATTGACCGTATTTATCAAATGGGTCAATATTTTTCCAGAATGTATCTAGCAATTCTTCATAAGTGACTATATTAGGGTCATATGTAATTTCTATTGTTTCGACATGCCCAGTATCTTTATAAATAACTTCTTTATAAGAAGGATTTTTCAAATGCCCTCCTGAATAACCTGAAATGGATTTTATAACACCATTAATTTTGTCAAATGACTCTTCCATGCACCAAAAGCAACCTCCTGCAAAATATACTTTTTTATAATTAGTACTATTTTTTGAGTCAATATTTCCACTTTTTACTTTCAATTCTCCCGCTGATGCTTGGCTGATAAAAGCTATAACAAACTGTATCAGTAATATTTTAAAGATTTTTATTTTCACAATGTAATATTAGAATAGATAAAATTTATTAAAAGGAGTATCTTGTCCTACATGGAAGAAATTTTTGATAATATTTGTGAAGAATGCAACCAAGAAGATGAAAGTGTTAGGTCTAATTTAATAACAATCAGCTATAAAATTTGCGATAGTTGTAAATTATCTAAAACTATTTTTCCTGTTTAAATTCCTTTAAAAAGAACGATGACTAAAAATAGGAAGAATGCTTGAAAAAGCCATGCTACCACCACCACACCAAAAGATTTCCATAAGCTATCATAATCTAATGCTGATTTAACTGCCACAACCATACAAGCTAACATCCAAAATGCCGAGCCAATAAACGTAACTGTCATTAAATCAGGTGTGACTCCAAAAACCCTGATTAAACCTGGAGCGCTAGAAAATCCTATAGTTCTCAATAATTCTCCATGACTACTTTTAGTAGAAGGGCCTCCGAACAATTTAACGCCTACAAAATAAATAACATATGCCCATACATACCAACTCAATAAAGATAAAATTGGAGCAAAAACAAAGTTTGATGCTCCTAACTGTAAAGCTCCTACTCCAGCAGCTAAACTTGAAAGTACAACTACTAACCCCGCTTGTATAGTTGCAGATTTATCTTTCTCAACTTCCTCGTAAAGATCTATATCAATTTTTATTGCTCTGAATACTCTGTTTAGAAAAATAGAAACCATTTTTTTTTACTTCCTAAAGTGTGTATAACTTAATTTCAGAAAAAATATATGAAAATAAAAAAAAACTTAGAGCCAATTGTTTCAGGAATATCAGCTGCTTTTGTCATCAGCCTTCTAGCTTTTTTGACATTAGAAACTTCCTCTGGAATTTGGTTAATGTTTTCATTTGGAGCCACCGTATTTATTGTATTTGTTCTATATACTTTAGAGACGGCTCAACCAAAAAATATTTTTTTCGGCCATTTAATATCAATATTGGTAGGAATTATTTTTAATGAAACAATCGGATTATCTTTTTATTCTTTGGGTTTATCAGTAGGTATTGCTGTAACATTAATGATATATTTTAAAGTAATGCATCCGCCTGCTGCATCTAATCCTCTAGTAGCTTTATCTATGGATTTGTCTTATGATTATATTTTATTTCCTGTAATTGTAGGAACTATAATAATAATTCTCTCTTCTATTGTGATAAATAGATTTATTCTAAAAAGAAACTATCCAAAAAAGTGGTTTTAATTTAATAAAAAGATAAAAAAGTTTAATATTAAAGCATAACTTGACCAAATAAAATAAGGAATCATTAAATAAAAACTAATCTTATTTTTTTTAAAATAAATATTCATAAGATAAATTATAAAAAATAAAATAATAATTAAATCTATTAAAGCTAGAAATACAATATGAAAACCAAAAAAAATTACGCTCCAGATACTATTAAAAAATATATGAATAAAATAAATTTTCAAAATATGAATTTCTTTTGTTTTCATCCATGCAGACCAAGATGCTAAGGACATTAGAATATATAAAATAGTCCATACTGGACCAAAAACCCAACTTGGAGGATTAAAGCTAGGCAAGATTATCTGAGAATACCAAGGTTCTTTAAATGCAGATGTGGTAAAACCCCCAATAGCAGAGGCAGCAAAAGTTATAATCAGTATTAAAATTAAAGATAAATATTTATTCTTAGTCATTAAATAATATATAACTAATTAATGTCAGAAAATCAGAAAAAAATTTGGATTACCGGAGCTAGCAGTGGAATTGGAAAAGCTGTTGCCGAAAAATTTGCTCAAGAAGGATGGAAAGTTGCGATATCAGCTAGGAGGAAAGAAATTTTAGATAAAATGGCCAATCATCAAAATATATTTTCTTATCCTTTAGATGTAACAAATCCTGATCAAGTAAATAAAATTTTTTCAAACATTAAAGCTGACTTTGGAGAAATTGATTTATGTATTTTTTCAAGTGGAACATATGATCCTAAAAATGAACAATCTATAAATATAGAAAAAATTAAAAATGTAATAGATGTAAATTTTTTAGGTGTTGTAAATAGTGTCAAATCAGTAGAAGATTATTTTAAAGAAAAAAAATCTGGACAAATTTCAATTGTTTCGTCAATTGCAGGGTACCGTGGCCTACCAAATTCAAGCGGCTACGGTCCGTCCAAAGCTGCTTTAACAAACTTTGCAGAAAGTATTTATTTTGATTTTAAAAAATTTAACGTTAACATTTCTATAATTTCACCAGGGTTTATTAAAACTCCTTTAACTGATAAGAATCAATTCTCAATGCCCTTCCTTGAAACACCTGAGTTTGCTGCAAAAAAAATATTTGATGGTCTTATAAAGAATAAAACTTTTGAAATACACTTTCCTAAACCTTTAACTTTATTGTTGAAATTTTTTAGAATATTGCCTTATAAAATTTATCTTTCTGTAGTTGATAAGTTAGTTAAAAGGTAATTAATCTAAAAACTCTTGAATTCTCTCTAGGGTAGTTTTTTTTGGCCCGTCATACTTAATGGAGTATGAATTAGTTTTTGTTAAAACTTCAACACCTTTTGTAAAAATAAATATAAAAAAAACAAGAAAAAAAACAACAAAAATTTTAGCAGGATTATAGTTTCCTGTCTCAAAAACACTTCTCTGTTCTTTTTTAGCTTTGTGAAAAAATTTAAAAGTAATATAGATAGCAATTATTAGTCCTATATGAGCCATTACAACTCCAGCCCAGCCCCATATAAAAGTTGTTAAACTAAAAACATACAGACTAAAAACAGTAGACCAGATAAAAGATAAAACAATAAGTATTTGCAGTCGGACAGTTTTTGGAAGACTTCTAAGGTCTGACTTTGAGTCATCAAACATTATATTGGCACTTTCTATCATCCAATTTTTAACTTTATTAAACATAATTTAATTCTTAACAAACATAACAGTTAATTCAGCTACTTTAAAACCAAACTTTGTCATCGTCGCTCTATTAATTGCAATATTATCGTCTTGTTTAAATATCCAATCATCAAATTTAATTTTTATTTCTTTTCCCTTAACTGGTACTAACAAAACATATTCAAACTTGAATGCTGGACCATAAGAATATCCTTGAGCAGTTCCAACAACATCACCAGCTATTCCTTCGTATCGATGTTGATTAATTTTATTAATTTTCCATTGCCTAGTTTGAATTTCTCCATCTGACCAGTTAAATTTTTCATCCAAAATTAATTGCTTACCATCCCATGTCCCATTTAACTCAGCAGAAAATTGTCTGGTAACTTTTCCAGATCTATTCTGGAGAATACCCCAAGCCTTTACATTGCCTGATAAAAAATCTTCAATAATTAATTTGGGTTTTTGATCTTTAAAATCTGTAGGTTTCATATTGTTTACACAGCCAGTTAAAAAAATAGTTAAAAACAAGCTGATAATAATTTTCATGACGACTATCTATTAGACATCGAAAATTGAATCAAGTCTATATTTTTTGCTTTAAACCCCGCTTCACAATAAGATAGGTAAAACTCCCACATTCTTTTAAAATAGTCATCAAATCCAAGCGGGGCGATATTGTCCCAGGTGCTAATAAAATTATTTCTCCATATCATAAGAGTTTTAGCGTAATCCTCAGAGTAAGAATTTATTTTTTCGAGATTTAATTCATTATTCTTAGTCATTTTTTTGATTAGATTTAGAGATGGTAAGAACCCCCCTGGAAAAATATATTTTTGAATAAAGTCCTCACTATATCTGTAACGATCGAACAAATCGTCTTTTATAATAATGCCCTGTATAGCTGCTTTCCCATTGGCCTTAAGTGAATTTTTAATTGTTCTAAAATAGTTGTTGAGGTATTTATCGCCAACAGCTTCTATCATTTCTATAGAAGCTATTTTGTCATATTTATCTTTTAAATCTCTATAATCTAAAAATTTAACTTGTACTTTATTATTTAATCCACTTTGGAAAATTCTTTTTTTTGTGTATTCATATTGTTTTTTTGAAATTGTAATACAATCGATAATAACATCGTATCTTTTAGCTAGATATTCTGAGAATCCTCCCCAGCCACATCCGATTTCAAGAACTTTATCTCTTTCTTTCACTTGAAGTAAATTTATTAGCTTTTGATATTTATTTTTTTGGGCTTTTTCTAAATCATCGTCTTTATTTTCATAAATTGCACTAGAATAAGTTAACGTTTTGTCTAACCAAATAGAAAAAAAATCATTCCCTAGATCATAGTGTTTAGAAATATACTGCTTACTTTTGATTTTTGTGTTTGAAGCAAAAAGACTTTTAAAAAAATTTTTTATGGTTTGAAGTTTTAAGCTTCCTGAAAATTTATAAATTAGATTTATATTTCTTGCAGTAAGTTCTATTAAATTCGTTAAATTTGACGAATAAATATCCTTGTTTATGTGTGCTTCCCCTAAGGCTGAACTACCTCCTAAAATAATATTAAGATAAAACTTTGGATTATTAACTTTGATATCTGTACTAAGAGAATTTTCTAAATCTCCAAAATGAAAAACTTTACCATCATAATTAATTAACTTTAAATTACCATATTTAATCAGTTTAAGTTTACTAATAATAAATTTTTCTGATATTTTAGACAAGCTCATTAATTTTTTTCAAAACTCAAGTTATTTTTAATTTTTCGTTTTCTTGACCTATATATTGCGCCTTTTTT
>Ga0315315_10007461_pt1 | contig 10128 bp, 7 predicted proteins | sample M140m3416metaG_FD_203699 | JGI IMG/M metagenome (GOLD analysis project Ga0315315, IMG submission 203699) | Ammonia-oxidizing marine archaeal communities from Monterey Bay, California, United States - M1 40m 3416 | ecosystem: Environmental > Aquatic > Marine > Intertidal zone | place: USA... | reverse complement strand
ATAGTACTCTGCACCGGGCGGCGCACACGGGCCCATTCAACTCGTCGCCCCTCGTGCTCAATCAAGAATCGCTGATGCGAATTTTACTTCGTATCGTCCCAACCCACGCTCATCACCTCACCCCCAGGCCGAGCATTCTCCTACCCAAATCTCAGCGCGAAGCGACTTCGTAGGCATCTGGATCTATCTCGAGAACCATATCTCGGTAGGCGGACATGTTTTTAGGCCACTGCGTCACGACTCGACCGCTCGGCGCGCTGTAGTAGTTGTTACACCCGTCGGCCCAAGCTTCTATTGATTCAATATCTTTTTGAAGCTGCTCGTTGTAAGCCGCTTGGCGATCAGCCTTCACGTCGATCCATGCGAGGTTCTCCGTAACGAGACGTCGGATATGCGCGAGAGCATGGTCTACTTCCCATTCGATCATGGTGATCAGAGAACCTTGATTTGTATTAGGCCCATAGAGCATGAATAGATTGGGGAAGCCCGCCGTCGTCACGCCTTGATAGGCCTGCGCTCCATCGTTCCAAGCCTCCGCCAGACCCAAGCCCTTGCGCCCAACAACTTCGATCGCCGAGAGATACTCCGTCGCGGAGAAGCCCGTCGCGAGCACCAGTGTGTCGAGCTTACGCTCTTCACCGTTCGACAACACGACGCCGTCTGCCGTAATGCGCGCGATATCCTCTGTGACCAATTCTAGATTTGGCCGGTTGAATGCGGAGTAGTAGTCGTTCGAAAAGAGCGGACGCTTGCATCCCCACAAATGTTTGGGCATCAACTTCGCTCGCACGTCCGGATTCTCGACGACATCAATCGCTGCCAGACCGACCGACTCCATCTCTCCACGAACGGTTGGGTCATAGAATGCCTGGCCCGTTTCGATTCCATCGAAGATCGCTTGCCGGATACCCGCAGCAGCATGGGGATCGGTGCGGAAGAACTCGAGTTGCTCCTCCGTATACGGATCGTCATCTTTAGGGAGAACCCAATTTGCGGTGCGCTGAAAGAGGTGAACTTGGCCTGCGAGTTTGGCTACTTCCGGTATGAGCTGAACGGCGCTCGCGGCGGCGCCAATGACGCCAACTCGTTCGCCCTCGAGCGAGTGAGACCAATCCCATCTTGAGGAGTGAAATTTCGTCCCCTCAAAATCATCAAGACCCTCAATGGCGGGCAGCACGATGTTATTGAACATCCCGATTGCACTCACAACAACATCGGACTCAATCGTCTCACCATTGTCTAAATGGACGAACCATTTAGAGGCCTCATCGTCCCAAATAGCGCGCTCGACGAAGTGGCCGAATCGACAGAACCTAAGAACGTCGTATTTCGAGGCAACTCCTTCGAGGTACTCAAGAATTTCAGGCTGTGGCGCATACGGGCGTGACCAGTCGCGCTTCACGTCGAAGGAGAATGAGTAGAGATGCGACGGGATATCGCAAGCACAACCCGGGTAGCGGTTGTGATTCCACGTCCCGCCCACTTGTTCACCGCCTTCGACGACCACGAAGTTTTCGAAGCCGGCCTCACGCAACTTAATCGCCATACACAGGCCACCCGGGCCGGCGCCGATAATTGTGATCGCGAGATCTTCGGGATTTCGGTCGGCCTGATTCTTTTCTACTGACACGCTTTTCTCCTACGTCGTGGCGATGCATTGTGGTTCCAGCCACCCTCGACCATATCAGGAATCGGGCGAGATTGAACGATTCAGATTAGAGTCCTGAATGAACCCTGATCCGGAGATTCGACATTTCATGCGCCACCCCGCCTTACTACTGGTCGTTCTATCCCTCTTCATCTGCGCCCCAGTGTATGCAGGACATCATGAAACGGGTGAAGCCGGAGCGAAAAGCGCAGCGACCGAGATGAACGGTGGCCCTGAGGGAAAGGGAGCACATTCCCCAGGCAAATCCGTTCCCGGCCGAAATGGTGAGGCGTCACCCGTGCAGGTGGGAAGCGCGATGCCCTCGAAGCCGATGAAGGAATTCTTGAAGCAGCCACGAGCGGCGACCTACCAAGCGCCGGAGACCTTCAAAGTCCGATTCGAAACGACGAAAGGCGACTTCGTTGTCCAGGTCGTCCGCGCATGGGCGCCGAACGGAGTCGATCAATTCTACAACCTAACACGATTAGGATACTGGGACGATGTTGCGTTCTTTCGCGTCATCGATGGATTCATGGTTCAGTTCGGAATACACGGTGATCCCTCCGTCATGCGACGTTGGAAACAAGCGAAAGTCATCGACGACCCGGTCACCCAGTCGAATTCGCGCGGATATTTGTCTTTCGCAAAAACGCGCCAACCGAATTCACGCACGACCCAGCTATTCATCAACCTCGGCGATAATTCACGGCTGGACAGAGACGACTTCGCACCCTTTGCCCAAGTCATCCAGGGGATGGACATTGTCGACCAAATCTACAAAGTCGGAGAAGGGGCTCCTCGAGGCCCCGGCCCCTCCCAGCGACGAATCCAGATCTCGGGGAATGATTACCTCAAAGAGAACTTTCCAAAGATCGACTACATCAACCGCGCCTGGTTCACGGAATAGGCGGCGGCGCAGTTCACTGCGCAGTTCCGAAGCACCCAGCCAGAACTCGTCTCAAACGTGGCCGATCGTTCTCCCACCGGTCACGGCCTTATCGCAATCCTTGAAGCGAACGATCCAGCATTCGGGCCGACTCGATTGGACGGGCCGCAGATTGGTCTCACTCAGCGAATTCGGGCTCGTTTTCTACTACGATGGGTTCAATGTCCAACTCTGCTGATGCCTTCCGACTGACCCGACCTTACGCAACCGCCGTCTATGGCTCTGCACTCTGGCAGCTCGCCAATACACTCGCGCTTTACGCGTGCACGATCGCACTGATGTTCTGGACCGTGACAACCCCGGGTATCCCTTATGTCGCGACCCTCGCGCTCTCGCTCGTCGCCTCCGTCGGCTACATGCGGCTCTTCATGATCGGCCATGACACCTCCCATGATTCATTCATGCCTAAGAAATGGGAGAACGTCGTCGTCGGAAATCTGATGGGCGTTCTCACTAACACGCCGGTGGCCTATTGGGGGCGGCAGCATCATCTCCACCATCAAGGCAACGGTAATCTCGATAAGCGCGGAGACGGCGATGTCCAAATGATGACGGTCGAAGAGTTTCGCACCGCGTCCGTCGGCCAGCGTATCTGGTACCGCGTGTACCGAAACCCTTTCTTTCTTTTCTTCGTCGCCGCCCCAGTGCACTTCGTCGTCCTCCAGCGATATCCCTTTGGTCATCAATCCAAGGCCCTTTCGGGCTGGCGGTCGGTGCTTGGTACAAATCTAGGGATTCTGCTCTACTACGGTGGCTTGATCGCAGCTTTCGGATCGAGCGCGTTCCTGCAGGTCTATGTGCCCGTCGTCTGGCTATCCGCGGCCGGCGCCGTCTGGCTCTTCTATGTGCAGCACCAGTACGAGGGGACGTATTTTGAACGGCAGTCGGGATGGCGATACCAGGACGCCGCGCTCGCAGGCAGTTCTTTCTACAATATTGGCCCCTTCCTTCATTGGTGCTGCGCGAATATCGGCTATCACCATATTCATCACCTCAATCCGAAGGTCCCAAACTATCGGCTGCCTACTTGCCACGCCGAGACCCCCGAACTCCGCGAACCGGCATACGTATTGTCCCTCCGCGAGAGCATATCGACAGCAACCCTCGCACTCTGGGACGAAGACCGGCAAAAGCTCGTCAGTTTTAAAGAAGCCGGTGTCACCTTAGGCGATCCCTTGCAGATGACTCCCGACCCGATCCTGACCGATCGCGAAGTCGGTACCTGACGTCGAGCCTCAAGCCGACGCCGAATCCCTCGTGAAGGCCTTGGTCATGCCTTCGTGGGGCATTCCCGAAATCGGGCTAATAATGGCCGGTACCGGGATGACTCGAATCTCGATCTAGAGACAGAAAACCCAGGTGAAGCTGGGCATTTCCAATCCCCCACTCTCGTGACGTTTCTTCTACTCCTGGCGACGTCGTCCTCATGGGCATCCTAAATCTCGGCTTAGCCCTGACTTGCTGGCGATACCTCGCGCGGCTGATCGCCCTCCAGCTTGCCACGCTGCGCTTCTTTGTCTGCCTCCCCAAACTCTGGCTCGTGCTGGGCACATTGGGCCGAAATGGTTAGACACTCTTGGGGGTAATCTGAATTCCCCAATGCATTCGAACACTTATAGGTATGCCAAAAAGATCCCGGACAGGTGACCGAGATAGCCCGATCGCCGAATCGTTCGAATGCGGCAAGCGACGTAAGTTTCTCCAAATGCAGTCACGGAAATCCCCGAATCCCGCAGGGAAAGGAGCCCGCCATGCATGAACGAGACGGACGCTCGACGAATCGTACTCCGCTCGTTGCTCGATTCCCGGCGCAAAGGCTCGCGCAGAACAAGGATGCAGGCCCACAAAGACCGACTCAAGTGGCTTCGTCTCTAGTGGCACGCCGGACCCGAGTCCGATCGCTCCCACGCAGCGAAACCGATCGTCCACTCCGCGGTCGTGGTACGACTTCAGAACCGGCGAAAACACCGCTCCAGCATGCCCCACTTTCCGCGCGCCATCGCTATCCACATAATTCTCAGGAACCGCAAATAGGCACCTGCCCAAACGGTCGCAAACGCGACACAATAAGTCTTCCACTTTTTCCCGACGCGCAAAAACGCGTCGGCTAGTTGGAGGCGGCCATGGGCTTCCCAAACGACATCGGCATCATCGACCTCGGCATCGGCTTTCCGTACACGGACGTCGAAAAGAAAAAAGCCGCCTATCAGTTCATGCGGCCGCTCTACAAGGATCAGGCTTCGCTCGAAGAGATGGAATTCCCCGCGGAGTACATGTTCAAGAACGTGCCCGACGTGGTCTCCCCCGACATCGACCCAATTGAGTGGACCCTTAACGAGATGGACAAATGGGGCGTTCAAGTCGGTATGTGCGGCATGAGCGAAGACGGCATCGAAGCGAAGCGCCGGTACCCGGATCGTTTCATGCTGACCATGGAGCTTAAGAACACGAACGACGTGATCGGTTCTGTACGTTCGATCAAAGAAGCCAAAGCCGAACATGACATCGTCGCCGTCGGCTGCTTCCCGTGCGGACAATTTCCGCAGGTCCCGATCAACGATCCGAAGATGTACCCGGTCTATGCAACCTGCGTCGAAGAGGATATTCCACTCTTCATGAACGCGGGAATCGTCGGCCCGCGCATGCCTAGCTACCCCCAGCATGTCGAGCATCTCGACCGCGTTTGTTACGACTTCCCGGAACTCACGCTCGTCACGCGCCACGGCTGCGAGCCGTGGGAAAAGCTCGCCATGAAGCTCATGCTGAAGTGGCCTGGGCTCCATTACTGCACGAGCGCCTTCGCGCCGAAGCACTATCCAGAGGATATTGTGAAGTATGCGAATACTCGCGGCGCAGAAAAGATTCTGTACTGCGGCTATTTCCCTGCCGGCATTTCTCTTGAGCGACAGTTCACGGAGATGCGTGAATTTAATCCCTTCAAGGACACCGTGTGGCCGAAGTTCCTGCGCGAGAATGCGATTCGCGTTCTGAAGCTGGACCAGAAGCTCGGACTCTCCTGAGAAGACTCGCCAAGCGGCGTATTTGCATTAGGCCGAGGTTATCAATCCAGACGGGAGACAAGCCATGTCGAAGGCTTACGACCATTTTTCGGCCCGACGCATCAGCGCCGTGGGCGCAGAGATCTCGGGGATCGACGTCGGGAAACCGCTGGCCCCGGGCGCCCTTGAGGAATTGCGACACGCGCTTGCTGCGAACGAAGTGCTCTTCTTTCAAGAGCAGAGCTTCGATGCCGAAGGCCAATTGAAGCTGGCCCGCGGCTTCGGTGAAATTTCGCTCTATCCGATCGAGGCGCTCTTCGGCGCCGCCGAACCCGGCCTTCAGGTCATCGTCGATGACGCGGACAACCCGCCAGAAGTCGACCTGTGGCATACCGACGTCTCTTGGCTTTCGCGACCGCCGAGTGTGGCATTCCTGAGCTGCCTCGAACCACCCGCCTACGGCGGAGACACAATGTGGTCATCGACAAGCTTGGCCTACGAAGCGCTCTCGTCCTCTATGCAGGGGTTCCTCAGTGACCTTGAGTGCATCCATTCATGCCACGGCGATTTCGTCGAGATCGCCACTCGCAAGAGTGGCATTCCCGAGCTAGGCGATCGCATTAGAGAAGCCTATCCAGAGCAAAGCCATCCGCTCGTACGCACCCATCCCGAAAGTGGACGGCGAAGCCTATTCGTTACCGACCGCGGCGTTATGCGATGCATCGCGGGTCTCCCGAAGAACGAAAGCGATGCGCTCCTCGACTTCCTAGACGCTCATGTCGCCGAACCACGTTTTCAGGTGCGATGGCGATGGGGCCTCGGCCAGCTCGCCATTTGGGATGAGCGGACAACGCTCCATCGCGGCGTCTCAGATCACTATCCACTTCGTCGGGTCATCCGTCGATGCACAATCGACGGGGAAGTTCCCTTCTTCGACCCCGATCGCATAGAGGATTCATCTTATGCGCGTGCCGAAGCCCGCTAGCCAAACCGCGCTCCGCGCTTCGGCGAAGCCGTTAGGCAACACGCCTTTCCTCAGGATCCAAGCTTGAAAACCTTTATTCAGCGCCTGCTCGTTCTTTGCGCGATCTTCGTGATCACGTTCCCCCTCCTCGCATTCGCTGGATTTCGACTCTGGCTCGCGCAGCAACCCGAAGACTTCCGCGCACAGATCGAACAGTATTCGACCTTCGAATTTTTGGGCCTTGTGAAAAATACGGCCTTCCCATCTGCGGTCATCGATCGAGCCGGTTTTGATCGTCGTCCGCATCTTGGCCGGGGGCACTCTCCGTGGGTGATACGTAGCAGCCTAGACGGTCGCCCTAGAATCCTCGCGGCCGCGCTCGCACCCGAGCTATGGCTCGCCTACAGCACCGAAACTGCGTCGATCCACCAATTCTGGAATGGTGACGTTGACTACACAGGTCCGGTATACGATGCCCGTCATGGTCGGGAGCCGACAAGTCGCGGAAGCGCCTACCTGCGTGCCCCGTTGGAAACCGCCTGGCGAATCCAGCAAGAAGGAGAATGGAAGCCAGCGGAAATTCAGTGGCGAGGACACGGTTTCTCGCCAGACGGCGATGCCCTTTGGATTCGCTTCGACGTATTCGCTGGAGACGGGCCGAAACGAACGATCACAGAATGGCCCGAACGCGAAATTGCAGTCAAGCTCCCGGGCGCCACGCTAATCCGGCGATTCGAAATCACAGAGGGGCCTCCTGTCGCGCTCATCGTGAATGACGCAACCCTCATCCCTGCCACGACAACGGGCCTAACAAAGCGAGACGATCTCTATATCTTCTCGCCGAAGATCAGGAACGCGTCGATCCGTAGAGACTTTGCCGTCGCGATGGTCGACTTAGCGCTGCCCGATCAGATCACTTACGACGCCTCTCCATTCGCCGACTACGACTGCAGCACCTGTCACAGCACCCGAGAGCGGATCGTCGGTCCCTCTTGGAGCGAAATCGCCCTCCGCGAAGCCGGGGCCAATCGAGACATCGCAACGAAGATGCTCGCCATACGCATTCGCGAAGGCAGCAAAGGTCGCTGGGGTGGGGCGGAGATGCCGGCCCATCCTGACATGTCGCTCGCTGTGGCCTCGACCCTCGCGAGGAGCATCCTCGACACACAACCGGCAGATGCTGCCACGAGTCCAGCAGAGACCGATGGCGCCGAGGCGACTTGGAGCTTCCGCGGAGACTCCTTGCCTCCTCCGGAATCACTACACCCGAGCCTCCGGTCCCACGAAATTAAATCCCCCGACTTCACCCCTCTGGTGGGCGGGCTCGCCTGGCTTCCAGACGGGCGTCTCGGCGTCTCGACTTGGGATCCCGACGGCGCGGTCTTCGCCATCGACGGCTGGGCAGATCCGAAAGCGTCTCCGAACATCGTCCGAATAGCAGAAGGTCTCCACGAGCCGCTCGGGCTCGCGGTCGTCGACGACGGAATTTACGTCATGCAAAAGCATGAGGTGACTCGCCTCCTCGATCATAACGGAGACGATTGGATCGATGAATACCGAACCGTCGCGAACGATTGGCCCGTCACGTCCAACTTTCACGAATTTGGCTTCGGTCTAAAAGCCCGGGAAGGAGCACTCTACGGCTCCCTTTCCGCCTGTGTCTTAAACGGAGGCAAGAGCTGCCGTGAACAGACCTCGTCACGGGGTCGCGTTTTTCGCGTGGCGCTCGACGACGATGAGAATCGACCTAACCCGATCGAGTATCTCGCCTCGGGCTTTCGCACGCCCAATGGCCTCGGCTTCTCGCCAGACGGAGAGCTCTTCGTGACCGACAACCAGGGCGACTGGTTACCTTCGAGCAAACTCATTCATGTCGAAAAGGGTCGGCACTACGGGTGGCGCGGCCCCGGCCTCGAGATCCCCGACGAAGAAGTCTCGCCCCCAGCACTCTGGCTCCCTCAAAGTGAAATCGGCAACTCCCCGACCGAGCCGCTCTTCCTCACAAGAGGCCCCTACGAGGGACAGGTCATCTTCGGCGACATCTACAATGGTGGCCTGAAGCGTGCCGCTCTCGAACGCATCGACGACACTATGCAAGGAGCCGCATTCCACTTTTCTGGCGGACTCTTAGGCCCTGTCAATCGCCTGCTCGCAAAGCCCGAGGGCGACGGCTTCGTCGTCGGCCAGGTCGGTAGCCATGGCAATTGGGGCGAACCGGGCAAACGCCATTTCGGGATCGAAGTCGTCGATATGGGCGAAGAAAAGGCCTTCGAGCCTCTCCGGATGTCGATCCGGTCGGACGGTTTTGAAATCGAATTCACGAGGCCCCTCGCGAAGGGTTTCGAACTCGCGGCTTCGGACATCGTCTTGCGAGATTGGTTCTATATACCGTCCCAAATCTACGGCGGGCCCAAATACGATCTCCGAGATCTCGCAGTTACGCAGGTGCGGCTTTCCGAAGATCGGAAACGGCTCCGTCTCGTTGTACCCGACCTGAAAACAGATCGCATCGTCTACCTACTACTCCCTGAGTCTATTCGGTCCGAATCAGGAGAGACGCTCTGGATTCGTGAGGCCTGGTACACACTCAACGCCATTCCGCCTAACGATGCCTCCTTGGACCTGAAGGACGGACGGCTCGCGACTGTCAACCAGCTCAGCGATGAGGAACGTGAATCGGGTTGGCGCCTGTTATTTAGTGGCAAGAGCTTAGAATGGTGGAAAATTTATGGGGCCAAGGACGATGCGACCCCTTACTGGGAGATCGACGACGAAGCGATTCACTTCACGCGGGATGTTTCTTTCGCGGGCCTCATCTGGAACCACATCAATCCCTTTACCCCGGGCGCGATCGATCTCATGACCCGTGAAAAATTCAGCGACTTCGAACTCGCGATCGATTGGCGCATCTCTGCCGGTGGTAATAGCGGCGTCTTCTACCTGGTCCCTCACGAGGAGAGTTCGCTCTCCTGGGATTATGCGGTCGAGATGCAGGTCTTGGATGATGACGGACATCCCGATGGTAAAATCGATTTGCACCGCGCGGGTGATCTCTACGATCTGCAATCCTTCGCGCGAGCTGCGGCGCGCCCAGTCGGTGAATGGAATACCGCGCGTATACGAGTCGAAGGCGAACGACTGCAGCATTGGCTGAACGACGTCCTTCTCGCCGACATCGTCCGCGGCAGCCCAGCATGGGAGGACGCCATAGCCGCAAGCAAATTCGATGGCATCGAAGGATTCGGACGCGCCCGGTCGGGCCACATCGTGTTGCAAGACCACGGCGACCCCGTTTGGTTTCGGAACATCAAGATTCGCGAGCTCGGGAAATAGCAGACTCCTATTGACGTTGTGACTGTTTGCGAGCTCTGTCATTTCCGGTGGGAACGAGCCGCTTAGTATCGAAAGAAGATCGAAGCGAAGAAGAAGTAGGACCAGCCTGGGCGCGAAGCCAAGTTCGCTAGACTGGTGCTCCACTATGCAAGTACGCTCGCCCTCGATCACGACACCCACTCTCGACCTCGTCATTACCGGCGGCCTATCGACCTTCGCGATGGGATTACTTCTGCTT
>Ga0315315_10007460_pt1 | contig 10128 bp, 7 predicted proteins | sample M140m3416metaG_FD_203699 | JGI IMG/M metagenome (GOLD analysis project Ga0315315, IMG submission 203699) | Ammonia-oxidizing marine archaeal communities from Monterey Bay, California, United States - M1 40m 3416 | ecosystem: Environmental > Aquatic > Marine > Intertidal zone | place: USA... | reverse complement strand
TGCATCAACTCGGTGGGGATATAGAGCTCCCAGCCCAGCTCACCGACAAACGTAATGCGCGATGCTCTGACATGGCCGAAGCCCATCTCGATCTCGCGGCTGGTGGCAAAAGGAAAGCTGGCATGGCTCAAGTCGGCAGGGGTCAGTGACTGCAAAAGGTCCCGAGCTCGGGGCCCCATGATCGATATCACGCCCATTCCCGAGGTCACGTTAGTCAGCACACAGTGGGCATCGTCTGGGATGTGCCGCTTGAGCCAATAAAAATCGCGCACCTCGGTTTCGGCGCCACCCACTATCATGAAAGCGGTCTCTGTGAGTCGCGTGACCGTCAGGTCTGCCTCGATGCCACCCCGCTCGTTGAGCCACTGGGTATAGATCACTCGCCCGGGAGACACATCCACGTTGTTGGTGCACATTCGGTTAAGCACGCGCACAGCATCGCGCCCCTCGAGCCGAAACTTGGCGAACGAAGATTGATCGAACAGCGCGACACCGTCGCGCACCGCCCGGTGCTCGTTAGCCGAATGCTCGAACCAGTTCTGTCTGCCGTAGCTGTATTCGTAGACGGGTCGCTCCCCGTCTGGCGCATACCAGTTAGGACGTTCCCAGCCAAAGGCCTCACCGTGGCAGGCACCCACCGCCGCTAAACGGTCGTGAATAGAAGACTTGCGTACTCCCCGCCCGGTCTCATATTGCCGAAACGGGTAATGCGTTGCATAAAGCAGGCCCAGGCTTTCACTCACCCGCGACTGCAAATACTGCCGGTTGCCCTGAAAGGGCATGTTGCGGCGCACGTCCACCTCCCACAGATCCATGGGTGGCCGCCCATCGCGAATCCACTCCGCGGTCACCTTCCCCACGCCGCCCGCTGACTGCAAGCCAATAGAATTAAGCCCTGCTGCCACGAAGCAGTTTTTGAGCTCGGGCGCCTCGCCGAGGTGGTAGCGCACATCGGGGGTGAAGCTCTCGGGACCGCAGAAAAATTTCTGAATACCGGCTTTCTCCAGCGCGGGAAGCCGCTTCATGGCATCGTGCAGCACGGGCTCAAAGTGATCAAAGTCGCCGGCAATTTCATCAAAACAGAAGTCTTCTGAAATGCCCTGCATGCCCCAGGGCTTAGCAGACGGCTCGAACGCGCCGACCAACAGCTTACCGGCGTCGTATTTGTAATAGGTGCAGGCATCGTAATCGCGCAGCACCGGCAATTCGGGGTTCAGACCTTCGACCGACTCGAACAACACGTAGTAATGCTCGCAGGCATGCAGCGGCAGGTTGACACCCACGGAAGCGGCCAGATCCCGAGACCACATGCCGCCACAAATCACCACATACTGAGATTGAATTTCGCCATCGGCAGTCCGCACCCCGGTGACGCGATCGCCGTCGCGAAGAATCGCTTCTACTTTCGTATCCGTAAAGATGCGCGCGCCGCGGCTCCTGGCACCCTTTGCCAGCGCCTGAGTGATATCCACCGCATTAGCATAGCCATCCGAGGGAATGTGAATCCCGCCGTGGAGATCCTCTGTTTGAATCAGCGGATACCGCTCGGCAATCTGTGGTACCGACAACACGTTCACTTCGAGGCCAAAGACTTTTGCCATTGACGCGCTGCGCTTGAGCTCTTCGAAGCGCTCTGCCGTCGCAGCGATCGAGATCGAGCCGCACTGACGATACCCCGTCGCTTGACCCGTCTCTGCCTCGAGTCTGCGGTACAGCTCACTGGTGTAGCGCGCCAGCTGAGTCATGTTGATCGAGGTCCGCAATTGGCCCACTAACCCCGCCGCATGCCAGGTAGTGCCGCTGGTCAGCTCCTTGCGCTCAAGGAGCACAACATCCTGAATGCCCGCCTCGGCCAGATGGTAGGCCACCGATACCCCGATGACGCCGCCACCCACCACAACGACTTCACACCGGTCTGGTAACGCCGCCACTAGCTGGCCAACCGCTCATTGGCCGGATCATAGATCGGCTCTGCGAGTACCGTCGCCCGACACCGTGCATCCAGTAAACCAATATCCATTACCGAGCCCGGTGCAGATTGCTCCGGGGGGACATAACCAAAGCCGAGGCTTTTTTCCACGGCATAGCCGTAGCCACCGGAGGTGGTGACACCGATACAGGCATCGTTCAGAAAAATTGGCTCCCCGCCTCGCACATCAGCATTCTCTGCATCGACCTCGAAGTACACCAGGCGCAGTGGCCCGGCCTCTCCGGTCTCGGTTGCGGTTTTACCGACGAAGTCCTCCTTGGCGCTGCCAAAGAAGCGGGCCATGTCGGCCTCAAGCATCGTTACCTCATTAGTGAGCTCGGCACCCCAGCCGCGGTAGGCTTTTTCCATACGCAGGCTGTTCAGGGCATACAGACCAAAGTCGGCAATACCGTGTGCCTCGCCGGCGGCCCAGAGGGCCGTATACAGCGCAGGCAGGTCTGCCATGGGGGGGTGAAGCTCCCACCCCAGTTCGCCCACATAGTTGATGCGCAGTGCCAGTGTGCTGATCCCCGCAATGTCGATCTCCTGCGCGCTGCGCCAGGGAAAATCTGCGCTTTCCAACGAGACATCCGTCAGGCTGCCCAGCACGTCGCGTGCTCGTGGCCCCGCCAAGACAATCACCCCGCGTTCTTCGGTCGCGTTGTGAATCTCAACCTGCTCACCGGCGTGCACCTGTTGTAACAAGTGGTCCAGATCCCTGAGTTCCGCACTAGCGGCGGAGAGTAAGTAAAAGTGACTACTCGAGCGCCGCGTGACGGTCGCCTCACCGAGGATGCGACCGTTTTTAGATAAAAAATGCGCCAGCGCGATACCGCCGTCGCGACGCGGCATCCGGTTGGCGAGCACGCGGTTCAAAAATGCCTCGGCGTCGACACCGGTCACGTCGTATTTTGCAAAGCCCGTGAGGTCGATTACCCCCACCCGCTCGCGCACCGCTTGGCATTCATCACGCACCACCTCAAACACGTTGTTACGTCGGTAACTGTGCTCCTCTTCACGACCATCAAGAGAAAACCATTTAGGTCGTTCCCAACCAAAGGTTTGGGTAAAGACCGCGCCCTTCTCCTTTAGCGTGTGATGCAGTGAGCTCAAGCGGCAATCGCGCGCGGCAGGGAACTCCTCCCCCGGAAGGGGCGTCGCGTAGGTCAGACCGTAATCCTGAAATCCCTTGGCGCGCATGTAATCACGGCCGGCATAGCCCCCGAACCGCCGTGGATCAAAGCCGGTCATATTGATCTCGGCATCTCCGTAAAGCATCCATTGCGCCAGGTACTTACCGCAGCCGGCTCCCTGAGCGATGCCAAAAGAAGACCCACAACACAGCCAGAAGTTATCGACTCCCGCTACCGGTCCCAGTAGCGGCGGTCCGTCGGCGGAGTGAGGGATGGCGCCATTCACAATACGTTTAATACCCGCCTCCAGCATCGGCGGCATGCAGTTCATGGCGCGCTCCAACCAAGGCATCAGACGGTCAAGGTCATCCGGGAAGAGCTCGCTGTCTGATGACCACGGCGGCAGCCCGTCGGGGCCCCAGGCCTCCATGAGGCCGGCCGACTCATAAATACCGATCAACCCTGATTTCTGCTCCTGTCGAATGTAGGCCGAAGCATAGGGATCGCGCATCACCGGGAATTCTTCATCCCGGTCGATAAACTCCTGAATCGCGCCGGTCACGATGTAATGATGTTCCATATTGCAAATGGGCAGATCGGTGCCAACCATCTGGGACACCTGTCGAGCGAAGCTGCCGGCGGCATTAACCACAATCTCGCAGGTGACTTTTCCCAGCTCGGTATCCACTTCCCATTCCCCTGATGGCATCCGGTTGATGTCGGTCACGCGGTTGTGGCGCACAATCTTCACGCCCAGATCGGTCGCGCCGCGCGCCATCGCGTTGGTCAGACCGGAGGGATCAGCGTGCCCGTCATCCAGGGTCCACGCGCCGGCGAGCACGCCGTCAATATCGTAGAAAGGGTTTAGTTCCTTAATTTTGGCAGGATCAATGATTTCCATCCGAAAGCCCACGTTATCCGCTATGCCCTTCATGGAATGAAACCAATCCAAGTCTGCTTGTTGACGGGCGATGCGGATACCGCCCGAGGCATGCCAGCTCACGTACTGGCCGGTTTTCTCTTCGAGCGTGGGATAAAGGCGATTACCGTAGTCGTGAATCTTGGCGAGGTTATAGTCGCTCACAAGACTCGGACACTGACCCGCTGCGTGCCAGGTCGAGCCCGAGGTCAGCTCGCCCTTCTCGATCAGCATCACATTGGTCTCGCCTTCCTCGGCAAGATGATAGGCCAGCGCCACCCCCATGATGCCGCCCCCGACAATTACGATACGAGCCTGAGAATCGATCGACATACCACACCCCCGTTCTTATGCTCGGGAGCCTAACCCTCCGCGTGAAAAAGCGTCAATCTATTTGGGCAACTGTGTCCGCATCTGCAAAATCCGGCCCGGCCGACTGATCCTACAGAGCCACCCAAATTTGTCAGTTTTTGATGTCGCTTTTGGTCTTCTACGTGTCGGTTTAGTCCAAGCCTTGAAGCGCCAACCGCTCCACAGTAGCGGCCATACGTGGAGGTGACTCAGCGGCGAAAAAAGTACCGTTATGCTGGCTTTGGCGGTAACATCAACAGACGCTTTCGAGGGTCGTCTTGGCCCGGCATAGTCGAGTTGTTAAGCCCTACAGGGCGACTCGATCAGACCGGAAAAAAGGCAAGAGGTGAGAAACGCCTCGTAATGGAAGTAGCGCGATGAGTGAACGTGCGAGCAGGCGAAAAGGCGGGGGTCGGGCCGGACGACGTGAGGCTCGGGGATCGTCTGCCGCCGAGGCTGCTCCCTTCATCGAGCGCAAGATCCCCTACGTCGAAATTCTTAGCGAAGAAAATCTCCAACTAATTGAGCACAATGCCGACAAATTGCTGTCCGAAATCGGCATTGATTTTCTCGATGACCCTGAGGTACTGGATCTGTTTCGCGACGCGGGTGCTGACGTCGATGGCACACGCGTGCGCTTCGCCACTGGCCTGTGTCGCAGCATTATTCAAGCGTCGGCACCCAGTGAATATGTGCAACATGCACGCAATCCGTCGCGCAGCGTTACGATCGGCGGTAAGCGCACGGTGCTGGTTCCCGCCTATGGCCCACCCTTCGTGCACGACCTCGACAAGGGTCGACGTTATGCGACCATCGAGGACTTCCAAAATTTCGTAAAGCTCGCCTACATGGCGCCCGGCTTGCACCACTCCGGCGGCACCGTTTGCGAGCCCGTCGACTTGCCGGTCAATAAGCGCCACTACGACATGGTTTACAGCCACTTTAAGTACAGTGATAAGCCTCTGATGGGCTCGGTCACCCACTGGCGCCGGGCCCAGGATTCTGTCGACATGGCAAAAATCGTCTTCGGTGACGAATTTGTCGACCAGAACTGCGTGCTCACTAGCCTGATCAACGTGAACTCGCCGCTTGTCTTTGATGGCACCATGCTGGGCTCACTCAAGATTTACGCGCGGAACAATCAGGCCACCGTCGTCTCACCCTTTATTCTTGCCGGCGCCATGTCGCCGGTTACCGTCACCGGCACGGTCACCCAGATTCTGGCCGAAGCCATGGCGGGTATCGCCCTGACGCAGCTGATTCGCCCGGGCTGTCCAGTGATCTTCGGCACTTTTGCGGCCGCCGTGTCCATGGCAACCGGCGCACCGACCTTCGGCACGCCCGAGCCCAGCATGGTGGTCTACGCCGCTGCCGCGCTAGCACGTCGCCTGGGAGTGCCGTTCCGGAGTGGCGGAGGTCTATGTGGCTCCAAACTACCCGATGCACAAGCGGCGTATGAGGCCGCTAATACCCTTCAGACCTCGGCGCTCGCGGGGGTCAATTTCATGCTCCACACGGCGGGCTGGCTGGAGGGCGGACTGGCGATGGGCTATGAAAAGTTCATTATGGATTGTGATCAGGCAAATATGATCGCAGTACTCCTGAATGGCGTCGATGTGTCTGAAAACGCTCAGGCTATGGCGGCATTCGAAGAGGTCGGCCCGGGAAAGCATTTCCTTGGCTCAGAGCACACCCTCGCCAACTTCGAGACGGCGTTTTATCGCTCCACCGTCGCTGACAACAACAGCTACGAGCAATGGTCGGCTGAGGGCAGTCTCGACACTGCCCAACGCGCCAACGCAATATGGAAAAAAATGCTGGCGGAATACCAGGCACCAGATCTGGATCCGGCTATTGACGAAGCACTTCAGGCGTTCATGACGAAACAAAAAGCGTCATTCGCCGATCGGGACTACTGAGAGGAGACCCCGCCATGTCAGACGAAGACGCCGATATCATTCTGTCAGAGCTCTCGGACGACGACCTCGTCGAGCAGATGCACGATGACCTCTACGATGGCCTCACCGAAGAGATCGTAGAGGGCACCCAAATCCTGCTGGGTCGAGGCTGGTCCGCCGACACGGTGCTGGGTAAGGCTTTGGTCGATGGCATGACGATAGTAGGCATCGATTTTCGCGATGGCATCCTGTTCGTACCCGAGGTACTGCTGGCGGCCAACGCAATGAAAGGCGGTATGGCCATTTTGCGTCCACTGCTGGCTGAAACCGGCGCCAAGCCGGTGGGCACCATGGTCATAGGTACCGTCAAGGGCGACATCCATGACATTGGCAAGAACCTGGTCGCAATGATGCTTGAAGGTGCGGGCTTTGACGTCTATGACATCGGAATCAATAACGCCGTCGAGGATTACCTCGCTGCACTGGAAGAACATAAACCCGACATCCTGGGGATGTCTGCACTATTAACCACTACCATGCCCTATATGAAGGTGGTCATCGATACCCTCGTAGAGAAGGGCTTACGGGATGATTACATCGTCTTGGTAGGCGGCGCGCCGCTCAATGAAGAGTTTGGGCAGGCTGTTGGCGCAGACGCCTATTGCCGCGACGCCGCCGAAGCAGCCAGCACCGCTGCGCAGCTCGTCGGACAGCGCCGGCTGGCGCAGAGCGCCTGAACGCCCAGGCGATGCCAGCCCCCACTCTGGTCATCGCCTGCGGTGCGCTTGCCCGGGAAATTGGCGCGTTGAAAAAAGCCAATGGCTGGAGCCATATCGATCTTCAGTGCCTAGATGCCGCGCTACACAACCGCCCCGATGACATCCCGGGCAGAGTGGAAGCGCTGCTGGAACGCTACGCTGAACACTACGAGCATCGATTTGTGGCCTATGCCGATTGTGGAACCGGGGGAAGGCTCGATGCCGTGCTGCAACGGTGGAATGTCCGGCGGCTGCCGGGTGCTCACTGCTATGAATTTTTTGCCACCTCTGAGATTTTTCATGCGCTGGCCGAAGCCGAACCGGGCACGTTTTACCTGACCGACTTTCTGGTGCGACATTTTGATCGACTGGTGATCGAGGATCTCAAGCTGAACACTCACCCCGAGCTACGCGAAACGCTCTTTGCTCACTACACTCGAGTGGTATACCTGTCGCAGACGCAAGACAGCGAGCTGCTAGAGTCGGCGCAGCGCGCTGCCGATCAACTTGCCTTGCCTTTAGAGGTTGTGGTGACGGGTATGGGTGACCTGCAAACTGCAATGGCAGCTGAAATCCTACGCTGGCAAGAGAATCCGGGAGGCAACCATGCAACGCATTGACATTTTATGGCGCGACATCCCCTCTCAGGTGCTGATCAAGCGCGGTCGTGAGCGCGGCAAGTACATGCTGAGCGCCCGATTTCAGGAAGCGATAGATCGCGCCGCCATGCGCGCCGACAAAGGCGGCAGCGACGCGTATCTGGAGGAATGGCGTCGAGTCACCAACAGCATTGAAGCAGAAGGCGCCCTCGAAGACATCGCACAGCGCTTGGGCAAGGAGGTCGAGGCTCAAGTCTCGGATGAACAGCTTGCGCTATTGGTTAAGCAAAAGGGCTTCGCCGAGGTCAGCTCATGAAGTCAGTTCGCCTGTGGTCTATTTGCCACGCCAAGTGGCTGAAAAAGGGCTTCGGTGTCCACGTCATGGCGTACCCTCTGGAAGATCGCATCGGTGAGATCGTGTCTCGGTCCAACGCTGTAAACAACCGCGAACCCTGGCGCCCTGCCGCATAACCTTTTTTCCATACACTTACTATTCATCGAGCAACACTCATGACCACAACAACCATTAGCTCCGCGTCCCGTGAAGTTCACATCGGCTTCGACCAACCGTTTGTCGTGATTGGCGAGCGCATCAACCCGACCGGTCGAAAAATTCTAGCCGAAGAAATGAAAAGCGGTGACTACAGCCGGGTGGAAGCCGATGCCTTGGCACAGGTTGCAGCCGGAGCGCACATGCTTGATGTCAATGCAGGCATTCCGCTGGCTGATGAGCCCCGCATCCTCGCCGAAGCGGTGCAGCTGGTGCAGTCAATTACCGATGTGCCGCTCAGCATCGACTCTTCGATTGTTGAAGCGCTCGAGTCCGGCCTGTCGGTCTATCAGGGCAAGGCACTGGTCAACTCGGTCACGGGTGAAGATGAAGTATTGGAGCGCGTCTTACCGCTAGTGGCCAAGTACAAGGCTGCCGTAGTGGCAATCTCCAATGACGAAACAGGTATTTCCGAGGATCCCGACGTGCGCTTCGCGGTGGCGAAAAAGATTGTTGAGCGCGCCGCTGACTATGGCATTCCCTATAGCGATATCGTGGTCGACCCGTTAGTGATGCCAATTGGCGCGATCAATACCGCTGGACTACAAGTCATGGCGCTAGTGCGACGACTTAGGGAAGAGCTGAAGGTGAACACCACCTGCGGCGCCTCCAACGTGAGCTTTGGTCTGCCGAATCGGAATGGCATCAACGCCGCATTTTTAACCATGGCGATGGGCGCGGGGATGACCTCGGCCATTACCAGCCCGCTGCACCCCGAGGTGATGCAAGCCGTGCGGGGCGGTGACGTGATGATGGGGCATGACCCCGACTGCACCCGATGGATTCGCGCCTATCGTGAGCCTGCGGCAGAAGGTGAAGGCCGGGGACGTCGCGGTGGGCGTCGCAGGAGCGCCTGATCATTGACTGAGGGTGACGTCAAAGTCCTGTTTATGCCCTCGGGTCGACGCGGGTTTTTCCCGCGCGGCACTCCTCTACTTGAAGCGGCGCGCAGCCTAGGTGTCGACATTGACTCGGTCTGCGGAGGACGCGGCCTTTGCGGCCGATGCCAGATCAGCTGCGTGGCCGGCTCTTTTGCCAAACACCAGATCGACTCCGACGTCGACCACCTCTCCCCCTTTAGTCAAACCGAAGAAAAGTTTGAAGAGCGAAAGGGCGCGCTTAAAGCTGGCAGACGCCTGAGTTGCCACACCACACTGCTCGATGATGCCGTGATCGACGTGCCCGCCGAGAGCCAGGTGCATCGACAAATTGTGCGCAAAGAAATGGAGTCGAGAGACATCCGACTCGATACCGCCACGCGCCTCTACTACGTTCAGATAGAGGAACCCAGCCTGGATGACGCCCGGGGTGAAGTGCAGTTTCTGCTCGAAGCCCTCGAGCGGGAATGGGGTGTTACCGGGGTTTCTCTCGCCCATTCCCAGCTGCACGCGCTGCAGAGCGCGCTGACCCGCGAGGACCGCGGTGTGACCGTTGCCGTCTATCAGGAGCACCTGATTACGGCCATCTGGCCGGGACTCTTCGACCAGCCGCGCGGCATCGCGATCGATGTGGGCTCCACGACCGTTGCTGCGCATCTATGCGACTTGAATACGGGCGAGGTCGTGGCCTCGGCCGGAGTGATGAACCCACAGATACGATACGGCGAGGACCTGATGAGCCGGGTCTCGTATGTGATGATGCATCCAGAAGGCGCCGAACTCCTTACCGATGCCATTCGCGAAGCGATCAACGGGCTGTTTATTGAACTGTCGGGGGAAGCGTCGAGTCAGATCGAGGACATCCTCGAGATCGCGCTGGTCGCCAACCCGATCATGCACCACATCCTGCTCGGCATTAACCCAGTGAATCTGGGCACGGCGCCCTTTGCGCTCACCACCAGCGAGGCGGTTGATACCCGTGCGGCAGAAATCGGCCTGACCGCTCACCCCGAGGCCCGCCTCTACTGCCTGCCCTGCATCGCAGGCCACGTCGGTGCCGATGCGGCCGGGGT
>Ga0315315_10007459_pt1 | contig 10129 bp, 9 predicted proteins | sample M140m3416metaG_FD_203699 | JGI IMG/M metagenome (GOLD analysis project Ga0315315, IMG submission 203699) | Ammonia-oxidizing marine archaeal communities from Monterey Bay, California, United States - M1 40m 3416 | ecosystem: Environmental > Aquatic > Marine > Intertidal zone | place: USA... | reverse complement strand
CATTTTACAAATAAACCAAAAGATAATTTATTTTCATCATTAGAAAATCGATACTTCATACATAATGCTATAGCTCTATATGAAAAAAAAATTTTAACAAAATATAAATTTAATGAAAATTTAGCATCCAAAGAAGATCGTTATTGGGCTAATGAAATAATAAAAAAAAGGAAATCTTTCAAGTATGACCCTGAACTGGAAGTAGATCATCATTATACTCAAGACGGGAACACATGGAAAGGTGTAGGCTAAGCTTTACAATTATAATTTCTTAACAGCAATTAAAAATTTAAATTATGAAAAAGACAAAAAGAGATTTTATAAAATCTTACGATTTCATTTATTTGATTGATAAAGGCATAAACCCGAACTCATTAATATCGAAGATTAAAATTAAAAAAAAAACGTTATTAATTTATTTAGGAAATATCAATAAATTAGAATTAAAAAAAAATTACTTTCCTAAAAATATTGATTTTATCGAATTTAGTTGGTCATTATTTAATGATTTATATGATCAAAGATGGAAATTTGAGCAAGAAACAATAAATTTTTCAAAAAAAAGACTCAAAATATTAAAAACAAGTAATATTTTAACCTTTAATTTACTAAAAAAACTTTACGCGTCTGATCAAATTTTAATTGCTTTTGAAAAATGTATAATTAATAAAACACGTAATTTTTTTGAAATAAAAAAAATATTTGAATTAATATTCAAAGTTAATCCTAATATTTCTGTATTTATTAATGACTATAATCAAAGAGATATAAACGTTGAATATAAAAATTTTACAAAAAAATTGATAATCATAAATTCAAAAAAAAAACATAATCTTATTAAGAATTTTTTGATAATGATATTATTTCCTTTAATCTCCACACTAAGTATAAGAAAGATTAATTTACAAAAAAAGGATATTTCATATGCGTTGCGTACATATAAAAAAAGTCCAAAACTAAATAATTTTCAATTTTTAAATAATTGCCTAATTGTTTTTGAAGAAACCCCTACAAGGGATCAAATCAATTTTGTTAAAAAAAATAATTATCTGTATCATTATGCTAGTTACAAAAATCCATTACAAAAAACTTCTATTAGTTTTATAATAAAATTATTTATACTTTACATACCATTTGGAATTATTTTAGCTTTTACATTGCCTTTTTGCAAATTTGAATTAAGAAATGAATTTACTAAGTCGTGGTTGCGGTTTCTAATTTGGAGTAATTTTGTTAGCCTATATAATATTAAAGCATATTTATCTTATCATAACTATAATGAAGATCACATTTACAGAAATATTATATTAAAACAATTTAATTGCACTACAGCATTATTCAAACATACTCATAGTGAAAATGTCTACGATTATTCCAAGAAAAAAAAATATTCAAATAGTTTATTTTACAAACTTATGTATGATTTAGAATTTCACTGGAGCAAATCTAGCGTAGAGATGTCAAAAAAAAATTACTCTAAATCTAGAAAGTTTTTGATTACAGGTCCTTTTTGGTCATCAAAATATTTTCAAAATAAAACAATTAACAATAGCAAAAAACAAAAAATTATTTCATTTTTTCCATCTACGCTAAATTCTCCTATTGCAGTAAATGGACCGGAGTCTCATGTTAACTTTTTAAGATTAATAAAGAAAGTTATGAAAAAATATAAAGATTATTTAATTTTCTTCAAAACAAAATCTCAAGAAAAAAATTATATAGAAAATTCATTAACAAAAAAAATATTTTTAGATTTAAAAAAAAATAAAAGATTTCGAGTTATTAAGGATTCTAGACAAGCATATGAAATTTATAATATTTCTAATTTATCGATTTCTATGCCGTTTAGCAGCTGTAGTTTAGAAGCTATATGTTCTGGAAAAAAATCTTTCTATTATAATTGTATGAACATTTATCCAAATTCTTATTTTAAAAGATTTAAAGATTTTGTTGTTAACAATGAGAACAAAGCTATGAAAAATATAAGTGTATGGCTTAAACTAAATAAATCGCAATTTAATAAAAAAAAAAAAGATTATTTTAAAATATTAAAGTTAGATAATGAGCCATCTTTATCAATAGATTTTATGATAAAAGAAATTGAAAAAAATTCATGAAAATTTTAAAAGCAGCAATAATTGGAACAGGATATGGAGAAAGAGTAATGCGTCCCTGCATTAATTTTTCCAAAAATATAGATTTAAAATATATCTACTCAAGAAATATAAAGTCCAAGTTTAAAAAGAAATATAAAAAAATAATAACAAATAGCTTAAATAAAATAAAAGAAGATAAAGAAATAAGAGTTATTTTTTTAGAAACACCACCTTTTACTCATTTAAAATACTTAAATTTTTTTTCAAAAACAAATAAACATATAATTTGTGAAAAACCATTAGCACATAATAAAAATGAGGTTAAAAAGATTATAAATCTATATAAAAATAAAAAAACTATATGTGGCATAAACCATCAATTAAGATTTGATCCTTATATTCAAGAAATAAAAAAACTTTTAAAGAAAAAAATAATCGGTAAAGAAATTTCTATTTCAATTACTCACAATACCAATAAATTTAAAGAAAAAAAAAAAGATAGTTGGTGGATGAAAAATAATTTAGGAGGTGGAGAGCTCAATGCAATTGGATCACATTTAATTGATTTAGTACAATTTATTTTTGGGGATATTTCTCAATTTAATGGTGCAATTAAAAATTATAAGAATAAAAATTTATCTATTGATTTAGGTTTTATTTTAAATCTCAAATTTCTTAAAAATAAAATTGGTCTTTTGCAATCGTCATGTAATTCAAAAAATAATAAAGGACTTAGCATAACCATAGTAGGTGAAAAAGGAGAGATTATATTAAACAATTTTAATAACTTAATTATAAAAAAAAATTTAAACAAAAAAAAAATAATTATAAAAGATAAATTAAAAAATAAAAAAAACGTTGGAATTAACCCTTGGAGACGAGCTCAAGTACATTATCTGAATCATATAACAAGTTGTATTTTAAAAAAAAAGAAATTTACAGGTTCTGAATTTAATGAAAGTTTAAAAAATGTTACTATAATGGCGATATGTAAAAAAAATCGTATAAAAATTTAAAATGAAATTAATTAGCGTAAACAAGTCAAAAATTAAAAAACCAATTCATATTGAAGACATAAAAGTTGGTCAAATTGAAAATTTTAAGATTAAAATTACGAAAAAAATTCATAATGATTTTAAAAATTTTTCTAAGGATAAAAGTCCTATTCACACCAATAAAAAGTTTTGTAAAAAAAATGGATATAAAAACGTTGTTGGTCACGCTTTTTTATTAACAACTATACTTTCAAATATATACGGTATGTATTTTCCCGGTGGTAATGAATTATGTGTTAGACAAACCTGCAATTTTAGACAGCCTTTTTTTATTGGTGACACCTTAAGATATAAAGTTAAAGTAATAAGTGTAAATAAATTAAATAAGATAATTATTCTTAATATAGAAATAAAAAATAATTCAAATTTTATGATTTTTGACGGTGAGAGCATTTTAAAACTTTCTTTAAAGGGTGATGGTCAAAAAAAATAGTTTTATAAGATTTGAAAAACAATTGTTAAGACAATTGTCAAAATATATAAGTTCTTCAGACACTCTTGCAATTGAATTTGATGTTATTAGATTCAAAAAACTTCTTAAATATAATAAAAATCAAATTGAATTTTTAAACTTTTTTTTGAGGGTTTTCAAAAAATTACTAAAAAAAAAAGGAACAATGCTTATACCAAGTTTTTCATATAGTTGGGGCAGCGAAAAAAAGATAAAATTTTATGATAAAAAAATTTCTACAGTTGAAACTGGAATATTCCCAAATTTTTTATTAAATAAAAAAGATATACTCAGAACAAACGATCCCATGTTTTCTTTTTTAATATTTGGAAAAAAGAGAAAATTTTATAATTCAAATAACAGTGATTCGTTTGGAAAAAAAAGTGTTTATGAAAAAATATTAAAAGATAATGGAAAACTTATTTCATTTGGATTACCTAAATTTGACCCTACTTTTGTACATTATGTTGAACAATATTTTGATGAAAATATTAAAAAAATTAATTATAGAAAAAAAATAGTTTTCACTGGTTTTAAAGTTAATAGTAAAGGAAAAAAAGAAAAAAGAAAACAAATTTGTATGATGAGACCTAAAAAATCAAATATAACTTTTTCAGAAAAAAAAATAATAAAAATATTAGAAAAGAAAAAACAAATAAAAAAAATTAGATTTTTAGAAGGATTAATACAAATCGTTGATGCAAGAATATTTTTCAACATAGGAATTAATGAAATGAAAAAAAATATTAAATTTTTTACGAAAAAAATAAATTAGTCTATGATTAATAATTTATCTCTTAAATTTTCATCTTTAGTAAAAAAAAATCCTAATTCTAAGGCAATTAAATATTTAAACAAATCTTATACTTTTAATGAACTTGATATTAAATCTAATAAAATTTCTAATTGGTTAATTAGTAAAAAAATTAAAATTGACGATGTAATTTGTATACCTTCTGATAAATCTTTTCTAAATTTTAGCTTATTAATTGCTTGTTTAAAAAATGGGATTACCTATTGCTGTATAGATTTTAGTCAACCAAATTCAAGAATACTTAGTATAATAAAAAATATAAAACCTAAATATATAATTACAGATAAACCATATAAAAAAAAATTGGGTAAGACTAAAAATTCAAGCTTGGATCAACTTGAAAAAAATTTATTTAAATTTAGTAAAAAAATAAATGTAGAGCAAAATGATATACCTTCTTCAACTCTCGCTTATTTAATGTTTACCTCTGGTTCAACTGGAAAACCTAAAGGAGTAGCAATTAGTCATGGTCAACTAATTTATTTTTCAAACTGGAGCAAGATAGAATTTAATATTTCAAATAAGAAAACTCTATCTAACCTAAATCCATTATATTTTGATAATTCTGTATTTGACATTTATGGAGGTCTTTTTAATGGCGGCTCTATTATCCCTGTAGATAAATATGATTTATTAGACACCAATAAAACACTAAGTATATTAGAAAAAAATTCAGTAAATTTATGGTTTTCTGTTCCATCTCTTTTAGTATATTTTCTGAAACTAAAGGCATTTAAGAAAAATTCATTAAAAAAGATAAAGTATATTATATTTGGCGGTGAAGGATTTCCCAAAAAGCAATTAAAAGATTTATATAAGATATTCAAAAATAGAGCTTCATTAATAAATGTTTATGGGCCCACAGAATGCACTTGTATTTGTACTAGTTATAAAATAACTCCTACTGATTTTTTCCCTAAAGAGATTAATAAGCTAGCTCCTTTAGGCAAATCATTAATATCCAATTTTAAATATAGTATTGTTAAAAAAAATAATAAAATTGCTAAATTAGGACAAATAGGAGAGTTACTAATCGGAGGTGAAAATGTAGCTAAAGGATATTTTAATTTAAATGAAGAAACTAAAACAAAATTTATTCAAAATCCATTACACGAAAAATTTATTGATATAGTATACAAATCAGGAGACTTAGTTTATCAAGATAAATTTAATAAAAAATTATATTTTGTTTCTCGAAACGACAATCAAATTAAATTTAGGGGTCATAGGATTGAACTGGGTGAAATTGAAAATATCATTAATTCATTTGATGAAATAATTGAAAGTGCGGTTACCTTTGGAAAAAAAAATAATTTAGATGAAATAACTGCTTGGGTAGTATACAAAAAAAAATCACAAAACTTAAAAAATAATATTAAAAATAAATTACCTAACTATATGATACCTCAAAATATAATTGAAAAAGATTTTTTACCTAAAAATAATAATGGGAAAATAGATAGAAAAAAACTGATGAAAATTTATTATGATAGAAAAAAAAATAATTAAAATTATAAAATCAATCATTAAATCAAATATAGACTTGAAAAAAAATAAAAATTTAATAAAAGAACAAGTCTTGGACTCGTTTGGAATTATAGTTTTAATATCCAGTCTTGAAAAAGAATTTAAATTTAAAATTAACATGAATAAATTCGAAATTAATAATTTTAAGAATTTGAGTCAAATTAAAAAGTTTATCTTAAAAAATAATAAAAAAAGATAATATGCTTTCTAAAAATTGGAATAAAATTTATCAAAAAAATCAGCAACTTTCAGTTTGGCCTTGGTCTGAAATAGTTAGTAAAGTTTTTTCATATACAAAAAATCAAAAAAAATTAAACGTTTTAGAGATAGGTTGTGGTGCTGGCGCTAATATAAATTTTTTTTTAGGTTTAAAATCAAATTATTATGGTGTTGATGGTAGTCAACACATTATTCAAAAACTAAAAAAAAAATTTCCTAATATTAAAAATAGACTTAAAGTAAGTGATTTTACAGAATCTTTACCTTTTAAAATAAAATTTGACTTAATTATTGATAGGGGTTCTATGACACATAACAGTACCGCTTCAATAACAAATGGCATGAAAATTTTACAAAAATTTTTAAAAAAAAAAGGTCTATACATCGGCACTGATTGGTTTTCATCCAAGGATCATTTTTCAAAAAAAGGAGAAAAAATTGATGATAACTACACAAGAATAAAAGTACCTCATCCAAGTTATATAAATGTTGGTAAAATACATTTTTCAACCCAAAATCATCTCAAAGAAATTTTTAGGAAATGGCAAATTTTAGAATTGTCAGAAAAAATTACACAAGTCAGAATACCTAATAAAAAAATTAGAAGAGCTTATTGGATAATAGTAGCTAAAAATAAATAGTTAAATTAGATGAAAAAAATAATCAATTTGGTTACAACCCCAATCAAAAAATTATATTCAAATTCACACTCCAATTTATTTTTAGGAAGGTGGTGTATAGAAGATAGAGACTCTTTAAATAATAAAAATATTCAATCTTATAGACAAGAGGATTTAATAAATTATAAAAACTTTCACTACATCAATAATATAAATAACAGAATTTTTAGAACTTTATTTAAAAAATTAAATAAGTATCACAATCTTAGGCTTAGTGAAAAATATTGGAAAATTATACTATTTCCGTGGATAAGTAATTTTACAACAACAGTTTTTGATAGGTGGAAAATTATAGAAAAAGTTAAAAAAGAAAACAAGTTTCAAAACACAAATTTGTTTAATTTAAAAGATGAAGATTTTATTCCATTTGATTTTGCAGAATTTTATCACGATTTTTCTGAACAAAATTTATGGAATCATTTTATTTTTTCTAAAATCTTAACGATATTAACACCAAAAAAAATAAAACTTAAAAAATATTGCGGTAAAAAAATAAAAAAAGATAATATAGAAATTAAAAATCATCTAATAAAAATAAATAAACATCAAAAGTATTTCATTGTTAATACTTATTTTGGAAAAGTTAAATCGACATTAATTAATTTATCATTAAAATCATTGCCTATCATAAACAAGCATAAATTCTATATAAATAAAAAAATTAATTTACAAAAAAGAAAAAAAATAAAAATAAACTTAAACAAAAAAAATAAATTTGAAAATTTTTTAAGTAAATTAATACCATTACAAATCCCTCATATTTATTTAGAATCATTTATACAGGCTAGAAAAGAAATTTCAAAAGTAAGCTGGCCTTCAAAACCGAAAATAATATTTTCTTCTAATATTCTTTGGGGAAATTCTACTGAACTTTTTTATGTAGCAGAAAAATTTGAAAATTTTAAAACTAAAATTTTTACAATGCAGCACGGTGGAACTTATGGACAGCTAAAATTTAATTTAGCTGAACAACATGAAATAGATATATCTGATAAATATTTATCATGGGGATGGAAAAAAAAAAATTCTGGAAATAAAATAATACCATTTTCTATTAATAGAAAATTTTTAGATAACAATTCAAATAATAATAAGAAAAACAATATTTCTTTAATTACAAAAGGTCTTAGAACTTATTCTTTAAATAATCAATCTGATTTAAATTATTTTGATCAAATTAAATATTTGAAAGAATTAAATTTTTTTTTAAATATTGTTAATTCTAAATTTCCTAACAAATGTATTGTAAGAGACAAAAGTAAGTTTAGAAGTTGGCGCATAGATAAGATTGTTAAAAATTATCCTAATATTTTATACGGTAGCGATAATTTAAAATTTAATTGGTATTTAAAGAATACTAGAATATTTGTATGTTTAAACAATTCGACTACATATTTACAGTTACTGAATTCTAATTATCCCACACTGATTTATTTTGATGTTAATAAAAATATATATCGACCAGAAACAATTAATCATATTAAAATTTTAAAAAGAGCTTCAATATTTCACGATTCTATTGATTCATTAATACAGCAGCTTAATAAAATTTATGATGATGTAGATACATGGTGGAATTCAAAAAAAGTTCAACATGGAAAAGATAAATTTATAAAAAATTATGCTAATAATAACCAAAATATTTTTAAATTAAGGAAATTAATAAAAAATTAATTATAGTAGGTTTAATCACAGTAATTAATATTAATTTATGACTCTTAAAAAATTTTATAAAAATAAAAAAATACTTGTAGTGGGACATACAGGTTTCAAAGGATCATGGTTGACTTCCTGGTTAAAAATTTTGGGCTCAAAAGTGATGGGTGTTTCATTTAATATTCCATCAAAACCATCCAACTATATTGCCTCTAAAGTTAACAAAAAAATTAAAAGTAAAAAAATAGATATCAGAAATCAAAAAAAATTAGAAAAAACCATTGTTCAATTTAAACCAGATATTGTTTTTCATTTAGCTGCTCAAGCACTAGTTAAGAAATCTTTTTCAGAAACTTTAAATACCTGGCATACAAATTTGATTGGTACAATAAATGTTTTAGAATCATTTAGGAATTATAAAAAAAAATGTTCCGTAATAATTATTACGAGTGACAAATGTTATAAAAATTTTGAAATAAAAAAAGGTTATAAAGAAAATGATATACTAGGTGGTATTGACCCATACAGCGCGTCAAAAGCCTCTGCAGAAATAGCGATCAACTCATATGTAAAATCTTTTTTTTCAAAAAAACAAAATAAGATTAAGATTGTTAGCGCTAGAGCAGGAAATGTAATTGGTGGTGGTGACTGGGGAATGGATAGACTAGTACCAGATTGCATTAAACAATGGTCAAAAAATAAAACTGTAAATTTAAGAAATCCTAATTCAACCAGACCTTGGCAACATGTTTTAGAAGCTGTAGGCGGTTATCTAGTTTTAGGAAAAAAACTTACGGAAAGTCAAAATCTTCATGGACATAGCTTTAATTTTGGACCAAAAAATAACGAGCAGAAATCAGTATTGAATTTAGTGAAAGAAATGAAAAAAAATTGGACTCAAGCTAGGTGGATAATTAATTCTAAAAATAAAAAATTTTACGAGTCATCTTTGTTGCAATTAAATAGTACTAAAGCGTTTAAGATTTTAAAATGGAAATCAGTATTAAGCTTTAAAGAAACAATAGAGTTTGTAGCTTTATGGTATAAAAAATATTATGATAATTCTAAAAGAATACCACAATTCACTAAAGACCAAATAAAACAATATATTTTATTAGCAGAAAAGAAAAAAATAAACTGTTTAAAATAAAAAAGGTATAATTTATGAAAGTAGTAATTCTTGCTGGTGGATTTGGTACAAGAATATCAGAGTTTACAAAATTAGTTCCTAAACCAATGATTAGATTAGCAGGAAAACCAATAATTTATTACATAATGAAACATTACTCAAAGTATGGGTATAAAGATTTTATTGTAGCTACAGGATATAAAAATCAAGAAATAAACAAATTTTTTAAAAAAAAATTTTTCGATTGGAAAGTTAACACAATTTATACAGGCTTAAATACGATGACAGGGGGTAGGATTAAAAGACTTGAAAAATATTTAAAAAATGAATCTTTTATGCTTACTTATGGGGATGGTTTATCTAATGTAAATATAAAAAAATTAGTTTCATTTCATAAAAGAAATAAAAAGATAGCAACTTTAACAGCCGTAAGGCCGCCGGCCAGATTTGGAGCAATTAAAATTTCAAGAAATAAAGTAATTTATTTTAAAGAAAAATCTAA